>WNGE01005835.1_pt1 | contig 18586 bp, 23 predicted proteins | sample 5400651 | NCBI WGS metagenome assembly WNGE01 (sample SAMN13153370, study PRJNA577476) | soil metagenome | isolation source: 60 cm soil or saprolite under grassland replicate 2 | place: USA:California | collected 2016-06-15
GCGGTTCCCGATCGCGACGACGGAGGAGATCTCGCCGCGAACGTGGTTGAGAGCCGAATCCGCAGGCTGCTCGCGCGCGAGCGAGACGTCCCACGGGTACACGAGCACGGTCACCGGCCCCTCGCGCGCGTCGGCCGAGTAGCAGGCGCCGCCTCCGTCGAGATCGACCTGCGTCAAGCCCGTCGGGAGAAGGCGCGCGACGCCGTGGAGGAGGTTGCCGCCGGCGAGCGCCGCCACGAACGCGTCGGCGGGCTCGGCGACGAGGTCGCCCGGCGCCGCGACCTGAAGGAGCCTGCCGTCGACCAGGACGCCGACGCGATCTGCGAGCGTCGCCGCGTCCTCGAAGTCGTGCGTCACGAGCAGCGTCGGGAGGGCGAGCTCCTGCAAGAGCGCGTGCAACTCTGCCCGGACGTCGCCGCGGGTGTGCGGATCGAGCGCGGACATCGGCTCGTCGAGGAGCAGCACGCGCGGCCGGCGCGCGAGCGCGCGTGCGAGCGCGACGCGCTGCCGCTCGCCGCCCGAGAGATCATCCGGGCGCGCCCGAGCCAGGTGCGCGATCCCGAACTGCTCGAGAACCCCAAGTGACACTTTGTCACTTGGCGCTCCGAAGGCGACGTTCTGCGCCACGCTCATGTGCGGGAACAGGGCGTAGTCCTGGAACACGAGGCCGACGGAGCGTTCCTCGGGACGACGGTCGACGCGGCCGTCGAACCACGTCTCGCCGCAGGCGATGCTGCCGCGCTCCGGGCGGACGAGTCCGGCGACGGCGCGCAGAACCGTCGTCTTGCCCGCGCCCGACGGGCCGACGAGCGCGACCGTCTCCCCGGCCGCGACCTCGAGCTCGACGGCTAGCTCGAAGTCGCGGAGCGGAAGGGCAATGTCAACGCGTAGCGGGTCCACGACGGCACGAGCTTGACCGAGAGCAGGATCGCGAAGCTGATTACGACGAGCAGTGCCCCGAGCGCGAGCGCGAGCTGGAAGTCCTGCGCGAACACGGCGTAGATCGCGAGCGGCAGCGTCTGCGTCACGCCCTGGAGGCTGCCCGCGAACATGATCGTCGCTCCAAACTCGCCGAGCCCGCGCGCGAACGCGACGGCCGCCGCCGCACCGAGCGCACCGGCCGCCAAGGGAAGCGCGACGCGCAGGAAGACGCGTGCTGTCCCCGCGCCGAGCGTCCGCGCCGCATCGACCACCGACTGGTCGAGCGACTCGAACGCGGCGACGGCGGGACGCACGTAGAAGGGAGCGGCGACGAACGTGACGGCCAGGACGACAGCCGTCTGCGTGAACGGAATCGTCAGGCCGAGCGCGTGCAGCTGGTCGCCGACGAGCCCGGTGCGGCCGAAGGCCGCGAACAGCGCGATCCCGCCGACGGCGGGCGGCAGGACGAGCGGCAGCTCGATGAGCGTGAGCACCAGCGAGCGTCCGCGGAACCGGTGACGGCCGAGCAGGTACGCGGCCGGCGTTCCGATCACGACGATCAGCGCTTCGGCGATGAGGTTCGTCTTCAGGCTGACGACGATCGCGTCGCGCGCGATGGGGCTGCCGAGCGACGAGACGAGCTCGCCGGGACTGACGCGGAGGAAGAGCGCCGCGACAGGCAATGCGAGGAAGAGCAGCATGACCGTAGTCGCAAGCGCCAGCGCTGCGGTGAAGAGTGCTCTCACGGAAGCCCGAAGCCGGCCGCGCGCAGAGCGCGACGTCCGCGGGCGCTGAGCACCCGCGCGACGAACGCATTCGCGGCTTGCAAGTGCTTCGTAGCCTTCACCACGACGAGCTCGTACGCGATCTTCGGCCGCGCGCGCGCAGGCAGCGCGACCTGCCGCAGGTGTCGCTGCTCGGCGAGCGCGTCGGTGCGATAGACGAAGCCCGCGTCGGCCTCCCCGAGCGCGACCTTGGCGACGACGGACTTGACGTCCGTCTCCTCGCTGACGACGTTCTTCAGCACCGAGGTGAGCCGCAACGCCGCGAGCGCCTTGCGCGTGTAGTCGCCGACCGGGACGCCCTTCGCGCCGATCACGATGCGCAGACCCTTCCGGCGCAGGTCGTAGACGGTGCGAATCCCCGCATCGTTCGCGCGGGGGACGATCAGCACGAGCGCGTTCGTCGCGAACACGCGGGGCTTGTAGACGAGTCCCTGCGCGTAGAGCTGATCGGGATACTTCGGGCTCGCCGCCGCGAACGCGTCGGCCGGCGCGCCCTGCGTGATCTGGAACGCGAGCTGGTCCGACCCCGCGAAGTTGTAGCGGGGAGCCTTGTCGATCTGCGGGAAGACGCCGGTGAGCGACGCGGCGGCAAAGACGGTGAGCTTGGCGACGGCGAGGCTGCCGGTCATCGCTCGACCATCACCGAGGTCGCCTTCACGACGGCCGTCGCGGCCATGCCGGGCTTGAGGCCCAGCGCCTCGGCCGACTCGCGCGTGATCACGGCGACGAAGCGCGCGCGCTCGGTTGCCTCGATCTCGACCTGCGCGAGCAGCCCTTCGATCTTCACGTCCTGGACGACTCCCACGACGCGGTTGCGCGCGCTGAGCGCATGCTCGGCTGCGCCTCCGCGTAGGCGCTCGACCTCCTTGACGGGCACCACGCGCCGGTTCGCCGAGTCGCGCTCGACGCGGATCCGGCCTTGCTTGTCCCAGCGCCTGAGCGTGTCCAGGCTGATCCCGAGCGCGCGGGCCGCCTCCCCGGCCGAGAGCATCTTCGCCATGCGGCCGATCGTATCGCATAGGCGTTGCCTATGCACGCAGGTTGGTAGCCTGGGAGCGCCGGGGTGCCCTTTCGGGCTGAGATCACACCCGTCGAACCTGATCTGGCTAGCACCAGCGAAGGGAGCCGAATGCAGACGCCGCAGTGGGGAATCGAGCCGGTGCCCGAGCGCCTCCGCGTGCTCGGAACGCTCGACACCTTCCTGCTCTGGACGAACCTGGGGATCTCGATCCTCGTCCTCGTCTCGGCGGCATATCTCGGTCTCTCGCTGAAGCAGGCGCTTCTCGCCACGCTCGTCGGCGGGCTGATCGGGAACGCGATGCTCGGCGTCGCGGCGCTGATCGGTGCGGACGCACGCGTGCCGACGATGGTGCTGCAGCGCGCGCCGCTCGGGCAGCGCGGCTCGTACCTCGCGACGACGCTGAACGTGTTGCAGTGCCTCGGCTGGGCGACGTTCGAGCTGATCATCATCGCGACTGCGGCGTCCGCGCTCGCCGACCGCGCCTTCGGCTTCGAGGCGCTCTGGTTCTGGAAGCTCCTGTTCGGCGGCGTCGCGACCGCGCTCGCGCTCCTCGGACCGATCGGCTTCGTGCGCCGGTTCGTGCGCAAGTTCGCCATCTGGGCGGTCCTGGCGTCGATCGTCTACCTCGCGTGGTGGATCCCCGCGCACGGTCACCTGCAGCACCTGTGGTCGAGCGGCGGCCAGGGCGGCCCCTTCTTCGCCGGGATGGACCTGATCATCGCGCTCAGCGTCTCGTGGATCCCGCTCGTCGCCGACTACACGCGCTTCTCGACCGGCCGCCGGGCCGCCTTCTGGGGCGCGGGGCTCGGCTACCTCTTCCCCACGCTCTTCCAGTTCGGCTTCGGCGCGATCCTCGTGCTCTCGCACCCGTCGATCGGCGGACCGGTCGACGTCCTCACGACGATCGCCGCCGGCGGAGTGGCCAGCTTCCTCGCGCTGCTCGCGCTGACGGTCGACGAGACGGACGAGGCGTTCGCGAACGTCTACTCGACCGCCGTTTCGCTGCAGAATTTCTTCCCGAAGGTCCCCCAGCGTGCGCTGATTGTCGGCTGCGCGGTCGTCTCCACGGTTGGCGCGTTGTCCTTCAACCTGACGCAGTACCCGCAGTTCCTCTATCTGCTCGGGGCGTTCTTCGTGCCGCTGTTCGGGGTGCTGCTCGCGGACTGGATCCAGCACGGCATGAGCTACACGCGCGACGACGTGTTCAGCGGGCCTGCTTTTCGGCCGGCCATGATCGGCGCGTGGCTCTGCGGGTTCGCGCTCTACGAGTGGCTGGCGCAGTCGCAGGATCTCGGCTTCTGGACGAACTTCCTCGGCAAGCTGCATCCGCTGGACTCGCGGATCGGCGCGTCGCTCCCGAGCTTCGCGCTCTCGTTCGCGCTCGCGACGCTCGTCGGCCTGTTCGCCCGCCGCGGCGTCATCGCGACTGCCGAAGGCTGAGAATGGACGGCCGTGGTGGCCGTCGTCGGAAATCTCTCGATCGACCGCGTCGACGGAAAGCCGCCGCGGATCGGCGGCGGCCCGTATCACGCGGCGCGGGCGTTGCGGCTGCTCTCCGCGCGCGGCGAGGTGGTCGCGCGCTGCGCGGACGAGGACCGGAGGTTCCTCCTGCCCCGCCTCGCAGCGCTCGGAGTTCCGGTGCGGCCGCTGCACGGGACGCGCACGACCGCGTTCACGCTCGACTACTCAGGGGAGTCGCGCACGATGAACGTCGATGCGCTCGGCGACGCCTGGACGCCTCGCGACGCGCGAGCGGTCGACCGGCACGTTCGCTGGGTGCACGTCGCTCCGCTCATGCGCTCAGACTTTCCCGCGGACACGCTGGCCGCGCTCGCGCGGGGCCGGCGCCTGCTCTTCGACGGGCAGGGGCTCGTGCGCCGGCCGCAGACGGGGCCGCTCGAGCTCGACGGCGATTTCGATCGCGAGGTCCTGCGCCACGTAACGATCCTCAAGCTGGCCGAGGACGAGGCGGCGATCGTCGGCGACGTCGACGTACCCGAGCGGATCGTCACGCTCGGCTCGCGCGGAGCCCTCGTCTACGCGAAGGGGCGCGAGACGCTCGTCGCCGCGCGCGCGGTCGCCCGCGACCCGACCGGCGCCGGCGACGCGTTCGCCGCCGCCTACCTCGTCTCGCGCGCGTCCGGCCACTCCCCCGTGGCGGCTGCCCGCCGCGCAACGTCGGTCGTGGGCGCGGCCCTGTGACGAAGGCTGTCGTCCAGACGGAGTTCGGCCCGTTCGCGGTCGATCTCGAGACCGAGGAGGTCGAACCGGCCGCGGACGGCCCGCAGGCGAAGGGTTTCACCGCAGAGCTTCCGCGTGTCGTCGGAGGCGACGCGGTCGGCTCCACGGTCGTTGCGGTCGTGGACCGGAAGCCGCCGCTGATGATCTCCCACGACGCCGGAATCACGTGGCGCGAAGCTGGAGCGGGGTTGCCAAAGGGCCGTGCAGTCGCGATCGACGAGGACGATCCGGACTTCATCGTCTACGCGTCCCGCAACCGCCTGCACGTCTCAACGGACGGTGGGGTCTTCTGGCGCGCCCTCGCCGTCGAGCTGCCGGAGATCGAGGCGGTCTCGCTGCTTCCGGGCTAGCCGACTGCGGCAAACCCGCAGCAACGCTGCGGAACTCGCCGGGTACATCGCGAGCCGCTGTGTCCTACCGTCGTCGGAAAGACTCGGACAAGGAGAGACGGCCATGAGCACTGCACCGATTGCGTCACGCCCCACCACGATCCGTTCCGGCAACGAGCCCGGCTCGAACGCACTCCCCGCGATCGTCGCGGTGATGCTCGGAATCCTCGTCGCGGTGCTCGGCTTCCTCGCCCTGCTGATGTGGATCGACGCGCGAAACGCGCGCGACGACGCCAACCGAACCGCGAGCTCGACGTCCATGGCGGGAATGCCCGGCATGGCCTCGACCGCGGCCGGGACGCGCGCCCTGACGAGCTACGCAGGTGCGTCACCGTCGAACGCCGACGCCCTCGCCGCAGCGCACAAGCCGTTCCCGGCCGTCCTGCCCGCCGCGCCGCCCGGCCCCGTCGCCGACGTCCACCTCGTTCTCAAGGACGTCACCGTGCAGATCGCGCCTGGCGTCAAGTACTCGGCGTGGGCGTGGGCGGGCGGTGCGCCCGGCCCGGTCATCCACGTGCGCCAGGGACAGCTCGTGAAGATCACGCTGACGAACTCCGGTGCGATCCCGCATTCGGTCGACTTCCACGCCGCGCGCGTCGCGCCCGACAAGGCGTTCACGGACGTCATGCCGGGTCAGTCCGTGAGCTACACGTTCCGCGCGAACGATCCCGGCGTCTTCATGTACCACTGCGGCACCAAGCCGGTCCTGATGCACATCGCGAACGGCATGTACGGCGCGATCGTCGTCGAGCCGCCGGCGGGTGTCCTGCCAAAGGCGGACCGGAACTACGTCCTCGTCGCGAGCGAGTGGTACCTCAGCTCGGACGGGCTGAAGATGCCCGCGCAGTTCAACATGGACAAGGCGCATGCGCGGCAGCCCGACTGGATGACCTTCAACGGCTACGCCGGCCAGTACGTCAAGCACCCGCTGACGGCCGCGCCAGGCGAGACCGTCCGCTTCTGGGTGATGGACGCCGGCCCCTCGCTCGACACCGACTTCCACATCGTCGGCACCGTGCTGAACCGCGCCTGGGTCGACGCAGGGGTGACGAACAAGCCGCTCCGGAACGTGCAGACAGCGGCCGTCCCCGCGGGCGGCGGCGGCGTCTTCGACGTCAAGATCGACAAGCCCGGGCTGTACCCGTTCGTCTCACACGCCTTCGCCGCGGTGGACGAGGGCCAGGTCGGGCTGCTGAACGTCGGCGGCGTCCACGGAACGATGTCTCACTAGGGGAGCCGGAACTCGCCACGGGCGACCACGACCGCGCTGCCGCCGACCTCGACGCGCTCGATCTCGGCGGCGGTGCCGGTCGCGCGCGCGTACAGGCGAGACGGCCGCCGCAGCTCGGCGCCCTGCTCGATCTCGATCTCCTCGCCGGACGCGATCCGGCCGTGCCGCAGCAGGTGCACGGCGAGCGGGCCGGCGGCGGAACCGGTGGCGGGATCCTCGGGGACGCCGCTCCCGGGCGCGAACATGCGCGTCTTCCAGCGTCCGTCCAGCGGCGCGAAGCAGTTGATCCCCGTGCCGAAGTCCCCGAGCTCCTGGAAGTTCGGCCGCAGCTCCGCGACCTCGTCGGGCGACTCGAGCGCGACGAAGACGTGCGAAGGCCCCAGGTCGTACCAGTCCACCGGCAGCTGCGAGCGGACGCCGAGCACGGACAGCAGCTCGTCGGCTCGCTCGTACGGCCGCCACTTCGGCACAGGCTGCGTCATCCACCCGAAGCTGATGCGCGCGCCCTCCCGCTCGAGCTGCACGGGAACCGTGCCGGCGCCGGTCTCGAGCCGGATCTCGACGAGCTGCAGGGGCTGGCCGAGCACGAAGGCCGAGCCGAGCGTTGGGTGCCCGGCGAACGGCAGCTCCGAGGCCGGCGTGAAGATGCGGATCCGCGCGTGCCCGTCGGCCTCGGGCGGCAGGACGAACACCGTCTCGCTGAACGCCATCTCGCGAGCCAGCGGAAGCAGCGTCTCCTCCGGGATCTCACGCGCGTCGGTGAAGACGGCGAGCTGGTTCCCGGTGAGCGGCGTGTCGGTGAATACGTCGGTGACGACGTACCGGTAGGAGCCCATGCTGCTCAGTACATCACGCCAGGTATCGCTCGAGCTCCTCCGGCGTGCGCACGCCGTGCTCGAGGACGGCTTCGTAGATCTCGAAGGCGCCGACAACCTCCGGATATTCCGGCCGCGTGTGCCACGCATCCTTCAGCCGCAGGATGGCCAGTCGCGTCTCGTCGTCGATTCGTGCGGCGAGCTGGTGCTGGTACCCCTCGACCTCGGCAGGCGCGCCGTTCGTCCAGACGGAGATGTCGAGCTTCCAGTCGCCGATCCGGAAGACGAAGTAGTGGCGCTCGTACGGCGCGGTTTCCGCGACGCGGTCGCCGGTCTCGTCCGCGTACACGAGCCGCCGGCAGCGCAGAAGAAGCGGACGCACGGCATCCCACACGGCTGTCGCGGTCGCGCCCTCGGCGTCGACCGTGTAGTCGAGGTCGCGCCAGACCATCAGCCCGGTGACCGCGCTGCCGACGGGGATGACACGGCCCAGCGGGGCGAGCAGCCCCGCGACGCAGTGCTCCTTCGCGAACCGACGAGCCTCAGCCTGCAGGGCGTCTTGGCGCGCGAGCAGCTCCTCGCCGGAAGAGCCCAACTCAGCTCTTTGGAACGACGGCCGCGACGCGGTTCCAGCGCGCGATCTCGCAGCCATTCGTCAGTCGCAGGCGCGCGTACACGCGGCGGCCCGCGACGAGACCGACCACGTGAGCCTGCGCCGGCCCGCCGTAGAGCTCGGTGCACACGGTGGTCGGAGGCGTGGGCGCGAATGCGCGGGCGCCGAGCCGGCGCAGAAGCTCGCAGGCCCGTGCCGGATGCGCAACCGTGCCGCGCGCCGGCGAGCAGGCGACGCTGTAGCGGTGCACGACTGCGCCCTGGCGCCCTTCCGGCCAGACCACGACACGCAGGCGAGTCGGCCCTGCGGCGGCCGACGCGGCCGACGCAAACAGCACAAGCGCGCAGAGCACGGCGGCCGAACGAGTCACGGTTTCTCCGTTCCCGAGCAGGGGACGTTCGACGCGTGGATCTGTACCAGGCAGAGTGGTGCCCGCATTCGCACAAGGTGCGGCAGCGGCTGACCGAGCTCGGCCTCGACTTCACCGCGCGGCAGGTGCCCGCGGACCCCGACGACCGTGCCACGATGATGCGCGCGACCGGCACGAACGAGATCCCCGTCCTCCTCGCGGCCGACGGCGAGATCCTCAAGGGAGAGGACGAGATCATGCGCTGGCTCGACCGTTTCCACGAGCGCGACGACGCCGAGCAACACCGCCGGAAGGCACGCGAGGAGGTTCCGGACTTCGCGGCATAAGCTTCCCGCGTGCGCTTGTTTCTCGTGCGTCACGCGGAGGCGGAGCCGGGCGATCCGGACGACCTTCGCACGCTGACGCCGCACGGTCGCCGGCAGGCGCAGGAGCTGGGCGAGCGCTTCGCGCGGCACGGCATCAAGCCGGACGCCGTCCTCTCGAGCCCGCTGCTGCGCGCGCGGCAGACTGCCGAAGGGATTGCGGCCGGCGTGGGTGTCGCAGCCGAGCCGCACGAGCGTCTCGCGCCGGGCGCAACGGCCGACGACGTGCGCGACGCAGTCACGGGCCGCGGCGAGACGGTCGTCGTCGTCGGTCACCAGCCCGACTGCGGGCAGATCGCCGCCGCGATCAGCGGGGGACCCGCGCCGGAGTTCCCCGCCGGGGGCGTGCGCGAGCTCGAGCTGTGACCGCGGTCGTCGTCGAGGACCTGCGCAAGAGCTACGGCGGGCACGAGGCGTTGCGCGGCGTGAGCTTCGAGATCCGCGAGGGCGAGGTCTTCTCCCTGCTCGGCCCCAACGGCGCCGGGAAGACGACGACGATCGAGATTCTCGAGGGCTACCGCCGCCGCGATGGGGGCGCCGTGTCCGTGCTCGGAACCGACCCTGCGCACACGTCGCGCGAGTGGCGCGGGCGGATCGGCGTCGTGCTCCAGTCGTCGGCGATGTACGAGAACCTCACCGTGCGCGAGAGCCTCGCGCTCTTCGCCGGCTACTACGAACGGCCGCGGCCCGTGGACGACGTGATCGCCGTCGTCGGCCTGGAGGAGAAGGCGAGCTCGCTCGTGCGCAAGCTCTCGGGAGGCCAGCGCCGGAGGCTCGACTTCGGGCTGGCGCTCGTCGGCGACCCCGAGCTGATCTTCCTCGACGAGCCGACGACCGGGTTCGACCCGGCCGCGCGGCGCGCCGCGTGGGAGACGATTCGCTCGCTCCGCGAGCTCGGCAAGACGATCCTGCTCACGACGCACTACCTCGACGAGGCCGAGCAGCTCTCCGACCGCGTCGCCGTACTGCGCGAGGGGAGCATCGTCGCGACGGGAACGCCCGCTGAGCTGACGCGAACGCCCGCGAGCGAGATCCGCTACCGCGAGAACGGCAAGGTCGTCGTGCTGCGCACGGAGACGCCGACCCGCGTGCTCGCCGAGCTGACTGCGCGCGCGGTCGAGCAGGGTCGCGAGCTCGAAGGCCTCGAGGTGCGCCGGCCGACGCTCGAAGAGGTCTACCTCGAGCTGACGGAATGAGCCTGTTCCTGCACGAGCTGCGCGGACAGCTCAGGCTCTACACGCGGAGCAAGGAGCTCGCGTTCTTCACGTTCCTGCTCCCGCTGATCCTCTTCATCCTCCTCGGCTCGACCTACGGCGACGACACGATCAACGGCGACCGCGGCGCTAACTTCCACGAGGCGGGCATGCTCGGCTACGGGCTCGTCTCGACCGCATTCGCGGGCCTCGCCATCTTCCTCGTGATCCGGCGCGAGTCGGGAATCCTCAAGCGCGTGCGCGCAACGCCCCTGCCGGCGTCCGTGTACCTCGGCGCCGTCCTCTGCTCGACGCTGATCGCATTCGCCGTCAACTCGGTGTGCATGATCGCGATCGGGCGCGGGCTCTTTTCGGTCCCGCTTCCCGACCGCTGGCTCTCGCTCGTGCTGACGCTGCTGCTGGGTGCCTTCGCCTTCGCGGCGCTCGGGCTCGCGATGACGGCGATCGTCCGCTCGGCCGAGGGAGCGTCGGCGACCGTGAACGCCGTCTACCTGCCGATGTCGTTCATCTCGGGCTCGTTCTTCTCGCCACATTCGTTTCCGCAGTTCCTGCGGGCGCTCGCGGATGTGCTTCCTCTCACATACTTCATCCGGCTCACCCGCGACGTGATGCTGCACGGCCACCAGTTCTGGGACAACTGGGGCGACGTCGGCGCAATCGTGGCCTGGGGCGCGATTGGGACGATTGTCGCGTTGTGGCGGTTCCGCTGGGAGCCCGCCGAGGGTTAGGTCGGAGCGATCCCGGCTAGAAACGGAGGGTGCTCACCCTTGTAACGCATAGCGAGGAGTCTCCCGAGCTGCGGATCAACTTCGGCGTGTTCGCCGGGCGCAGCGCGACGGCGGCCGAGATCGACGACCTGGCGAAGACGCTGCTCCCCGAGCTGGGCGACGTCACGATCGTCGCCGAGGACCGGCGCGAGCTGAACGACCAGTCGGAGACGTCGCTCCACCAGGTGCGCGTCGAGCTGCCGGAGGACGCGGACGTCGGCCGCGTCACGACGCTCGCCGAGCAATGGGCGAACGCGCACATCGAGGACCGGCACGCGGACGTCGTCGACGCGCAGTAGGGAACAAGCCGGCGACGGCCGACGTTTGAGGCCGTATCCACGTCGCCATCCTCTACGAGCATCCGCTGTGGTTCGAGCCGCTCTTCGCGGAGCTCGAGCGGCGCGCGGTCGCGTACGAGCGCGTGCACGCCGAACGCCACGCGTTCGATCCATCGGAGCGTGAAAGCCCGTACTCGCTCGTCGTGAACCGGATGAGCCCGTCGGCGGGCACGCGCGGGCACGCGCGGGCGATCTTCCATGCGCTCGACTACCTCGCGTACCTCGACGGGATCGGCGCGAAGGTGCTCAACGGCTACGGACCGTACGGCTACGAGCTCTCGAAGGCGCGTCAGTGCGCGCTCTTCGCCCGGCTCGGCATCCGCTACCCGCGCACGCGCGTGGTCAACGATCCCGCGGCGGCCTTGGCGGCGGCCGCGAGCCTGCGCTTCCCGGTGCTGGTGAAACCGAACGTCGGCGGCAGCGGCGCGGGGATCGTCTCCTTCGACAGTCTCGAGGAGCTCGAGGCTGCGGAGCTCGACTTCGGCCTCGACGGCACCGCGCTCGTGCAGGAGCGGATCCCTGCGAAGGACGAGTCGATCGTGCGCGTCGAGATCCTCGGCGGCGAGCTTCTGTACGCGATCCGCATCCTGCTCGTGCCGGGCAGCTTCAACCTCTGCCCGGCCGACTACTGCGAGCTGCCCGGTGTCTCCGACGGCGTCTCCGGCCGCGGCCTGCCGATCGAGGCGTTCGACGCTCCCGCGGACGTCGTCGCCGACGCGAAGCGGATCGCCTCCGTCGCGGGGATGGACGTCTGCGGGATCGAGTACGTCGTCGACGAGCGCGACGGCCTGCCGTACTTCTACGACCTGAATGCGCTCTCGAACTTCGTCGCCGACGCGCCGAACGTGATCGGCTTCGATCCGTTCGTGAACCTCGTCGACCTGATCGTCGAGCTAGCCGGCGAGCCTTCCGTACAGCTCGGCCGTCCGCTCGGCGATCGCGCGCCAGGAGAAGTGCTCGACGGCGCGCTTGCGTCCCGCCTTGCCGAAGCGCGCAGCCAGCTCGGGATCGCCGAGTAGCTCGTTCACGCGGGCCGCGAGCTCCGCGGCGTCGCCGGGCTCGACGAGGTAGCCGGTCTCGCCTTCGGCCACGACTTCGGGAATGCCGCCGACACGACTGGCGACGACCGCGGTCTCGCAGGCCATCGCTTCGAGGTTGACGATCCCCATCGGCTCGTAGATCGACGGGCAGACGAAGACGGTCGCGTGCGTCAGGAGCTGGATCACCTGCGGCTTCGGCAGCATCTCCTCGATCCAGATCGTCCGCTCGAGCTGCGGAATGCGCGAGCGGACGCGCTCGCCGATCTCCGGCGTGTCGGGCGCGCCGGCGCACAGGACGAGCTGCGCCGCGGAGTCGATCGACGGCGCGGCGTCGAGGAGGTGCTCGAGGCCTTTCTGGTGCGTGATCCGCCCGACGAAGATGACGTACGGCGTCGACGGATCGACGCCGTGACGCTCGAGCACGTCGGTGCCGGGGTCCGGCTTGTACTCCTCCGTGTCGATGCCGTTGTGGATCACCTGCACGCGCTGCGGATCGACCGCGGGGTAGCAGCCGAGCACGTCGTCTCGCATCGCGCCGGAGACGGCGATGATCGCGTCCGCCGCCTCGAGCGCCGTTCGCTCGCAGAACGAGGAGAGGTGATAGCCGCCGCCGAGCTGCTCCTCCTTCCACGGACGTAGCGGCTCGAGGCTGTGCGTCGTGGCGACGTGCGGGATGCCGTAGTTGAGCTTGGCGAGGTGGCCGGCGAGGTTCGCGTACCAGGTGTGCGAGTGGACGAGCTGCGCGCCTTCGACGCCGGCCGTCATCGCGAGGTCGACTGACATCGTCTCGAGCGCCCCGTTTCCTTCGAGCGCCTCCCAGGGCCGGTAGGCCTTCGCGTCGCGCCGGTCGGCGCCGAAGCAGTGCACCGTCAAGTCCGTGAGCTCGTGCAGCTCGCGCGCGAGGTACTCGACGTGCACGCCGGCGCCGCCGTACACCTCCGGCGGGAATTCGCGCGTCAGGAGTGAGACCCGCACGGCGATGGGGCGGGACGTTAGCTCTTACCTAGTTCACAGCGCGCTCCCAAGGTCGCTTCAGCCGGCGCTGGTTCGCTGTCTGCAATCGACCAAAGGAGGAAGACATGAACGTGCTGATCGTTGCCCTCGACACGGCGGGCTCCCCCGCCGTAGGCGACGCCGAGGTTCTCGTCGTCGCGCCTGCCCTCAACTCGCGGCTTCGGCACTGGCTCTCGGACGAAGACGGTGCGCGGCGCAAAGCCGGTGAGCGGGCCGCCGCGTGTGTCGACCAGATGGAGGAGGCGGGAGCGCACGTCCGCGGGACCGTCGGAGACGCGGATCCCGTGCAGGCAATTGCCGACGCGCTAGCAACGTTCGCCGCCGACGAGATCGTGATCGCGTCCCATACCGACCGGACGCACCGGCTTGCCGAAAAGCTCGCATCCCGCGCGCGGAAGCGTTTCGCGCTTCCGATTCTCCACGCCGAGGAGCCGCTACCTCATGCCGCGTAGGGCTGGAACCAGCTCACGGGACAACGCGCGGGCGCCTCCGCCGGAGCTTGACTTGGCGCCGCTGGGACATATCCTCCCTCTTGGTCTGCGGCAGATCGGGGGGGTTGAAGGTTGTCGCGACCGAGGGTCACGAGGGTTCTTTCGGGAGTCGCAGGCGTCTGGTTGCTCGCGCACGCCTCGCTCGCTGCAGCGGCTCCGCCGGCGCCGCCGGCCTGGATCACCGATGCGCCGGACATCTTCTACGTCTCGAGCGCCTACCTTCCCCAGCTTCTGAACGGCGCGGTGATGGTGATCGACACTGCCACGCGGAAGCCCGTCGCCGTCGTCACCGCACTCGGCTGTCCGGACAGCGTGGCGCTGACGCCCGACGGGAGCCACCTCTACGTCGGGAGCGCCTGCGGCGGCACCAACAAGGTGCGGGCCATCGACACGAGCACCAACACGGTCTCGGCCACCTTCACCGCCGGCGCGGGCCCCGCGGAGATCGCGATCACTCCGGACGGGCTCGTCGGCTACGTCGGCAACGACGGCTCGGCCAACGTCTCCGTCTTCAGCACGCTCAGCAACTCCGTCTTCGACACGATTCCCGTGGGCGTCGAGCCGGCCGGGATCGCGGTCACTCCGAACGGCGCGAAGATCTACGTGGCGAACTTCGGCTCGAACAGCGTCTCGGTGATCGCCACTGCGAGCAACAGCGTCGTCAAGACAATTCCGGTCGGCACCCAGCCGAAAGACGTCGCGGTCACGCCCGACGGCAAGCTCGCCTTCGTCGTCAATCGCGCGATCAGGTCAGCATCGGAATCACTCCCGACGGCGCCTCTGCCTACGTCGCCAACTTCGACGACGGCACGGTCTCGGTGCTCGACGTCGCAGGCCAGGCGGTGAGCACGACGCTGACGCTGGGCGGCTTCCCGGACGGCGCCGTCGTCTTCCCCGATGAGGCTCCCGTCGCCGCGCTGTCGGTCACGCCCGCGCCGGTCGGCGAGGCGACGAGCTTCGACGCGTCCGCCTCCACGGTGCAATACGGGACGATCGTCTCGTTCGCCTGGGACTTCGGCGACAGCTTCACGGCCGTGACGACGACGCCGACGACCACGCACGTGTACGGCCACAACGGCCCGTTCACGGCAAGCGTCACCGAGACCGACTCGACGGGGACGTCGCTGACCCGCGTCTTCACGGGCCAGACGTTGAGCTTGAACGGCGGGCCGTCCTCTCGAGCGACGAAGAGCTTCTCGGTGCCGGACCACACGACTACGTCGCTGGCGTCGTCGGCGAATCCGTCCGAGATCGGGCAGCCCGTCACATTCACCGCCACGGTTTCGGCCGACCTCGTGAGCTCGGGAACGCCGACCGGGACCGTCGCGTTCAAGGACGGCGCCTCGGCGATCGCGGGCTGCGCAGCGATTGCGCTGTCGTCCGGACAGGCGCAGTGCACCGTCACGTACGCGACAGCCGGCTCACACGTCATCACGGCGGCGTACAGCGGGGCCGCAGCGTTCCTGCCGAGCGCGTCGGCGCCCCTCGGGCAGACGGTGGCGCACTGCGGCGCGAAGCTGTCCGGGTGCAACCTGGCCGGCGCGAACCTGACGAACGCCCAACTGGCCGGCGCCGACCTCAAGGGCGCCAACCTCAAGGGCGCGAACCTGACTGGCGCCAATCTGGCCGGCGCGAACCTCACGGGAGCCAACCTCGTGGGCGCCGACCTGACGGGCGCTGACCTCACGGGAGCGATCCTGAAGGGCGCCAACCTCAAGGACGTGATCTGGTCGAACACCACGTGCCCCGACGGCACGAACAGCACCGCCGACGGCGGCACCTGCAGCGGACATCTCTGACGCTTAGATTGCGGCCGGGGATGATCAACGGCCATTCGAGGTTCGGGCTGATCGGCATGCTGGGGCTGCTGCTCGCTCTCGCCCCGTCACATCAAGCTGCCGCGTCCGGGTTGCTCTTTCCGAAGTTCAAGACCCCGAGCGGCAACATCGTCTGCGCGTACTACAACCGCTCGTTGCGCTGCGACATCCGAAGTGGCCTGGTTCCCAGGCCGTCGCGGCCGCGGCGCTGTCCTTCGTACAGCGACTTCGGGCAGGGTCTGACCCTGGGGGCCCGCCGCGCGGGCGTTGTGTGCGCCGGCGACACGTTGCTGGGCGAGACTGCGCCCGCGCTCGCGTACGGGCGTGTCTGGCGACGCGGCCCGCTCAGGTGCAGATCGCGCGTGACCGGGCTCACGTGCAAGAACACGCTCGGGCACGGGTTCTTCCTCAGCCGCCGGTCGTGGCGATTGTTCTAGGCCGAGAGTTCAGGCGGCCGCGAGACTCTCGCCGATCACGTCGGCGATCGTGCGCAGCTGCTGCTCCGAGACGACGAACGGCGGCGAGATCTGCAGCGCTTCTCCGCGGAGCGCGCGCACCAGGACTCCGCGACGGAGGGCCTCCTCCGCGACGCGGTCGGCCAGCCCCTCGAGCGTCAGCTCGACGCCGCCGAGCAGGCCGATCGTGCGCACCTCCGAGACGAGCGCGTGCTCTTCCAGCGGGCGCAGCGCCGCCTCGAGTACCGGCTCGAGCTCGCGGACGCGCTCGACGAGCCGTTCCGCCTCGATCAGGTCGAGGTTCGCGAGTGCGACCGCGCACGCGGCCGCGTGTCCCGAGTACGTGTAGCCGTGGCGGAAGATCTCGGTCGTGTCCGGCCGCCAGAACGGCTCGGCAACCCGACCTGAGGCGATGACGGCGCCGAGCGGCGCGTAGCCGGAGGTCAAGCCTTTGGCGACGGTGACGAGATCGGGCTGGAACCCGAACCGCTCGGCCCCGAACCATTCGCCGAGCCGGCCGAAGCCGGTGATGACCTCGTCGGCGACGAGCAGCACGTCGTTCGCGCGGCAGATCTCTTGGACGCGCGCGAGGTATCCCGTCGGCGGCGGCAGCACTCCGCCGGCGCCGATGACGGGCTCGCAGATGAAGGCCGCCACCCTGTCGGCCCCGATGCGATCGACGGCCGCGGCGAGCGCCTCCGCATCGTCCCAGGCCACCCGCTCGACGTCGAGGACGAGGCGCCCGAAAGCGGCCGCGTTCGCCGGAATGCCGCCGAGCGACGTCCCGTAGGCGTTGACCCCGTGGTAGGCGAGGCTGCGCGAGATGATCGTCTGCTTCTCCGGACGGCCGAGCACGTTCCAGTACGCGCGAGCGAGCTTGCCGGCGGTATCGATCGAGTCCGAGCCACCGCCGGAGGTGAGGAAGACCTTTGCGTCCTCGACGGGCGAAAGAGCCGCGACACGCGTCGCCAACTCCTCGGCCGGCGGGTTCGTAAACGGTCCGAAGGTTTGGTACGCGGCGAGCTCGCGCATCTGCCGGGCAGCCGCCTCCGCGATCTCCGCGCGCCCGTGACCGACGTTGCAGAACCAGAGCCCGCCGGTCGCGTCGACGTATTCGCGCCCGCCGTCGTCCCAGACGACCGCGCCCTCACCGCGGACGATCGTGGTCGCGTGCTCGCGGACGCGACCCATGTTGGCGAACGGGTGCCAGAACGCGGTGGGCATCCGCCGATGCTACGGCGCCGAGGTCGCTCGCGTGGAGCCGTCCGTCACATGAAACGCGGGGCACAATGTGCGACAGCCCCCGTAGCTCAGTGGATAGAGCAGTGGTTTCCTAAACCACGTGCGCTGGTTCGATTCCGGCCGGGGGCATAAGGGCTCGTGCAGCGGAGCCGACGTCGGTCAACCATGCGGGTCACTCGGTTCAGGAACGCCGGAGATGCGCGTCGCGTGCGTGCACCGGTGCGTGCACGGAATCGTGCCAGGGCAGACAACGCGGTGGTAGGGGACAGGGCGAGTCGAGTCGCTCAGCTTGGGCGGGCGCCGGCGACAGCGGGACGCGTCGGTCGACGGCGTCCCCGGTGAGTCAAGGCAGCTCGTCCACCGCTGAACCTCACGCGCCGGACGAGCTCATGCTGACGGCGTGACAGTTCGAGTCGAGTGGCTACCAGTCGAGTTCGAGGCCGGGCGGCTCGTGGTTGTGTTCGGGGGGTTCGAGGGGCGCGGGTCGGGTGCTGCCGTGGCGCTCGATCGCGAGGAGGAGTTCGGGCTGGCGTTGTTGCCAGTAGTGGACGATCGCGTCGCGCTCGATCGGGAGGAAGGGGTCGTCGCCGACGTCGTCGAGGTGGCCGAGCGCCAGGACTATGGGCGTTAGCGCGCTGTCTTCGTGCTCGGGTTGGTAGCGGGCGAGGAAGAGGCCGAGTCCTTCCTCGATTGTGCGGTGTCCGCGTTGCTCGATCGTCATCAGGTCGAAGTAGTCGCGTAGCTGCGCTCGGCCGGCGATCGCGTTGAGCTTCATCGCGAGCAGGTCGCCGAGCCCGGCGACTTGGAGGCCGCCGAGGGGCGTCGTCGGTTCGAGTCGCTGTTCGGGGCGGGCGAGGCCGGCTTGCAGAAACTGCAGCCGGGTTTCGCCGTAGAGACCGTTGAGCGTGCCGGGGGCGCGCTGCGTGATCGCGAAGGTGCCGTGCGCGGCGAGCCGCTCGGCCAGCCGGTCGAGGTCGACCGCGGTCGTGTGGTAGAAGAAGTCGAGGTCGCGGCTCGGGCGGTGGCGGAGGTGGACTGCAATCGCCGTGCCGCCGCCCAGGTAGACCTCGGCGGGGACGAGCGGCGCGACTTCCTTCCAGGTCGCTGCCGTCTCGCCGGGAAGCAGCGCCTCCAGCCAGTCGGGCAAGCTCACCGACGGGCCGCCCGAGCGAGGTTGTGCGCGAGCGCGCGTTCGGCGGCGGTGAGGCCGCGATTACGCGCGGCCTGGTCCCAGTCGCGCGCGGTCAGGGCGGATGCACCCCAGGCGATTCCGTCGAGGTCGTGGCTCGAGAGCAGCCGCTCGGCGATGTAACCGCCGTGGGCGTCGAGGTCGAGCCGGCTCGGGTCGGCGTTCCAGAAGAGGTGCCGTAGCCGGGCCGGCAGGCGGCCAGGATTCCGGAGCTCGTGCTGCCTGGCGGGCGGACGGAGGTTTGCCAGGCGCGGTGCAAGCGACGGCCATT
>WNGE01005716.1_pt1 | contig 18584 bp, 15 predicted proteins | sample 5400651 | NCBI WGS metagenome assembly WNGE01 (sample SAMN13153370, study PRJNA577476) | soil metagenome | isolation source: 60 cm soil or saprolite under grassland replicate 2 | place: USA:California | collected 2016-06-15
TCAACCGGCCGGTGCCGTTGCGGGCGTCGTTGGCGATCCGGGCGTCGACGGCGTCTCGTCTCGGCAGGATCGCGCCGGCGTTCTGCAGGACTGCGTCGTACGCCTTGGCCGGGGACTGCGCGTCGATCTGGTCGGCGAACGGCTGCGGCTGTGCGAGTTCGGCAATGCCGCCGATCGGGTAGCGGATGCCGCGCCGGTTGTGGGTGGTGACGTCGGGATGGCCTTCGACCTCGTTGCCGGCGACGTACCACTGGCCGCCGCGATTGGCTGACAGGATCACTGGGGCGACGTCGGCGAGCGTGCTCGGGCCGGGTTTGTAGTAGTTGCCGACGATGTTGATGCCGTTCGCCCACTCACCGCCGTACACGGAGGTGTAGCCGTAGTCGTAGATCACGTTGTTGCGGTGATCGACCTCGAGGTTGATGTTCTCGGTGTAGCCGAACCGTGGCTGCCGTCCGCCCTGGTGCGCGATCAGGTTGTGGTGGTAGCTGTTGCGCTCACCGCCCCAGATACCGCCGTACCCGTGCCGGCTCTTCGGGTGTGCGGACAGCGCGAGACCTTCGGAGATGATGCACCACTGGACGGTGACGTCGAAGTTCCTGTACGGCGACAGGCACTCGTCGATGGCCCAGCTGAACGAGCAGTGATCGATGATCAGATTGCGGATCTGCGGGCTGACCGAACCGGGCACGTTGGTGTTGAACGCGTCGTCGGCGGCCGCGTTCTTGTCGCCGAGACGGAACCGCAGGTAGCGAATGACGATGTCGTGGGCACCGCCCTTGATGTTGGTTCCGCGTCCGGACACGCAGATGCCGCCGCCGGGCGCGGTCTGCCCGGCGATGGTCAGGTTGCTGCCGGCGATCTCCAGGCCCGTCTGGAGGTCGATGGTGCCGGAGACGCGGAAGACCACGGTGCGGTTCGAGTCGGAGACCGCGTCGCGGAGCGAGCCGGGGCCTGAGTCGTTGAGGTTGGTGACCTCGTAGACGGATCCGCCGCGGCCGCCTGTGGCCCATTTGCCGGCACCTTCGGCGCCCGGGAAAGCGGGCGTCCGGTCCTCGGCGGTCTGTGCTCGCGCGACCTGCGTGGGCGTGATGCCCAGGGTGGCGGCGGCGCCGACGGCCGCGGTGGTTCCGACGAATCCTCGACGGGTCCAGCCGGTGGAAGCTTCGGTCATCGTCCATGCCTCGCTTTCGGCAGGGGGCGGGTGCTGATGTGAATATCTAGTCAGCTTCGAATGGAACGACGGCCTCATGGTCGCGGAGGTTTCGACGGGGTGTCAAGAGCGTGACACCGGCAATCGCGCAATCGTTTGCAGATTAGTGATCCGTTGGCGGCAATCGTTTGCACTGAAGTCTTGCCCGCTGCTTCGGGACAATGGTTACCTTCATCCATGTCACTTCGCCCACTCCCCCTCGGCGCCGCCAAGATCACCGGCGGCTTCTGGCAGGATCGCCAGGACGTCAACCGGAAGACCACGATCCCGGCCGCGGCCGATCGCCTCGAGCAGGCCGGAACGTTGCGGAATCTGCGCCGCGCCGCCGGTCACGAGCCGGCCGGGGACGGCTTCACCGGGAAGCTCTTCGCCGACTCCGACGTCTACAAGTGGCTCGAGGCCGTTGCGTGGGAGCAGTCCCGCTCGCCCTCCTCGGAACTCGCCTCATGGCAGGCGACGACAAGTGCGGTGGTTGCTGCAGCGCAGGAGCCGGATGGATATCTGAACTCCTACGTGCGGCTGGCGCTCGGCGGTAAGCGGTTCGGGGACCTGGAGAAGGGGCATGAACTGTACTGCGCGGGTCACCTGTTGCAGGCCGCGGTCGCGCAGTCTCGCGCGACTGAAGACCGTACGCTGCTGACCGTCGCGTGCCGGTTCGCCGATCTGCTGTGTGCGACCTTCGGGCCGGGGCGGACCGAGGGCGTCGACGGGCATCCGCTGATCGAGACGGCGCTCGTCGACTTGTATCGCGAGACGGGCAGGTCGTCGTACCTCGAACTGGCGTCGTACTTCGTGGAGGCCCGCGGGCAAGGGTTACTGACTCCGCCTGGGCATCACGGGCCGGCGTACTTCCAGGACCATCTGCCGGTGCGCTCTGTGCGGACGATCGCCGGTCATGCTGTGCGGGCGTTGTATCTCGCGTCCGGGGCGACCGATGTCGCGGTAGAGATGGGTGATGCTGGGTTGCTCGATGCGTTGCGGGCGACCTGGCAGACCATGGTTGAGAGTCAGGCGTATCTGACTGGCGGCGTCGGCTCGCGATGGTACGGCGAGGCCTTCGGTGATCCGTTCGAGCTACCGCCTGATGCGGCGTACTGCGAAACGTGTGCGGCCATCGCCAGCGTGCAGTGGAGCTGGCGACTGCTGCTCGCGACGGGCGAGAGCCAGTACGCCGATCTGATCGAACGGACGCTGTACAACGCGGTGATCTCCGGCGTCTCGCTGACCGGCGACAAGTTCTTCTACGTCAATACGTTGAAGGTGCGTCGTGGGGCCTTTGCCGATGACCAACGCTCGGCTGTTGCCGGACGGCAACCATGGTTCGGTACGGCGTGCTGTCCGCCGAACGTGATGCGCACGCTGGCTTCGCTGGACCAGCTCGTCGCGACTTCGGACGACGACGGGGTGCAGCTGCATCTCTACGCACCATCTTCGGTGACTGCCGAGGTCTCCGGTGGTTCGGTCGGTCTGGAGGTGGCGACACGGTATCCGTGGCAAGGCACGGTGACGGTGCGCGTTACCGAGTCGCCACGGTCGCCTTGGGCGTTGGGGCTTCGGTTGCCTGCTTGGGCTTCGGGCTGCACTCTCACAGTCAACGGGGTGAAGCAGGCGACGGGTCCGGTCGGGCGGCTGCTGTCGATGCGGCGCTCGTGGTCGGTCGGCGACGAGGTGGTCTTGTCGTTGCCGGTGGGGGCGCGTCGTACGGAGCCGGACGATCGGGTGGACTCGGTGCGTGGATGCGTGGCGATCGAGCGCGGGCCGTTGGTGTACTGCTTCGAGCAGGTGGATCAGGACGTAGTACTGGATGAGACGGCTGTGGTGCCCGGGCCATTGGTCTCGCGAGAGCGGCCAGAGTTGCTTGGCGGCGTGACGACGGTTGAGGTGCCGGCGCGTGACGGTCAGACGTTGACCGCGATCCCGTACTACGCGTGGGCGAACCGGTCGGTCGGGCCGATGACCGTGTGGATCGATGCCCGTTAGCTGCTCAGCCGCTCGCCAGGCTTTCGGCGACGGTGCGGTCGGTGATGAGGACGTCGACCCAGCCACCGAGGAGGGCCGCGCGGATGGCGGCGTGCTTGCGCATGCCGCCCGCGACGCCGACGCTGCGTACGTCGTCGCTGCGGACCTGAGCCGCGGACAGGCCGAGCACGCGCTGGTCGAGTTCGGAGCGGACCGGCTTGCCGTTCTCGTCGAAGAACCTCAGGCAGATGTCGCCGACCGCACCCTGGTCGCGCAGTACCTTCTGCTCGTCGGCCGTCATCGCGTTGCCGCTCTCTCGCAGCAGCGGCGAGGGCTCCAGAGTGCCGATCCCGACCAGCAGCAGCGTGAGCCGCGACCACGCCTCCATCACCTCGGTGACGACCGAGTCCTTCATCAGCGTCCGTTTGGCGTTGGCGCTGCCCACCAGCCCCGGCACCGGCAGCAGGACGGGCGCGGCGCCGGTGAGGTCCGCCAGCCGTCCGGTCAGCCGGGCTGCGCGTGCTTGTGCGGCCGGGTTTCCCACGCCGCCGAGCACCTGCACCACCTCTTCGGCGACCTGCGTCGGCCGCGGCGTCATCGACTCGACTGTCGCCAGCAGAGTGGAACTCCAGGAGGAAATGCCGATTCGGTCGCCGCCGGTGAGCGTCGTCTCCAGGTACACGGCCGCGGCCGCGCCCAGCGCCGGGATGATGTGCGCGTCGTCCTCCCCGCTGGCGTCCACGACGATCACCTCGCGCAGCCCGTACCGCTGCTCGATCGCGTCCTCCAGCTCCGTGTGTACGCCGCTCGGCGGGATCACGACCGTACGGACGATGCCCGCGACAACGGCCTGTTTGAGCAGACGCGACACCCGCGGCTGGGAGATATGCAACTGAGCCGCGATCTGCGGCTGGCGGACGCCCTGCTCGTGGTACAGCTTCGCGACCTTGGTCAGCAGCCGCAGATGCTCAGCCGAAGGCTGCCTCCGCACTCCCGGCCGCCCCACGCTCGCCGTCGACATACTCACCTGCTCTCACATTCATCCGCCCCTGAATATGAATGCTAACCGCCTCCCGTCTCACACTTCCCCGAGAGGTTGACATGACGTACTACGAGGATCCCGGCCCTGGATACGGCGCGTTGCCGCCGCTGGCCGCGCTGCGCTCCGACGCTCCGCGGCTCAGCCTGAACGGGACCTGGCGATTCCACCTGGCTTCGTCGGTGGCTGAAGCGCCGGATGGGTTCGAGCGTGAGGACTTCGACGATTCGGCGTGGTCCTCGATTCCGGTTCCGTCCAGTTGGCCGATGCACGGGTACAAGCGACCGGCGTACACGAACCAGCGGTATCCGTTCCCCGTCGATCCGCCGTACGTCCCGGATGAGAACCCGACCGGCGACCACCGGCTGGTGTTCGAGCTGCCGCCGTCGTGGGACGGTCCCGCCGTACTGCGTTTTGACGGCGTCGACTCGTGCGCGCGGGTGTGGCTCAACGGGGTGGAGCTCGGGGTGACGCGCGGGAGCCGGCTGCCTGCCGAGTTCGACGTGAGCGGTCGGTTGAAGCCGGGCCGCAACGTGCTGGCGGTCCGGGTGCATCAGTGGTCGTCGGGCAGCTACCTCGAGGACCAGGACATGTGGTGGCTGCCGGGGATCTTCCGCGATGTCTCCTTGATCGCGCGGCCGGTTGGTGGTGTGCCGGATGTGTTCGTGCACGCGGACTACGACCACGTGACCGGCGCCGGGACGTTGTTGGTGGAGTCGGTGCCCGGCGCGGTGGTGCGGATCCCGTCGTTGGGTGTGATGGCCGAGGCCGGCCAGTCGGTGACGATCCCCGGAGTCGAACCGTGGTCGGCGGAGGTGCCGCGACTGTACGACGCTGTCGTCGAGACTCCGGGTGAGACCGTGTCGCTGCGGATCGGGTTCCGTACGGTCGCGATCGTCGACGGCGTACTCACGGTCAACGGACGGCGGGTGCTGTTCCACGGGGTCAATCGGCACGAGCACGATCCCGTGCTGGGCCGTGTCATACCGCCGTACCGGCTCCGGCAGGAACTGCTGCTGATGAAGCAGCACAACATCATCGCGATCCGGACCAGTCACTACCCGCCGGACTCGCGGCTGCTCGAAGTGTGCGACGAGCTCGGGTTCTGGGTGATGGACGAGTGCGACTACGAGACGCACGGCTTCTTCCTGCTGGACTGGCGGGGCAATCCGGCCTACGACCCCTGCTTCACGGAAGCTTCGGTCGACCGCATGCGGCGTCTCGTCGAGCGCGACAAGAACAATCCGTCCGTGATCATGTGGTCGCTCGGCAATGAGGCCGGCGTCGGACGCAACCTGTCGGCGATGGCTGAGTGGACGCGGGAGCGGGATCCGTCGCGGCCGCTGCACTACGAGGGCGATCTTTCGTGTGCCGACGTGGATGTTTACAGCCGGATGTACGCGTCGCACGCGGAGGTCGAGGCGATCGGGAAGCGGGCCGAGGAGCCGCTGGACGATCCGGTGCTCGACGCGCGACGCCGGGCGATGCCGTTCGTACTCTGCGAGTATTCGCATGCCGGAGGCAACGGTCCGGGTGGGCTGCCGGAGTACGAGGAACTCTTCCATCGGTACGAGCGCTGCCAGGGTGGCTTCCTCTGGGAGTGGATGGAGCACGGCATCCTGCTTGCCGACGGCACTTACGCCTACGGCGGCGACTTCGGCGAAGAACTCCACGACGGCAACTACGTCCTGGACGGCCTGGTCTTCCCCGACCTCACTCCGCAACCAGTCCTCGCCGAAGTCCGCAAAGCCTACGAACCTGTGCACTTGTCAGCCGATCCATCGGCCGGTGTCCTGCGAATAGTCAACAGGTACGACGTCCTGGACACCGCTCACCTGACATTGCACTGGGACTTGGCCGACGAGGGGATCGTCGTCGCACGGGGCACGCTGGAGATGCCGGTCATTCCCTCCGGCGGCCAGGCAACCATCGAACTCCCGCCGCTCGCCGGCCCGGCGCAGAACCGCGAGCGCTGGCTGACAGTCAGAGCAGTGCTCGCCGCGGACGTCCCTTGGGCAGCGGCCGGCCACGAGGTGGCGTTCACGCAAGCACAGGTCGAGCCGACACAAGCCGCCGAAGGCACGTCGGCCACCCCCACGCGGCCGGCGCGGGCGAGCCATGGATCAGTCCGGCTCGGGCCTGGGCGGTTCAGCGAGCGAACTGGGCAGTTGATCGGGCTGCACGGGTGGGACGTCGAACATGTGCCGCTGGAGTTGTGGCGGGCGCCGACTCAGCACGATGCCCGCACCTGGGACGCCACAACGCTGGACCGGAAGACCCGGTGGGCGAACGCAGGACTCGACCGGCTGCGGTATCGGACGGTGGCGGTCGACCTCCGCGACGACGAACTGGTGGTGGTGACCAAGGTCGGCGCTGCGGCGATCGATGCCGGCGTACTGACGACGTACCGCTGGAGGTCGGACGGGGATCGGTTGACCGCCGACGTCGAAGTCGAACCCGTTGGGCACTGGACCGTGCCGTGGGCGCGAGTCGGGGTGACTATTGGCCTGCCTGCGGGGTTTCGGGACGTGACCTGGTTCGGGCTCGGGCCGGGACAGGCCTACCCAGACTCACGTGCGGCGAGCCGGGTCGGCCGGTACACGTCAACGATCGAGCAGCTGCAGGTTCCCTTCATCTATCCGCAGGAGAACGGAGCCCGGGGCGAGGTGCGGTGGGCCGAGCTGTCAGGCATCGCCGGATACCTCACCCTGACAGCCGACCCGCACCTGGCGCTGACCGTCCGCAGGTGGACGATCGCGGAGCTCGCAAAGGCAGATCACCTGGAGGACCTCCGCCCAGGCGACAAGGTCTGGCTGACTCTGGATGCTCTGCAGCACGGCCTAGGCAGTCCGACCAGCGGAGCGCCGATCCTCCCACCCCACGACCTGCAACCCCGCCCCCACCGCTTCCGCTTCACCCTCGGCTGAGCCGTCGCCTTCGGTTCAGAGGTAGGTCTGGGTGCTGGGTGGGGCGGATTCCATCCAGGCCAGGACGCCGGTGAGGGCTTCTTCGGTCATCGCGAAGTGGACCGTGCGGTCGCGGAGGTCGGCGTCGACGATGACATGGCCGGCGTACGTGACGAGGGGCTCGTTACCCATCGGGCGCCGGGTGGTGATTCCTTCGAGTTGGCGGCGGTTGACAACCAACTTCGGCCACCAGGCGAGGCTGAAGACGCGAAACCACTGCAGGTCGTCACCGACGTACCGGGCCAGGCCGAGGGCCCAGCCGCGGCCGTGGTCCTTCTGCGACAACTGCAGGCTGCAATCGAACGTGCCGCCGTCCCTGGACAACCAGCGACGGCGGCACGCGAAAGCGATGATGAGCAGTACGGCGGCAGCCAGACAGACCCCGACGACATCGAGGACTATCGCCATACCTGCCGACCCCATTCCCGGTGCCCCACGGAAGGCACCGCCGGTAACCCGTACTGTCCGTGACGATATTCGATTATGGCAGGTGGGTTCAGCCCGCCTTCTCGGCGGCCCTCACCCGTGCTTCGGCGAGTCGCACGTCCTCCTGTGCGGCCTCGGTGTCGCTCCCGGTCGCCTGCGCCCGCTCGAGATCGCGGCGGGCCTGTTCCAGGTCGATGTCGTGCCCCATCTCGGCGTTCTCGGCCAGGATCGAGACCCGGTCGTTCGCCACCGAGATGAAGCCGTCCGGCGCGGCCGCGACGAAGTACTCGTCGTCGACGGTCCGCACCTGGACGGTACCGGCCTGCAGCAGGCCGAGCAGCGGCGCGTGGCCGGGCAGGATGCCCACCTCACCGTCGGTGGTGCGGGCGATGACGATCTTCGCCTGCCCCTGCCACACGGTCCGCTCGGCCGCGACCAGGGCAACCTCGAGGTGCTTGCCGCTGGTGTCGTCAGCCATCTCAGTTTTCCTTCTGCAGCTCAGCCCACTTGCGCTCGACGTCCTCGAGCGAACCGACGTTGAAGAAGGCCTGCTCGGCGATGTGGTCGCACTCGCCTTCGGTGATCTTCTTGAAGGACTCGATGGTGTCCTTCAGCGGCACGGTGGAGCCCGGGATGTTGGTGAACTTCTCCGCCATGTAGGTGTTCTGGGAGAGGAACTGCTCGATCCGGCGCGCGCGGGCGACGGTGATCTTGTCCTCTTCGGAGAGCTCGTCCACACCGAGGATGGCGATGATGTCCTGCAGTTCCTTGTTCTTCTGCAGGATCTGCTTCACCCGGACGGCCACGTCGTAGTGCTCCTGGCCGATGTACTGCGGGTCGAGGATCCGCGACGTCGAGGTCAGCGGGTCGACGGCCGGGTACAGACCACGCGACGCGATGTCGCGGGAGAGCTCGGTGGTCGCGTCGAGGTGGGCGAACGTGGTCGCCGGCGCCGGGTCGGTGTAGTCGTCCGCGGGCACGTAGATCGCCTGCATCGAGGTGATCGAGTGACCCCGGGTCGAGGTGATCCGCTCCTGCAGCACACCCATCTCGTCGGCCAGGTTCGGCTGGTAACCCACCGCGCTCGGCATCCGGCCGAGCAGCGTGGAGACCTCGGAACCGGCCTGGGTGAACCGGAAGATGTTGTCGATGAAGAGCAGCACGTCCTGCTCCTTCACGTCGCGGAAGTACTCCGCCATCGTGAGGGCCGACAGGGCGACGCGCAGCCGGGTGCCCGGCGGCTCGTCCATCTGACCGAAGACCAGCGCGGTGTCCTTGAAGACGCCGGCCTCCTCCATCTCGTTGATCAGGTCGTTGCCCTCACGGGTCCGCTCGCCCACGCCGGCGAACACCGACGTACCACCGAAGTTGTGGGCGATCCGGTAGATCATCTCCTGGATCAGAACGGTCTTGCCGACACCCGCACCGCCGAACAGGCCGATCTTGCCGCCCTGCACGTACGGCGTGAGCAGGTCGAGCACCTTGATACCGGTCTCCAGCATCTCGGTCTTCGACTCGAGCTGGTCGAAGGCCGGCGCCTTGCGGTGGATCGGCCAGCGCTCGGAGATCTGGAACTCGGACTCGTCCTGGTTCAGGCACTTGCCGGTGACGGACCAGACCCGGCCCTTGGTGACGTCGCCGACGGGCACGGAGATCGCGGCGCCGGTGTCGCGCACCTCGGCGCCGCGGACCAGGCCGTCGGTCGGCTTCATCGAGATGGCCCGGATGATGTTGTCACCGACGTGCAGGGCCACCTCGAGGGTGATGGTCTGGGTGCTGTCGCCCAGGGTGATGTCCACCTCAAGCGCGTTGTACATCTCCGGCATCGCGTCCGCTGGGAACTCGACGTCGACGACCGGGCCGATCACCCGGGCGACGCGACCGACGCCCGCGGCGCCCGCCTCGTTGTTCTTCTCGGTAACCGTGGCAGTCATCTCTCTCACTCGCTCCCGGCGGAAGCATCGGCCAGCGCGCTGGCGCCACCGACGATCTCGCTGATTTCCTGGGTAATTTGCGCCTGACGCGCCTGGTTGAAGTCACGCGTCAGCTTTTCGATCAGGTCCTGCGCGTTGTCCGTCGCGGACTTCATCGCCCGCTGCCGACTGGCCAGCTCGGAAGCGGCCGCCTGCAGCATGCAGTAGTGGATCCGGCTGGCGACGTACTTCGGCAGCAGCGCGTCCAGCACGTCCTCCGCGGACGGCTCGAACTCGTACAGCGGCAGCACCTCGTCCGGCGCCGGCGGCTCCTCGCCCTCGACGACCTCCAGCGGCAGCAACCGGATCACATCCGGGCGCTGGGTGAGCATCGACACGAACCGGGTGAAGACGATGTGGATCTCGTCCACGCCGCCCTCCTCGGTCGGGGTCAGGAAGGCCTCGATCAGCGCGTCGGCGATCTCCTTGGCCCGGGCGAAGCTCGGGTTGTCGGAGTCACCGCTCCACGACTGCGCGACCTCCCGCTGCCGGAAGGTGTAGTAGGCGATGCCCTTGCGGCCGCTGAGGAACGGGACGATCTGCTTCTCGTCCGCCCGCAGCAACTGGTTCAGCCGTTCGCCCTCGCGGATCACGTTGGCCGAGTACGCGCCGGCCTGACCGCGGTCGGAGGTGATCAGCAGCACCGCGGCCCGCTTCGGGTTCGCCTTCTCGGTGGTCAGCGGGTGGTCGACGTTCGAGAACGTCGCCACCGCCGACACGGCACGGGTGAGCTCACGCGCGTACGGACCGGCTGCCTGGGCGCGCTGCTGCGCCTTGACGATCCGGGACGCCGCGATGAGCTCCATCGCGCGGGTCAGCTTCTTGATCGTCGAGACCGAGGCCCGACGCTCGCGAAGCTGCCGCAGACTGGCTGGCACGGTGATCAGCCCCGCTTCTGCCGGACGATCTGCTCCTGCTCGACGTCTTCCTCGGCCATCGCCTCGGCCTCCGGCTCGGTGCCAAGCAGCTTGCCCTCGGAGGTCTGGAAGGTCGGCTTGAACGCGTCCAGCGCCTCGGTCACGGCCTGCGCCGAGTCGTCGTCGAACAGGCCGGACTCACGGATGCTGTCGAGCACCTTGCTCTCCCGGCGCAGGTAGTCCAGGAAGTCCCGCTCGAACCGCAGTACGTCGTCCACCGGGACGTCGTCGAACTTGCCCTTCGTACCGGCCCAGATGGAAACGATCTGCTCCTCGACCGGGTACGGCGAGTACTGCGGCTGGCGGAGCAGCTGGACCAGGCGCTGGCCACGGTCGAGCTGGCGGCGGGAGGTGGCGTCGAGGTCGGACGCGAACATCGCGAACGCCTCCATCGCGCGGAACTGGGCCAGGTCGAGCTTCAGCGAGCCGGACACGTTCTTCATGCCCTTCACCTGCGCGGCACCGCCGACCCGGGACACCGAGATACCGACGTCGATGGCGGGGCGGATGTTGGCGTTGAACAGGTCGGACTGCAGGAAGATCTGGCCGTCGGTGATCGAGATGACGTTGGTCGGGATGAACGCCGACACGTCGTTGGCCTTGGTCTCGATGATCGGCAGACCGGTCATCGAACCGCCGCCGAGCTCGTCGGACAGCTTCGCGCAGCGCTCGAGCAGGCGGCTGTGCAGGTAGAAGACGTCACCCGGGTACGCCTCGCGGCCCGGCGGTCGGCGCAGCAGCAGGGACATCGCGCGGTACGCCTCAGCCTGCTTGGTCAGGTCGTCGAACACGATCAGGACGTGCTTGCCCTGGTACATCCAGTGCTGGCCGATGGCCGAACCGGTGTACGGCGCGACGTACTTGAAGCCGGCCGGGTCGGACGCCGGGGCGGCGACGATGGTGGTGTACTCCATCGCGCCGGCCTCTTCGAGCGCACCGCGCACCGCGGCGATCGTCGAGCCCTTCTGGCCGATCGCGACGTAGACGCAGCGGACCTGCTTCTTGGGGTCGCCGGACTCCCAGTTCGCCTTCTGGTTGATGATCGTGTCGACCGCGATCGCCGTTTTGCCGGTCTTGCGGTCGCCGATGATCAACTCGCGCTGGCCGCGGCCGATCGGGATCATCCCGTCGATCGCCTTGATGCCGGTCTGCAGCGGCTCGCGGACCTCCTGGCGGTCCATCACACCGGCCGCCTGCAGCTCGAGCGCGCGGGTGCCCTCGAGGTCCTTGATCTCGCCCAGGCCGTCGATGGGCTTGCCCATCGGGTCGACCACGCGGCCGAGGTAGCCCTCGCCGACCGGCACGGACAGCACCTGTCCGGTCCGGCGGACCTGCTGGCCCTCCTCGATCCCGTCGAACTCACCGAGGACGACGACACCGATGTCGCGGACGTCGAGGTTCAGCGCGATGCCCCGGGTGCCGTCCTCGAACTCGAGCAGCTCGTTGGTCATCGCCGAGGGCAGGCCCTCGACGTGCGCGATACCGTCACCGGCGTCGACAACCGTGCCGACCTCTTCCCGGGTCGTCTCCTCCGGTTGGTACTCGGTGACGAACCGATCCAGGGCGTCCCGGATCTCCTCCGGCCTGATCGTGAGCTCAGCCATCTCTATATCCTGCTTCCTTGACCTTGCTGGCCTGTCATGTCGGTGTGGGCCGTCAGCCCGCGATGCGCCGTTGCGCCTCGTCGAGCCTGGCCGCGATGGTTCCGTCGATCACTTCGTCGCCGATGTCCACCCGGACGCCGCCGACCACGTTCGGGTCGACGATCACGTTCAGCTGGATGTCCCGGCCGTACTGGCGTCCGAGCGCCTCGGCGAGCCGGGTGCGCTCGGCCTCGGTCAGGTCGGTGGCAACCCGCACGGTCGCGACGCTGGCGTTCCGCCGGGCCGCCGCGGCGACCTGGTACGCCCGCATCGAGGCGGCGAAGCTGCGTCCCCGACCGTCCACCGCGCGCTCGACCAGCCGCATGGTGACGGCATCGGCCTTGCCCTGCAGCAGACCGTGGATCAGCTCCTGCCGCAGGCCGACCGGGATGGTCCGATCACTCAGCTTGTCGCTCAGCGCCCGCTCGGCCGCGACCACCCGGTCCAGCCGGAACAGCTCGTCCTCGATCTCGTCCAGCTTGCGCCGGCCGTCGGCGTGCGCCACATCGGCCTCGACGCTCAACTGCTCCAGCGCGTCGCCGAGATCGCGGCTGCTGACCCAGCGGCCGGACACGGCGGCGGTCAGGATCTCCTGCGCCTGGCTGGAGACCTTGCCGCTGAACAGCTGCTGGACCAGGCCGGTCCGGGACGCCGTGGAACGCGCCGGGTCGGTCAGGGCACGCCGGAGCGCGCCGTTGCTGTCCAGCAGCCTGGCGATCGAGAACAGCTCGGTGCCCAGCTCCTCGGTCACGGTGACACCCGCCAGGGCCTCCTCGGCCCGGGCGAGTGACTCGTGCGACGCGCCGCGCATCAGCCGTCCGTTCCGACGGCCTGACGTGCGGACTCCGACGCCTCGAGGTCGGCCAGGAACCGCTCGACGGTACGACGCTGCCGCGCCTCGTCCTCGAGCGATTCGCCGACGATCCGGCCGGCCAGCGTGGTCGCCATGTGGCCGACCTCGCCCCGCAGCGAGGCGACCGCCTGGGCCCGCTCGGCGTCGATCTGGGTCCGCGCGTGGGAGACGATCCGCTCGGCCTCGGCGTTCGCCTGCTCACGCATCTCCGCGATGATCTGCGCACCCTGCTCACGCGCGTCCTCGCGGATCTTCGCAGCCTCCTGCCGGGCCCCGGCCAGCTGCGCGTTGTACTTCTCCAGGGCGGCCTTCGCCTCGGCCTGGGCCTGCTTGGCCTGGTTCATCCCGCCTTCGATCGCCGCGGTCCGATCGGCGTACGCCTTCTCGAACTTGGGCACGACCACCTTGGCGAAGGCGACGGCCAGCAGGACCAGGAAGACGAAGCCGAAGATGATCTCGGCGGTGTGCGGCAGCAGCGGGTTGACGTCCTCGCCGGCTGCCTCGCTGAGCGGTAGCACCAACGTCTTCATGTCCTTGTCCTGTCAGTCTGGGGAAGTGTTCAGCTGGCCTTGAAGACGAAGGCGAGCGCGATACCGATGATCGCCAGAACCTCGGTCACGCCGAAGCCGATCCACGCGATCGACTGCAGCCTGCCCTGGGCCTCCGGCTGCCGTGCGGTGCCGTTGATCACGGCGGCGAAGATCAGACCGACGCCGACGCCCGGGCCGATCGCGGCGAGGCCGTAACCCAGGACGGCGATGTTGCCGGCAATCTCGAGAGCGTTCATTGCAGGTTGTTCCTTTCGGTACGGATAGCGCCTATCCGGGTTTCCGTTACTACGGGTCTGGTACTGCGGTACTGCGGATCAGTGCTCTTCGGCGATCGCGCTGCCGATGTACTGCGCGGTCAGCACGACGAAGATGTAGGCCTGGATGGCCTGGACGAACAGCTCCAGTCCGGCGATCGCCAGGCCCATCAGGAAGGTGATGATGCCGACGCCGCCGAGCGGACCAGGATGTTGGAGATGAACTCGATCGGGATCATCAGCGGCATCAGCCAGCCGGGCACACCGGCAGGCATGGTCTGGTGCTTGAAGTAGCCCCAGGCGCCGTGCTTGCGGATGCCGACCGCGTTGTAGATGACCCAGCTCATCACCGCGGCGACGTAGGCCCAGCCGATGTGGCTGAAGGTCGGGAACTGGAACAGCGGGATGGTGGCGGCGACGTTGTTGAGCAGGATGAAGAAGAACAGGCCGCACAGGTACGGCACGTACTTCATGTATTCGGCGCTGCCGATCGCGTCGCGGGCGATCGAGTTGCGGACGAAGTTGTAGCCGAGCTCGCCGGCGAACTGCAGCTTGCTCGGCACGATCTCGGCCTTGCGGGACGCACCCCAGAAGAACCAGACGATCACCACGACGCTCAGCGCGGCCACCAGCACGGGCTTGGTGAACCAGTCGACGCCGTCAATGATGGGCGGGGTGTCGAAGCTCTGTGGACCGGGTGGGGTGAACTCGGTCGGAACGCCGGCAATCACCGGGTCTCCTCTCGCGTCGTGCTCAAGTCGGACGCCTTTAGGGCAAGGGCAGGGCGGCTCAGGGCATGGCGGTCAACAACGTCAGACCCGGCATGGGCCGGGTCGATCCACGAAGGGATCAGGACCGCGACCCGTACCGGAAGTGCAACAGCAGAACGGTGAGCCCGGCACCGAGGACGATGCCCACCGGAAGTAAGAACTGGGTGCCGAGCAGGCGATCCAACCCGAATCCGATGCCGCCGTACACCACGACACCGCCGATCAAGTAGGACAGGACCCGCCAGCCGTCGCCCGCTGTGGGTGATGGCTTCGGATCCTCGTGCTCGCTCATTGGCACCCGAAACGTACCAGTCCGCGACATGCCTGGTCACATCGGCACCCGTGCCACGGATCACGCTTGTGCAAACGTTACCCAGGGTGCTCATGACGTCACGTCCCGGTCCAGGTCGTAGATCGGGACGCGCAGCCGGGACCACGCCCAGATCTCGCCGGCCATCCAGCCCATGACGACCACCAGGGCGCAGAGGCCGAGGACGGTCAGGTTCACGTGCTTGGCGAGACTGTCCGAGCTCAGCGCGATCGCGAGCAGGGCGCCGAAGATCGCGATCCGGCCCGTGTACGACGCCATGGCGACCGCCAGTTGCATGGTTGGCGACGTACGGCGGGACAGGTGCAGCGCGAGCAGCCCCGCGCCGGAGAAGACGACCACCATCAGCAGACCGAGCAACGCGCCCCACAGGCCCGCGAGGCCGGCGGCAACCGTGGACACGGCCGCCGCGTTGACACCGACCACCAGCGCGGCGATCAGTGCGCCGCGCAGCATTACCAGCGCCGGGTGCCTGGTGGCCTGGCCGGCGACTTTCGGACTCTGAGCCGAGGGAGCCATCTGGTGGTTCCGTCCTGCTGGCGACCGGGTCTCGCGGCCCGGTCGTCGGGTGGGCGGGGTCAGGGGTGTCGCTGTTCTTTGCTGGTGCTTGTGAAAACTAGCACAAAGTCTGCGCGGTCAGCAAAACGGCTGCCCCTGCCGCTGTACAGGCACACCCTATCGGTAGGCCACGATGTTGAGTGGTCTGGTCCCTACCAGTTCCGGCCTAAACCTTGGCGAGCGGTTTCCGGTGGCGGCGCGGCAGACCAGTGGTGAGCAGGATCGCGGTGACCGTGACGGCCAGCACGATGAGGGCGGTCCACCAGAACAGGACCAGCCCCAGGACCACCACGCCGTACGCGATCAAGGCGGTCCACAAGTACATCAACAGGACGGCCCGGCGGTGCGAGTGGCCGCGCTGCATCAGGCGATGGTGCAGGTGGAGTTTGTCGGCGGCGAAGGGCGAGCGGCCGGCCTTGGTGCGGCGGATGTACGCCATCGTCAGGTCGAGCGCGGGGATCGCGAGTACGGCGATCGGAAGGACGAGCGGGAGCAGCGCCGGCAGCAGGCTGGAGCCGCCGACCTCGTACGGGACCGCGTTCGGGTCCATCTGACCGGTGAGGCTGATCGTGGACGCGGCGAGCATCAGACCGATCAGCAGGGCGCCGGAGTCGCCCATGAAAACCCTTGCGGGGAAGAAGTTGTGCGGCAGGAAGCCGAGGCACGCGCCGGCCAACGCGACGGTGATCAGGGTCGAGGTGGTCGCGCGGTCGAGGTTCTGCTCGACGTTCAGCAGGTACGAGTAGGTGAAGAACGCGGTCGCGCCGATCGCGGTCACGCCCGCGGCCAGACCGTCGAGGCCGTCGACGAAGTTCACCGCGTTGCAGGAGACCAGCAGGATGCCGGCGGTCAGTACGGCGAGTTGTGCGGGGGATGGCGAAATGACGCCGCCAGGCAGCGGGAGCCAGTACAACTGGATGCCTTGGACGACCATCACGCCGACCGCGAGGACCTCGCCGGCCAGCTTGGTGATCGCGTCCAGCTCGTAGAGGTCGTCGACCACGCCGACCGCGCAGATCACCACCCCGCCGATCAGGATCGCCCGGGCGTCGTGGGCGACCTGCAGGCTGTTGCCGAGGAACGGCAGGCTGGAGGCGACCGCGAATCCGGCGATCAGGCCGCCGAGGATGGAGAGGCCGCCGAAGTACGGGATCGGGACCTTGTGCACGTCCCGGGACCGGACCTTCGCGACGGCGCCGTACCGCAGTGCGATCTGCCGGGCCACGCCGGTCAGCAGGAAGGTCGTGGCCATCGCCACGAACAGGACCAGCAGATACTCGCGCACTAGTCCGCAGGCCTCACATCAGGTTCGGTCGGCTTGTCGTCCTTCTCCTGCGACTTGGACGCCTCGCCCACCGGTTCGGTTGGCGTGCCCGCCGGCGTCTCCTCTACGTGCTTCTCGCCCTCCGCCTGGATGTCCTCCGCCAGATTCTCCTCGTCGGCCGGCTTGTCTTGCTCGGCCGGCTTGTCTTGCTCGGCCTGCTTGTCTTGCTCGGCCGGCTTGTCGTCCTCCGCCTGCTTGTCTTCCTCGGCCGGTTTCTCGTCCTCCGCCTGCTGGTCTTCCTCGGCCGGCCTTTCGTCCTCCGCCTGCTTGTCTTCCTCGGCCGGCTTCTCGTCGTCGGCGGGCTTTTCGTCGTCCCGGCACCCGCAGCGCGACCGTCCCCTGGGTCTCCCCCAGGTCCCACATCAGCGACGTCTGCGCGTGGCAGATCACCGTCAGCGGACCTGGCCAGAACTCCTGGCAGAGCTTGCGTCCGGACTCAGGGATGTCGGTGGCGAGCGCGTCCAGCGACTCGACCACCGATATCAGCACCGGCGGCGGCATGTCCCGCCCGCGGCCCTTGGCGTCCAGCAGTCGCTGGACCGCGTCGGCCTTGAAGGCGTCGGCGGCGATGCCGTACACGGTGTCGGTCGGAAGGACGACCAGGTCGCCGGCCTCGATGGCGTCCACGGCCGCGCGGTAGGCCGGTGCCAGCTCGTCGCCGGTGAAGTCGAAGCGCTCACTCACGCACCGAATCGTGCCACTCACCTACCAGCACGCTCCACTCGGCCTGCCCCACGCCCGACCTGACGAATGATTGTCAGCTTTTCGGCACGTCGGAACCGATCATCCTTAGGATCCCGCTCATGACTGCATTGAATTGCCGAGCCTCCGGCACGGCGGGTCATGGGGCCTTGGCTCCCGGCCTTCCCTCGTCGCTCCAGTCGCTGCGCTCCCTCCGCTCCTCAGTCCAGGCCGGGAGACCCCATGACCTTGTCGCGTGAGTTCCTTGCCGGATTGCCGAAGGCCGAGCTGCATGTCCACCACGTGGGATCCGCCTCGCCGCGGATCGTCGCCGAGCTGGCCGCCCGGCACCCGGAGTCGCCGGTGCCGGCCGACCCGGACCTGCTGGCGGAGTACTTCAAGTTCCGCGATTTCGCTCACTTCATCGAGATCTACCTGAGTGTGGCCTCACTGATCAAAACGCCCGAGGACGTCCGGCTGCTGACCTACGAGATCGCCCGCGAGATGACCGGGCAGAACCTGCGGTACGCCGAGCTGACGGTGACTCCGCACACCTCGGTGATCCGCGGCATCGCGCCCGAGGCCTTCTGCGAGGCGATCGAGGATGCCCGGGTCGCGGCGGAGAAGGAGCTCGGCATCGTCCTGCGCTGGATCTTCGACATCCCCGGCGAGTCGGGCCTGCCGGCCGCCGAGGAGACGCTGCAGATCGCGACGAAGCTCCAGCCGGAGGGCCTGGTCGGGTTCGGCCTGGGCGGGCCGGAGATCGGCGTACCGCGGCCGCAGTTCCAGCCGCACTTCGAGGCCGCGATCGCCGCCGGGCTGCACAGCGTGCCGCACGCCGGCGAGACCACCGGTCCGGAGACTGTCTGGGACGCGCTGCGCGTCCTCGGCGCCGAGCGGATCGGGCACGGCATCGCAAGCGCGCGGGACCCGGAGCTGATGGCTTACCTGGCGGAGAGCAAGATCATGCTCGAGGTGTGCCCGACGTCGAACGTGCGCACGCGGGCCGTCGCGTCGCTCGAGGAGCATCCGCTGCCCGCGCTGGTCGCCGCGGGTGTGCCCGTGTCGATCAACTCCGACGACCCGCCGATGTTCGGCACCACGCTCGAGGAGGAGTACGCCGTGGCGG
>WNGE01003480.1_pt1 | contig 18583 bp, 13 predicted proteins | sample 5400651 | NCBI WGS metagenome assembly WNGE01 (sample SAMN13153370, study PRJNA577476) | soil metagenome | isolation source: 60 cm soil or saprolite under grassland replicate 2 | place: USA:California | collected 2016-06-15
CAGGGGACCGCTTACGAGCGTTTCACAACTTGATCCGATCAAGGCTGTGGTTACAGCTGGGGAAGGACCGTTTACCGATTTTATCAGCCGTCATCCCGATCCTGACGAACGCCAGCGTTACGTCAACTCGCTCGAATTCGAATTAGTTCTAGGCGACGGCAAGGTGTATCCGCAAAAAGGAAAGTTTTATGCGCTGGATCGCAACCTAGATCCCAAGACCGGTTCGATTCGTTACGAGGTGACGTTTCCAAATACGGGCAACAATCTGCGACCGGGCCAATTCGGAAAAGTCCGGTTCGTTGCCGATATGAAGAAAGGCGCGATGGTTGTTCCACAGGAAGCCGTGAATGAGCTCCAGGGCAGCTATCAGGTTGCAGTCGTCGATCAAAACAACAAGGTCAGCATTCGTCCGGTAAAAATGGGCGAGCGGATCGGCGCGTTGTGGGAAGTCACTGATGGATTGAACCCAGGCGATCGCGTGGTTGTTCAAGGCCTACAAAAAGCGCGTGAAGGATCAACCGTGACGCCGAAAGAGTGGACACCTCCGTCGTCACCTACTCCGGCCCTGGCAGTCAGTCCACAGAAACCCTGAACGCATGTCCGAGTTTTTCGTTAGGCGACCGATCGTTGCGATCGTCATCGCCATTCTTATGACGCTGGTCGGCGGCGTCTGCATTCTGGCCCTGCCGATCGCACAATACCCGCAAATCGCCCCGCCCGAAATTCAGGTGCGCACGCATTACACGGGCGCGGACGCGCTCACCATCGAGCAATCGGTCGCCGCGCCAATCGAGCAGCAGATGAGCGGCGTGGACAACATGAATTACATGTATTCGATCAACGCCAACACGGGGGACATGCGAATGATCGTCAACTTCGATGTCGCCACGAACGCGAATATCGACCAGATCCTGGCGCAATTGCGCGTTTCTCAAGCGCAATCGCAACTGCCCGCCGACGTGAACAACTACGGCGTGACCGTCCAAAAAGCGACAACGGCGCCGTTAATGCTCATCGACCTTTACTCACCGAAAGGAACTTACGACGGGATTTTCCTCGCCAACTACGGCTACATTAATCTGGTCGATCAACTCACGCGCGTTCCCGGCATCTCGAATGTGCAGGTGTTTGGCGCGGGTCAGTATGCGATGCGGCTCTGGGTAAAACCAGATCAGCTCGCGAAACTCGGCATCACCGTGCCCGACATCATCAGCGCGGTGCAAAAGCAGAACAACGTGAATCCCGCGGGACAGGTTGGGAGTGAACCAATCCCGAGCGGACAAAAATTTACCTACGCGGTCCGCGCGCAAGGACGGCTGCAAACTCCGCAAGAATTCGGTGAGATCGTGGTGCGTGCGAATCCAGACGGCTCGTTTGTGCGGGTGAAAGACATCGCGCGGATCGATCTCGGTGCGCAAAGTTACAACTTGAAAGGCCGACTCAACGGACAGCCGGCCGCCATTCTTGCTTGTTATCAGCTTCCTGGAAGCAACGCGGTGAAAGCTGCGCAAGGTGTGCGCAAATTGATGGCCGAAGCAAAGCAGCGTTTCCCGGCCGACATGGATTACGCCGTCGGACTCGACCAAACCCTCTCGGTGACTGAAGGATTGCGCGACATTGTTAAAACATTATTCGAGGCGCTCGCGCTCGTCGTCATCGTTGTGTTCGTTTTTTTGCAAGGCTGGCGCGCCACGCTCATCCCGCTGTGCGCGGTGCCGGTGTCTTTGATCGGAACATTTGTGCTGTTCCCGTTATTTGGTTTCTCGATCAACACCCTTTCGCTTTTCGGGTTGGTGCTGGCGATCGGGCTGGTCGTGGACGATGCCATCGTCGTTGTCGAAGCCGTCGAGCGACACATCGAAGAAGGAATGGCGCCGCGGGAAGCGGCGCTGCAAGCGATGCGCGAAGTTTCAGGACCGGTGATCGGCATCGCACTCGTGCTTTCAGCCGTCTTTATCCCGACTGCATTTCTTCCCGGAATCACCGGCCGATTGTACCAACAGTTCGCGCTGACCATCGCAATCTCTGTGATCTTCTCAGCGTTCAACGCGCTCTCGCTAAGTCCCGCGCTTTCCGCCCTGTTGTTGCGCCCGCGGAAAAAAGCACGCGGGCCGCTCGGTTGGTTTTACGATCGTTTCAATCGAGTTTTCGGCAGCGCCACGCACGGCTACGTAAACTGGTCGCGTCTCGCGATTCGAAAAACCGTTCTCAGCTTCGCTCTGCTCGCTGTTCTCGCCGTTGGCGCAGGCTTTTTTGGCGCTCGACTGCCGAGCAGCTTTTTGCCGGAAGAAGACCAGGGGTATGTTTTTATCCAGCTTCAATTGCCCGACGCATCTTCGCTCGAACGCACCGACCAGGCCTGTCGCAAGATTGAAGATTTTCTGAGCAAAACGCCTGGTGTGCAATACACCACCACCGTCATCGGATTCAGTTTGCTCAGTCTCGCCCAAAATACCTACAGCGCATTTTTCTTTGTCTGGTTCAAACCGTGGGGCGAACGAACGAAACCGGAGGAAAAATATCAAGCGATCAAAGCGAACATTAACAAGCAACTCGCCGGTCTTAGTGAAGGCATCGGGTTCGCGTTTCCGCCGCCGGCAATTCCCGGCGTCGGAACGTCCGGTGGTTTCGCTTTCATTTTGGAAGATCGCGCGGGCAAAGATGTCTCCTTTCTTTCCCAAAATCTGAAGACGTTTCTCGACGCCGCGCGCAAGCGACCGGAGTTGACCGGACTCATCACCACATTTTTGCCGAACGTTCCGCAAGTGTTCGTGAACGTCGATCGCGACAAAGTGATCAAGCAGGGAATCGATCTCGCTTCGGTCTATCAAACGTTGCAAACTTTCATGGGCGGGTTCTTCGTAAATTACTTCAACCGCTTCGGCCGCACCTGGCAGGTGTACATCGAAGCGGAAGGCGATTATCGCACCGATGCGAGGAACGTCGGCCAATTCTTTGTTCGTAACGCCAACGGGGATCCCGTCCCGTTGGACGCGATCTCCACAATCCAGCAAATCTCGGGCCCGGAATTCACGCTGCGGTATAACGAATATCGCTCCGCGCAAATCAACGGCGCTGCCGCACCTGGCTACAGCTCGTACCAAGCGATGAACGCGCTCGAAGAAACTTTTCGACAAACCATGCCTAACGAGATGGGCTACGACTACCTTGGTCTGTCGTTTCAGGAAAAGAAAGCGCAGCAAGGCGTATCTCCAGCGACGATTTTCGGCCTGTCGCTTTTGTTCGTTTTCCTTATTCTCGCTGCACTTTACGAAAGCTGGTCGTTACCATTCAGTGTACTGCTAGGAACGCCGGTCGCGGTATTCGGTGCTTTCGCGACGCTCTGGCTGCGCGGAATGCAAAACAACATCTACGCGCAAATCGGGCTGATTATGCTTATCGGTTTGGCAGCAAAGAACGCCATCCTCATCGTGGAATTCGCAAAAGACGAATACGAGAAAGGCAAGCCACTCATCGATGCCGCGCTGGAAGGCGCGCGGCTGCGACTTCGCCCCATCCTGATGACCTCGTTTGCATTCATTTTCGGATGTCTGCCGCTTTGGTTTGCCAGCGGCTCGGGCGCTGTCGCCCGCCGCGTGCTCGGCTCAACTGTGATCGGAGGCATGATCGCTGCATCAGCCATCGCGATCTTTCTCATCCCCGTCACGTTTTACGTAATTGAACGACTGTTCGCCGGTCGAAAACCCACCGTGGCAGCAAAACCAGAACAACGCCCAGCGGAGAAGCCCGCGGCACTTGTGCAATGACAATCAACGCGTGTAGGGCAGGCGCTCCGCCTGCCAAGCAACCGAAGCGGTTGCCCTACAAATTTCAATGCCCAAGTCCTGACGAATGTGCCACCTCTCCCTTGCTCGGGAGAGGATTGAGGTGAGGGTGATTAAGCACGCGAAGCAACGATAATTTTCGACTCCTCACCTTCCCCTCTCCTCGAGCGATGAGGAGAGGCAACCCGTTCATCACTCGTCACTCGTGACCAGCCACTCACCACTCGATTTAGAGATTCTTCTTTGTCCAATCGCTGACGCGATCGAGTGCTTTCTCGATGTTCTCGATGGAATTCGCGACGCTGAACCGCAAGTAGCCTTCGCCAAAATCGCCGAAGGCCGTGCCGGAGAGTGCGGCGACACCGACGTCGTCGAGCAGTGCGTCCGCAAGCTTTTTCGATGGCCACCCGGTCTTCGTTACGTTTGGGAAAACATAAAATGCTCCCTTCGGCAGGCGGCAGGAAAATCCTTTGATCTTGTTTAGACCGGCAACCATTACGTCTCGCCGCTTTTGGAACTCGGTGCGCATCGTGTCGACCACGTCCTGCGGACCGCGGAGTGCTTCGATGCCGGCAATTTGCGTAAAGCTGGCGGTGCACGAGTTGGAGTTAGTCATCAGACGCGAAATGTGCGCCGCCAAATCGGCTCGCATAACGCCGTAGCCCATCCGCCAACCGGTCATCGCGTAAGTCTTGGAAAAACCGTCGAGCAAAATCGTACGCTCCTTCATGCCATCCACAGACATGATGGAATGATGTTCGCCCTCGAAAATAAGCCTGCTATAGATCTCGTCACTCAACACCATAGTGTTGCGATCGCCGATCGCGCGCGCGATTGCCGCGATGTCGTCCTTTGTCAGCACGCCCCCTGTCGGGTTCTGTGGCGAGTTCAGAATGACGAGCTTTGTGCGATCGTTGATGAGGCTGGCTAATTCATCAACATCGAGCCGGAAGTCCAACTCCTCGCGCAAACGGATCGGCACGGCCTTCGCGCCGACGTAGTTGATCATCGATTCGTAAATCGGAAACCCCGGATTTGGGTAAATGATCTCATCGCCTTCTTCAGCCAGGGCAAGGACACTAAAAAAAATGATCGGCTTACCGCCGGGGACAACCACCGTTTCATCGGGTGTGACGTTTACTCGACGGGTTTCGCTTACGTATTGCGCGATGACCTCGCGCAACTCCATCAGCCCCGCCGAAGGCCCGTAGTGCGTGAAGCTCCGGTGCAGGGCGTCGCATCCCGCCTCGATGATATTAGCCGGCGTATCGAAATCCGGCTCGCCGATCTCGAGATGGATGATATCGCGGCCTTGCGCCTCGAGCGCTTTGGCCTTCACGAGAACTTCGAACGCAGTCTCGGTGCCGAGACGCGTCATTCGTTTGGCAAGCTGAAGGTCGTGGCGTGCGGCCCTATGCATTATGACGAATCAAGCAGTTCTCGCCGTTTCTCTCAACTCTCGACCGTCATTGGCTGCGCCTCGACTAAACCCTTTGTCTCTTCGGATTTCAATCATTGCAGTCGCCATGCGCATACCGCCAGAGCCTAAGCTCTCGCGAAAACGTCTTCACCGTCCTGATTTCCTTGGCAGAAATATGATGATTGTTGTCATTGCTGCCACTAACATGTCATCCGAAAATCGGATCATGAATGCGCGTACAATCAATAAAATAGAGTTCGTTTGCCGGGCAGCTCGATTTGGTTTCCTGCTTGCACTCGGCGTGTTAACGCTCACCGCCCTTTTCACGACGGCAGCTCCGATCAAAACCGACGAACATTCGAATCCAAACGCCGTCGCAGCCGACACAGCTTCGCTAAAGCCGCCGGATAATGGCCAGATTCCAGTCGCCTTTCTGATTTCCGATGGTGCAGTCGTAATCGATTTTTGCGGGCCTTGGGAAGTTTTCCAGGACGTCATGATTCCGGGTCGGCAAGATATGCCGTTCCGTCTGTACACGGTGGCCGAAACGAAGAAACCGATCCGCACCAGCGGCGGAATGCAAATCGTTCCCGATTACACGATTCAAAACGCCCCACCGCCGAAGGTGATTGTCATTCCAGCACAAAGTCGACCGAGCCCGGCGGTATTGGAATGGATCACAAAATCTTCAAAAACCACCGATGTCACGATGTCGGTTTGCACAGGCGCATTTGTCCTCGCAAAAACCGGACTGTTGAGCGGCAAATCCGCGACCACGTATCACGGCGCGTTTGTACGTTTTGCCATGCAATTTCCGGACGTTCAGCTCAAGCGCGGCGCGCGGTTCGTCGAGAATGGAAATCTCGCAACCGCTGGCGGTCTTTCTTCTGGAATCGATCTCGCGCTCCGTGTGGTCGAACGCTATTACGGTCGCGAGGTTGCCCGGAAGACCGCTTACAACATGGAATATCAGGGCGAAGGCTGGATGAACCCGGATTCGAATCAAGCCTATGCTGTCATGCCTGTTTCCACCGCTGAGCATCCGCTTTGTCCGGTGTGCGGAATGGATGTCGATCCAAAGACCGCGCCGACGTCCGTGTTTAAAGGCACGACTTATTATTTCTGCTCGGACGACGACAAGAAAACGTTCGACGCTGGTCCGGAAAAATATGTGAGCGCGACGGCGGGAAAAATTCAGTGACGCGAAACCAAAACGACGGCACCCTTGCTCACACGGCGCGGCGCATCGTGTTTGTGGCCGCACCGGAAACCGAAATTCTCGATCTGGTTGGGCCGCTTCAGGTCTTCGCGCGTGCGTCGGACATGTATTGCCGCGAAAATCCCGGCGCGCTTCCAGTCTATTCGGTCGAGGTCGTGAGCATTTCATCCGGCCGATCGCTGACTGCAAACTGCGGATTGCATTTCAACGCCGACAAAACTTTTCGGGAAGTATCAGGAAAGATCGACACGCTACTGGTAGCTGGCGGGAATGCGATTGAGCAGAATGAAATAAATCCGGAAGCGGTGCGCTGGCTGAAAAAAGTCGCCACGCGAACCCGCCGAGTCGGCTCAGTCTGCACCGGCGCGATGCTCCTTGCCCGAGCCGGTCTGCTCGACGGTCGGCGCGCGACCACGCATTGGAACTGGTGCCACACGTTGATCAAACGCGCACCGCGCGCGAGCGTTGAATCCGATCCAATATTTGTCCGCGATGAAAACATTTACACGTCCGCCGGTGTCACAGCGGGAATGGATCTGGCGCTGGCATTGGTCGAAGAAGATCACGGTTCGCGTCTCGCTCTGCAGGTGGCGCGAAATCTGGTGCTGTATTTGCGGCGGCCTGGCGGCCAATCGCAGTTCAGCGCCGCGCTCTCGTTGCAACTGACCGATCGAAAACCGTTGCGCGAGCTCGAGTCCTGGGTGCTCGATAACTTGCACAAACCGCTCAGTGTGCCGGTGCTGGCTCAACGTGTGGCGATGAGCCCACGAAATTTCGCGCGAGTCTTCACCAAAGAAATGAAAATTACGCCCGCGAAGTTTGTCGAACGTCTCCGAGTCGAAGCCGCCCGGCGGCGGCTGGAAGAAAGTCAAAACAGCATGGAAATGATCGCCAGCGAGTGCGGCTTCGGAAACGTGAATGCCATGCGCAATGTTTTTCAGCGAGCGTTAAGGACTCCACCTGGTCAGTATCGGCGCCACTTTCGCCACGTAAAACAATCCTCAGAGGCTAAAAAGAAAGGCTAAACAGGATTTTCCCGATTCCTGAAGGCCATGATTTTGTGAATTCTGATAATCCTGTCGACAAAAATTCGGCTGTCAGTTTACGACTATGGCTTTTTGTTTTGGCCCGCGTTTATCTCGGAATCAGTTTCCTCTTCAGCGATCACGGGAATGCACAACCCAATGAATTAGCCGGGTTTCTGAAATTCGCACTGAAGAACGGGTACGGCTGGTATCAGAACCTGCTTAAGTCGCTTGTCATTCCGCACAGCTCGGCGTTCGGCACACTCGTTGTCACCGCTGAAATTTACGTGGGCATCGCGCTTCTGCTCGGATTCACCACGCGACTCGCCAGCTGCGGCGCCCTGTTTTTGCTTCTTAATTACATTTGCGCCAAAGGCGCGTTGCCCTGGGGTCCTGGCATCGATCAATCCGACATTGTTCTCGCATTATCATCCTTCTCAGCGACGCCGGACGCATCTTCGGGGTCGACAAGTTAATCGCACACCGTTTCCCGAAATTCTGGATTCTGTAACGGAGGTCAATTTGAAGTCTATTCCTGACGGGCCCCTTCACTCGCCAACCGTCTCTAGTTACGGGCAACGGACGATTTTTTCTGTGGCTTTACAGGCAGCATCGCGGCGTAAATTCTCAGAACGACCAATGAATCGCGGGAATATCTTCGCCGAGTTAAAACGGCGCAACGTTTACAAAGTCGCGGTCGCTTATATCGTCGCTGGCTGGGCCCTCGCCCAGGGAATCGCGCAGGTGTTGCCGGTGTTCGAGATTCCAAAACCGGTCATCCGATTCGCGTAGAAGGCTTCGCCCACGCGGCTTTTCACAGTGAGTGGCATCCCCACGCGCCTGAAGGCATTCGGGGTTTACGTGGCTGCCTCGCTAGGATTCGAACCTAGACAGAGAGATCCAGAGTCTCTAGTGCTACCGTTACACCACGAGGCAACGAGGGAGAAATTTAGGAACGATATTCCCTGCTGCAAATGCTGAGCCAATCGGTACTCGAGGAGCTTATGCAACCGCGATCTTTGCCTCGAGCAGGATCTCAGCGCCTTCTTGAGCCGCTTCAACTTCCATGGACTGTCCGCTTTTTGCTACGAGCGCACGAGCCGATTCTAATATTTTATCCACCATCTGATCATCATGGCCGGGGTCGTGATGAAAAAGCAGAAGCCTGTGGACTTCGGCGTCGAGCGCGAGAGCAACGGCGCTTGAGACCGAAGCGTGTCCCCATCCGATATGCCGTTGATACTCCTCGTCGGTGTACTGCGCATCGAGAATCAAAATATCACTGCCGTGGAGAAATTGGACCAGGGCCTCATGCCCATCTGCCGCAGTTTTCTTTGCTTGTTCCGGACCCATCTTATTTCCACGAGCCGAATGCAGAAAAAATCCATATGGCTCATGATCCGGCAGAAAAGCGATTGAACCCGCGCTGGTGAAGAGGCGATAGCCCGCACAGACGCCAGGATGATTCACAAAAATCGCCTGCACTTGCACCTTGCCGAGGGAAAACGTCATTTCACTCAGCCGACTGATGTCGATTTTCCCGGAGAGCTCGCGCATCGCTATCGGGAAGAACGGCGCTCTCATCGGCTCGGCCATGATTTCTCTGAAGCCGGCGCCAGCCCCGTCGAACCCTAAAATGCGAATCTCGTTTTTTTGATTGTAAGCTTGTTTAAAAAAGGGGAGCCCCTGGATGTGGTCCCAATGCGCATGCGTGATCAGCAGGGATAGCTTTATTGGTTGCGTCCCAAACTCGTTATCCAAAGCAACACCCAGTGGGCGAATCCCTGAACCGGCGTCGAGCACGATCATTTCGCCGTCTGCGCGCACCTCCACACAAGTCGTGTTGCCGCCAAAACGAAGGGTCCCGGAACCGGGGACTGCTATGGAGCCGCGCGTTCCCCAAAACTTAATTCGTGCAGGCGATGCTAGGACGCTTGGCATGGAGGCGGGAGGAACGCCGAATTCTGGCACGCGTTTTTGATTTGACCAAGTATTTTTAGGTAACAAAGGCGTTGGGATGCCACGTTGTCCCGAAGGCTTTCGGGAGAATCGCAGCGCGATGTCCCTGGCTAAAAGAAAATGGGGATGATTAAGATTGCCAGAATATTGACGACCTTGATCATGGGATTGATGGCAGGCCCAGCCGTGTCCTTATAGGGATCACCCACCGTATCGCCGGTGACTGCGGCCGCGTGAGCAAAAGATCCTTTGCCACCGAGATTGCCTTCCTCGATAAATTTCTTCGCGTTGTCCCATGCGGCGCCGCCCGATGTCATTGCGATGGCGATGAATAGTCCGGTGACGATTGTACCGACCAGCAACCCTCCGAGCACGACGGGACCCAACGGCTTAATGACGGCCACGAGCACAACCGCAACCAACGGGAGTAATGCAGGAACAATCATTTCCCGCAAAGCCGCTTTCGTCACGATGTCCACGCATGTCCCGTATTCGGGTCTGTCCTGCCCGGTCAGAATTCCTGGTTTTGCCTGCAATTGACGGCGCACCTCGCGCACGACGGCGCCGGCGGCCTTGCCCACGGCGTCCATGCTAAACGCTGTGAAGACGAATGGAAGCAATCCACCGATGAAAAGCCCGATGATCACTTTCGGGTCGCTGAGCGAGAATACCAATGTAAACGCTTCTCCACGGCCTGTGATGTGCCCGCGCAATTCTTCCACGTACGACCCGAACAAAACCAGCGCGGCCAATCCTGCCGAAGCGATGGCATAACCTTTCGTGACAGCTTTCATGGTGTTGCCAACTGCGTCGAGTTCATCTGTTACAGTGCGAATTTCCTTGGGCAGATGCGCCATTACCGCCACGCCGCCCGCGTTGTCTGTGATCGGTCCAAATGAATCCAGCGAGATGATGACGCCGGCCATGGACAACATCGCCATCACTGCGATCGCGATTCCGTACAGCCCGGCGAAATGATAGGTAATCAGGATCGCCGCTCCAATGAAGAGGACGGGTAGCGCTGTGGCGTGTTGTCCGGCCGCCAACCCCGCGATGATGTTCGTAGCGTGCCCGGTCTCCGAGGCGTGTACGATTTTTTGGACAGGCCGAAAGTGAGATGAAGTGTAATAATTCGTGAGGGCGACGATGACCGGAGTCATGATGAGGCCAACTAGCGAAGCAAAATAGAGATGGGCAGCGGGCCGTAACACGCCGCCGATCGTGACTCCGACGGGAAAAAGACTGTGCGTCGCCGGCCAGAACAGAATTGCAGAGATTAAAACGTTGATCATCACCGCTCCCATCAACACGCCTGCCGGTTTACCCCGCGCGACATTCACAAATAAAATTCCGCAGATTGCTCCGAGCACGGAAATTCCACCAAGGACGAACGGGTAAACGATTGCCGCTGGATTTCCGGCAAGTGTCAACAGACCCGCCAGAATCGCGCCGACCAAACTAACGGCATAAGTTTCGAAAACATCCGCAGCCATGCCTGCGCAATCGCCCACGTTGTCTCCGACGTTATCCGCAATTACGGCCGGGTTGCGCGGATCGTCCTCCTCGAGGCCGCTCTCGATTTTGCCGACCAGATCTGCGCCTACATCTGCGGCCTTTGTGTAAATGCCGCCGCCCAATCGGGCGAAAACGCTGATGAGACTGCCACCCAGCGCGAGTCCCACCAGGCTGTGTATCGCCTCGTCGCTCCCGATCAACTTTGCCGCGATTGTGTAGAAGATTGAAACCGAGAGCAACGCCAGCCCTACCACAAGCAAGCCAGTCACAGAGCCACCATTAAATCCCATGCGCAAAGCCTTGAGTTTCGAAGCTGCGGCGGCCTGCGCCGTGCGCACATTTGCCAGCACCGCCACGCGCATTCCGATGAAACCTGCTGCCAGCGAACAGAAGGCGCCGACTACGAATCCAATCGCTGTGGGAGGATCTTTGAAGACCCATAGCAAAATGAAAATGACCACCGCGATCACGTTGATCGTCTTGACCTGTCGATCCAGATACGCCTTGGCGCCTTCCTGTACCGCAGCCGCAATCTCCAGCATCCGTTGGTTCCCCGAGGGCGATCGGATCACGACCGCAATCAACAGGAAGGCGAAAGCGAGCCCGATCGCGGCGCAGACCATCGACATTTGCACGCCCCAGTTGAGGAGATTTAAAGCGAGAAAATTCATGGTTGCGCCGCGTTGAAGCGCACGACTGTATGAAGAATTGCTGCACTGGCAAAGTCTATTTGCCAGTTCTGGCGGCGCACTCCGTGCGATCCGCCACGCGGAGGAAATTCACCCGATTCGCGAACTTTTAACGGAATATGTCACTTCATCTTTTCCCGCCCGTGCGGCTTGGTGAGATCGACCACCGGGCCGATTTCACTCCCAAGTTCGACGTCTCCCTCGTGGAACCAATATGGTTACTGGATGAAACCCCGAAGCTTAAAACTTATAGATAATGGCGGCGCTGACGTTGTGTTCCCTCAGGCTCGCTTCGCTATCACCGATGAAGTTGCCAAGGGGGCCTGAACGGTGACCAAAATCAATGTCGCCGAGATCGATATATTGGTATTGGATTCTTGCGCTCCAGTGAGCGGTGATTGCGTACTGCAAGCCACCGCCGATCATCCAACCCACGTTTGTATTTGTTTGGCTCCCGCCTTCGTCAAAGAAGTAACTGTGACTATGAATGCGTTGAGAAAACTCAAGGTCGCCAATGGCGAGTCCACCAGTTATGTAAGGCAGCCAGTTGCAAAACGCATGGCCAATCCGTGGCCCAATCGTTACGAGATAATGTGTTTTGAAAGATGTCTTGATATCGAAGTCACCTATCGCCGGAGTGCGGAAAATCGTTGCATCTGAATCACGCAGCCAAAGGTACCCGCCGGCCGCTTCCAAGCCGAAAACCCAATTGTTGGGCAATTGATAATTGAAGCCGATCAGACCGCCGGCTTCTGCCCCGCTTGCATCCAGGTTGTCTGGCGCATTCGCCTCCACCGCGTCGCGATCCGCGGGACGACGATTCCAATCTCCGCCAAGGCTAAGATCGAGATCGGTGGCTCCAAATTTATAACCGCCGAATGCACCGACGTAGAAACCACTCCAATTGGGACACGGCGGAGGTGGCGGCGCAACCTGCTTCATTTCCTTGCTTTCCGGGCCCGCGTACGCCAGCGAGCAGAACGCGGATAACATTGTCGCGGTTAAAAATATTTTTTTCATGAGGCCGTTTTTTATACAGCGCAGAAAAATTGGTCAAGTCGCGACCCACTACCCCCACTTCGCCACCTCGCAGGAATTTGAAAATCATCGGATTTTCTCGCGTCCGTGCCGTTTTGTGAGATCGAGTACGGGACCAATGGGAACGATCCGGGTCGGACTAATTTGGGTATGCGTCATGTAGTAATGGCGCTTGATGTGGTCGAAGTTGACAGTATCGGCGATGCCAGGTTGTTGAAATAAATCCATCAAATAACCCTGCAAATTCGGGTAGTCGATGATCCGGCGCAGATTGCATTTAAAATGGCCGTAATAGACGACGTCGAAGCGAACCAGCGTGCAAAACAGTCGCCAGTCAGCTTCAACAATCCGATTGCCAAATAGGTACCGATTTTTCGACAAACGCTCTTCGAGTTGATCGAGCGCTTCGAAAACTCGGCGACAGGCGATCTCGTAGGGTCGCTGTCGCGTGGCGAAACCCGCCCTGTAAACGCCGTTGTTTACGTTGTCGTGCAGAAAACTGGAGAGCTTGGCGTGATCGGCTTCGAGCTCTTTCGGAAAAAAATCCAAATCTCTGTTTCTGGCAAAGTCGTTGAACACGTTGTTGAACATGCGACAGATGTCGTCCTCGCAATTATTGACGATCCTGTGCGTTTTCTTGTCCCAGAGAACCGGCACCGTGACGCGCTCATCATAATCTGGGTCGGTTGCGCTGTAAGCCTCACTCAGGAATTGGAAGCCGTTGACCGGGTCGGTTGATTCAAACGGCGCACCCGGCGGAATTTTTCCAGAGGGATCGCGAAACGCCCAGCCTTTCTCGTCCCTGATTGGATCGACAATTGTCATGCCGATTGCGTCTTCGAGTCCCTTCAGTTTTCGGAAAATGATTGTGCGACTCGCCCACGGACACGCGAGTGAAACATAAAGATAATAGCGATCCGCTGCGGTGGCGTAAGCTGTGGATCCATCAGTCGAGATCCATTCGCGGAACACGTCCTCCTGCCGGTGAAATTCTCCCGACTCGGTCTGCTCCGCCGGAAATTGCGCTTTCATTGTTGCGTTTCCGAACTGTAGGGCGTCTGTGTCCAGCTCGCGAAAGCTTTCGGAGTTCACAAAGCGGAGCCGGCGGGAGCCGAGCGACACAGACGGGAGCCCGAAGGGTGAGGAGAGCGGGAGCGAACAAATCAAACGCCCTACAACACGCTAACAGCCGTCAAATCCAAGGCGGCTTCCGTTGACAGCGAAAAACGCCAATGGTACCGTCGCGCAAATTTACGCGGAAGTCTGCAAAAGGTGGGCATAACGCTGCGTATCATAGAGACTTGCATACATCGTTAAACAGTCAGGTTCTGGTGCTAAACCGGCTTTGGCAGGCGGTGAACATCTGCACGGCCCGCCGCGCGTTCGCGTTGGTATATGCCGGGCACGCTCAAATTGTTTCGTCGGATGAGGCGAACAATTTCATGGCGCACGATTTCGAAAGCTGGCGCGATCTATCGGCGGACGCGCCCGACCATGAAGTAGTCACGACTATTTCGTTCAAGATCCGTATCCCGCGCGTGATTGTTCTCCTGGTTTTCGATCGGCTTCCGAAGAAAGAGGTAAAATTTACTCGTCACAACGTTTTCGAGCGTGACAAGAACACCTGCCAGTATTGCGGGCAGGTGTTTGATCGCAGCGAACTCAATCTGGATCACGTTGTGCCGCGCGATCAGGGAGGAACAACAACGTGGGAAAATGTCGTTTGCTCGTGTATCGCCTGCAATACGCACAAGGGCAATCGGCTTCCGCGCGAGGCGCACATGAGTTTGATCCGCAAACCCAAACGGCCAAAGTGGCGGCCGTTTGTTCAGATTACGTTTTCCGCGCCGCAGCACGATTTCTGGAAACATTTTGTCGATCTGGCTTATTGGAACGTTGAGCTTAGTGACTAACGCAACCAACGTTTCAATAGTCGTCACCGTCGGCATTGCCGTAGCGCAAATAACAACATTTGCCGCCGGCGAATGGCAGGTCGTCAAAGTAAGCGGTCACGATTACCTGACCGTCGACAACATCTCGCAGTTTTACGAAGTGCCCGCAGGCGTAGCGCCTGCAGGTGACAAAATGCAACTCGAAACGAAGAGGCATTCTCTCGAATTTGTAAGCGGCAGCCGCGAGGCAATGATTAACGGTGCCCGCAGTTGGTTGTGCTTCCCGCTGGTCGAGCAGGACGGCAAACATCTTGTCTCGCGCACTGACGTGGCGAAGACGATCGAGCCGCTGGTTCGTCCACATCGGGTTGCAGTTGGCAAAGTTGAGACTGTCGTTCTCGATCCCGGACACGGCGGCCACGACAAAGGCCAGGTAAGCAAGTACGGATACGAAAAGGATTTTGCGCTCGACGTGGCGCGAAAGCTCCGGCCGCTTTTGCAGTCGAAAGGATTGCGCGTGATCATGACCCGCGAGGGTGATTATTTTGTGCCGTTGGAAGTGCGCGCACAAATCGCCAACGCCGCGCGCAATTCAGTTTTCGTCAGCATCCATTTCAATGCCAGTAGCGATGATCCGAACGCGACCGGCTTCGAAATTTTTTCGTTTACGCCGCGTGGAGCGCCATCCACTTCGGATAACGCGGTGCGTTCGGCCTCATTCAGCATGCAGCCCGGCAGCGAAGTGGATGCTCAGAGCATGGCGCTGTCCGCTTGCGTTTATCATTCCCTGATCGGCCATATTCCCGAGTATGACCGAGGCATCAAACGCGCCCGGTTCGCCGTCCTTCGTCTGACAAAAGTGCCGGCGGTGCTGATCGAAGGAGGATTCCTCACAGAGCGTGGCGAGAGCAAATTGATTTCAAACAAAGATTGGCGCGCGCAGTTGGCAGGCGCGATCGGCGTTGGGATCGAGAGTTATCGGACGTTGGGAATCAAGAAACAGCCGCCAATGCTCGTCGCAGATTATCGCAAGCAGATTAAGTCGCTGCCGATTCAACCTGTTATTCAAGAAGGTCAGCTGAAGGAAGCAGACGCAAGCCTGATCAAGTTGGTAGGCAAATCCGCATTTTTCACTCCACAGCAGACATCGACGCCTCCACGGAGATCGTCTCTCGAGTCCGCTCCCATTGTTCCGTAACACTCCCGTGGCTGGCGGCGTGCCCCGACCGCCATCACAACGTCTGAATTGGTCTTGACGGTCTGCTTGAATGCGGAGGATGATCTGCGCTCAACTTCAACAAAGGGACACAATGAAAAAATACATTAGCTACACAATGATTGCATTGCTGGCGACGGCGGCCATTTCGAGCGCCGCTACCAATGAAGACATGATGCAGGAAAAAGAGAAAGCGGCCTGGCAGGCGTTTAAGGACAAAAAACCTGACGACTTCAAGAAGGTCGTCTCGCCGAATGTGGTGGCTGTTTACGCCGAAGGCATGTCCGACATGCAAAAGGAACTGGCGGACATGCAGAAGTGGGACATGAAATCGTTTTCGATCAGCGATTACAAAGTCACATCCGCTGGCTCTGACACCTGTATTACGACCTACAAAGTCGCAGTTGAAGGCACGTACGATGGAAAAGACCAAACCGGAACTTATAACGCTGCTTCGGTGTGGAAGAAAAATAAAGGCGGATGGCAGGCGATCTTTCACACGAACATGAAACAAGAATCGGCCGCGACGCCGGCGGGATAAATTCCCGTTGCCACTTTGGCGTGACGTAGCGCAGTCGGCGATCGCCCTGCCTGGCAGGGCCGGAGTGTGCACCGTACGGCTGCAGCAGGTTGCGTTGACTTCGCCGGGTGTGGTCTTATTCTGACTGACAATTAAGTGCGGGGGAGCCGCCTGGCTGAGATGATCGGCGCCAAACGTCGGTCGAACCCCTTGAACCTGATGCGGATAATGCCGCCGAAGGAAGCGAGGTCAGCCATGCGTTCTTCTGCGCATGGCTTTTTTTCTGCCACAGATGAACACAGATTTTCACGGGTTAAGACTCAGTGAAACTCAGTCATCCGTGTTTGATCCGTGTAAATCCGGGGCCCAAATATGATCGAACAAAATAAGAACGACGAAACAAACCGGGATACGCAATTGCCGAACTCAAGGAAGGTTTATGTCTCGGGCAGATTGCACGAAGACGTCAGAGTTCCTTTTCGCGAAATCACTCTCGCCCCAACAAAATCGATGAACGGCGATCTTGAGGCGAACGACCCGGTGCGCGTTTATGACACGAGCGGCCCATGGGGCGATCCTGATTTTCACGGGGACGTGACACAAGGTCTTCCGCCGCTGCGCGCAAAATGGATCCGCAGCCGCGGCGATGTGGAATCCGTTGCAGGTCGCACGGTCACGCCAGCGGACGACGGGTACCTATCCGCGGTTCACGCGCAGCACGCAGCAAAAACCGCCAGTCCGGCTCGGACCAACGGAAACTCCAAATCCCAAGCTCCAAATTCCAAACAACTCTCAACTCTCAACTCTCAACCATCACCTTTGTCGAAGCGGAAGCCTCTTCGCGCTTCGGCAAATCATCCAGTCACGCAGCTTTGGTACGCGCGCCAGGGAATCATCACGCCCGAAATGGAATTCATCGCGATCCGTGAAAACCATCGAATCGCAAGTCAGAAGGATGATTTTAGAATTAAGAAGGACGGCAATGGGAACTCTGAGTTTCATAATTCTTCCTTCTTACCTCATACTTTTGCTCGCAATCACCTCGCGCATCAACATGCGGGCAATGCGTTTGGTGCGGAAATTCCGGAAGAAATTACTGCTGAGTTTGTTCGGAGCGAGATTGCGCGAGGGCGAGCAATAGTTCCCGCGAACATCAATCATCCGGAATCCGAGCCAATGATTATCGGCCGCAATTTCCTGGTAAAAATCAACGCCAACATCGGCAACAGCGCCGTGGCGTCATCGATCGAGGAAGAAGTCGAGAAAATGCGCTGGGCCACGAAATGGGGCGCCGATACCGTGATGGATCTCAGCACCGGCAAGAACATTCACGCCACGCGTGAATGGATCATTCGCAACTCGCCCGTGCCCATCGGCACCGTGCCGATTTATCAGGCGCTCGAGAAAGTCGGCGGCCGCGCCGAGGAACTGACCTGGGAAATTTATCGCGACACACTCATCGAACAGGCGGAGCAGGGGGTCGATTACTTCACCGTCCATGCCGGCGTCCTGTTACGCTTCATCCCTTTAACGGTTAAACGCGCGACCGGGATTGTATCCAGGGGTGGGAGCATCATGGCCAAGTGGTGTCTGGCGCATCATCAGGAAAGTTTTCTCTACACAAATTGGGATGATATCTGCGAGATCATGGCCGCGTACGATGTCAGCTTTTCTATTGGCGACGGTCTGAGGCCAGGCAGTATTGCTGACGCAAATGATGAGGCGCAGTTTGCTGAGTTATATACGCAAGGCGAGTTGACCCAGCGCGCCTGGAAACAGCACGTCCAGGTGATGAACGAAGGCCCGGGGCACATCCCCATGCACCTGATCAAAGAAAACATGGAGAAACAACTGGAGTGGTGCGACGAAGCGCCGTTCTACACGCTCGGCCCGCTCACCACCGACATCGCGCCCGGTTACGATCATATCACCAGCGCAATCGGCGCGGCGATGATCGGCTGGTACGGCACGGCGATGCTTTGCTACGTCACGCCGAAAGAACATCTCGGTTTGCCGAACAAGAAAGACGTGAAGGACGGCGTGATCGCTTACAAGATCGCCGCGCACGCCGCCGATTTGGCTAAAGGTCATCCCGGCGCGCAATATCGCGACAACGCCATCAGCAAAGCCCGCTTTGAGTTCAGATGGGAAGATCAATTCAATTTGGCATTGGATCCGGACACGGCTCGTGAGTATCACGACGAAACCTTGCCTTCTGAAGGAGCGAAGACCGCACATTTTTGCAGCATGTGCGGTCCGCATTTTTGTTCCATGAAGATCACCGAGGATGTGAGGAAGTACGCCG
>WNGE01003486.1_pt1 | contig 18580 bp, 20 predicted proteins | sample 5400651 | NCBI WGS metagenome assembly WNGE01 (sample SAMN13153370, study PRJNA577476) | soil metagenome | isolation source: 60 cm soil or saprolite under grassland replicate 2 | place: USA:California | collected 2016-06-15
GGGGCTGGGGCCCCGGCCGTCCGAGGCGAGCAACCCGGAGATCCGACCCGCAGGACGTCGCGGAGCCGGGACCCTGCCGTCCGAGGCGAGCATCCAGAGCCTTGCGCCGGCGCCGCCGCCTCCTCTCGAACCGCGTCGGTGACGTTACGCGAGGATTCTCCAGGACAGGCGCCCAGCCTAGAGAGCGCTCTCGTCGCGCTCTCCGGTGCGGATGCGGACCGCCGAGTCCACGGGGTGGATGAAGATCTTGCCATCTCCGATATTGCCGGTCTTGGCCGCGCCCGCCAGCACGCTGGCGACCTTGTCCACCATGCTGTCCGGCACCACCACCTCGATCTTGATCTTGGGGAGAAAGTCCACCGTGTACTCGCCACCGCGATAGAGCTCCGTGTGGCCCTTCTGGCGGCCGAATCCCCTCACCTCGGACACCGTCATCCCGATCACTCCGATTCCGGTCAGGGCTTCCTTCGCGTCGTCGAGCTTGAAGGGCTTGATGATGGCTTCGATCTTCTTCATAGGGCCTCCCGCAGACACGCTATAGCACTCGCCATGCCGGGATCGCGACGATGTCGGTAGCGTGTGGAATCAGGGTCTTACGAGGAGATCCTCCGGGAGCCCGGAGTGTCTGGTGCCTACGAAATAGGCAGGGGGCTCGGAAGTGCCTCAGCGGCAGGCAGTGACGCGTTCAATTCAGGTCGTCCCCAGCCGGGCGACGTGGTGGTGGGTTTGCGGCCGGCCTTGCGGGGATCTGAGACAGGGCTGTCTAGGCCCCTTCGATCCTAATCTCGCCAGGTGTCTTCGAGGGGAGCAGCAGCTTCCTTGGTCGCGACGGCCAGCTGCCCGACCTCCGGTACCGCCGAGCGCAGGGCAGTCCAGAGCGCCCGGAGGTCGGGGGTCTTCGGAGCGAGCTGCACTCCCGGAATCGCGGGCCGCTCCCCATCAGTCAGGGCTCCGGAACAGACTACGATCGGAGCGTGGACTCCCCGGTGGCCGAGCCGCCGGATGAAATCGAGACCATCCATCTTCGGCATTCGGAGATCGAGCACGATCACGTCCGGCTTGACGGAGTCGAACACGGCAAGACCTTGCTGACCGTCCGTCGCCTCGAAGATCTCGAACTGACCTTCGAAGGCCATCCGGTAGAGAGCTCGCCAGGCCGGATCATCGTCGACGACAAGCATTCGCGCCATACCCGTGCACCTCCCGCCCTGCCCCACGCAAGGGGTCTGCCAAGTCCAGATGTTCGCCACGGCACCTACTTAGCCCCTGGGCAGGATGGCTCGGCTGACGGGCGAGCCTGACACCGTGTCAGGAGAAGAACACGCGCTAGCCGCGGCGCTGGGGGATCCCGTGGCGCCGCATCTTGGAGTAGAGCGTGGGGCGGCGGAGTCCGAGCAGGGCCGCCGCCGCCTGCTTGTTCCAACCCGAGGTTTCGAGGGCCCGGATGATGGACACGCGCTCGATCTCCTCCAGCGAACCCGGCGGGGGTGCGGCGGCGTCGGGCGTGGCGGGCGCAGCCTGCAAGGCCTCCGGCAGATCAGTCACGCCGATCTGCCGGTCTCGCGCGACGAGTACAGCCCGCTCGATGGCGTGCTCCAGCTCGCGCACGTTGCCGGGCCACCGGTAGGACAGGAGCCGGCGATAGGCTTCGGGATCGACCCCTTCGACCTCTCGGCCGTGCTTCGCCGTGAACCGTTCCAGGAACGCATCGGCCAGCACCGGGATGTCGGCGGCGCGGTCGCGCAGAGGCGGGAGCGTCACGGTGACCGTGTTGATCCGGAAGTAGAGGTCCTGGCGGAGGTGCCCCTCCCGGACTGCGACCGTCGGGTCGAGGTTCGTCGAGCTGATGAGCCGGAAGTCCACGGGCACCATCTTTGCCCCGCCCAGCCGTCGCACCGTGCGATCCTCGAGGACCCGCAGCAACTTCGCCTGCAGATCAAGCGGCATCTCGGTGATCTCGTCGAGCAGCAGCGACCCGCGATGCGCCTCCTCGAGGAGGCCCGGCTTGTCCGTCGAGGCTCCGGTGAAGGCGCCCTTGACATGACCGAACAGCTCGGACTCGATCAGATCCTTGGGGAGGGCGGCGCAGTTGATCTTCACCAGGGGGCCCTCGACGCGAGGGCTCTGGGCGTGCACCGCATTGGCGGCGAGCTCCTTGCCCGTGCCGCTCTCACCCACGATGAGCACATTGGCATCGGAGTCCGCCACCGAGTCGAGCATCTCGAAGACGCGCTTCATGGCGGGAGAGGACCCGAGCATCCGGCCGTAGCCGGATTGCTCGGCTAGCTTTCGCCGCAGCTCCGAGTTCTCGGCCACGAGACGCCGGCGCTCGAGCGCCCTGTCCACCTCTGTCAACATCACCTCGGAATCGAAGGGCTTGGCGATGAAGTTGAACGCGCCCTGCCTCGCCGCCTCGAACGCCTTGGGAATGGAGGAATGGCCCGTCATGATGATGACTTCCAGAGACGGGTCCTTGCTCTTGACGAGGCGCAGAAGATGCAAGCCGTCTCCGTCGGGTAGCACGAGATCCAGGAGGGCCAGCGAGAACTCACTCTCTTCCATCCGGAGCATGGCGGTGACCGTGCTCCCGGCTGTCTCGACCTCGTACCCCTCGTGCTCGAGAGTCAGTCGAAGGTTGTCGGCGATGATGGGTTCGTCGTCGACGACGAGGATCCGGGGCTTCACGAGGGCTCCCTTTGAGGCACGGCAGCTAACACCCTAGCACAGCCCCACCGCGAGTGTCACCCGGTTGACACCCAATACCCCGTGGCCTGGAGGGACACCTCATCCGACTGGGGTTGATTCCGCCCTCAGGGTCACCCATTTGCGGACTGTTGGGAGCTGGAATCGCACGGATCTCATGGCGGAGGCCGAAAACCTCCGACAGTCTGTCCCCCGCTTCAGCTTCCTCGCCGCCGGTGACACCAGACCGTTAGAATGGACACGGCGGCCGGAGTCACGCCTGGAATCCGAGAGGCCTGGCCGAGTGAGCGGGGTCGGACGGCGCAGAGGCGCTCCCTGATCTCGGTGGAGAGCCCGGGGATGATCGTGTAGTCCATGTCCTCCGGAACCAGCCACTCTTCGGCTTGACGGAAGCGGGCCACGTCTTCGAGCATCCGCGTGACATAGCCCTCGTACTTGACCGAGACCTCGACCTGTCTCGCCACCAGCGGCTCGGCGGCGGCGACGTCGGGGAGCAGCCGGGCCATGTCCGTGTAGGTGAGCTCGGGACGGCGGAGCAGATGAAGCAGGGGGGTGGCCTCGGCGATCGGGCTGGCGCCCCGTTCCGCCAGGAGGCGGTTCACCGCGGCGCCGGCGGACACGCGGTAGTGGCTCAGTCGCCGGATCTCCTCATCCACCCGTTGCCGCCGGGCCTCGATCTCTTCGAAGCGCGGCTTGGATACGAGGCCGAGCCGATGACCATACCCGGCCAGGCGGAAATCCGCATTGTCCTCCCGGAGGAGCAGGCGGTACTCGGCGCGTGACGTGAACATGCGATACGGCTCGAGGGTGCCGCGCGTGACCAGGTCGTCCACCATCACGGCCATGTAGGCTTGCGACCGGTCCGGGAGGAACGGCGGGAGCCCTCGGATCGCCGACGCTGCATTGACGCCGGCCCAGAAGCCCAGCGCCGCGGCTTCCTCGTAGCCCGTCGTGCCGTTGATCTGGCCGGCGAGGTAGAGGCCGGCGACCCGGCGGGTCTCGAGCGTGGGCTTCATCTGCGTGGGCGGGGCGAAGTCGTACTCGATGGCGTAGCCGGGACGCATGATCTCGGCCCGCTCCAGCCCCGGGATCGAATGGACGAGCTCTTCCTGCACGTCGACGGGAAGGCTGGTGGAGATACCGTTGGCGTAGACCTCCTCGGTCTCGAGCCCGTCGGGCTCCAGGATCACCTGGTGGCGCTCACGATCGGGAAAGCGCAGCACCTTGTCCTCGATGGACGGACAGTAGCGCACCCCCGCCGCCTCGATCACGCCGGAGTAGAGCGGCGACCGGTCGAGGTTCCTTCGGATGAGCTCATGCGTCGCCGCCCTCGTGTGGGTGATATGGCAGGCGACCTGGGGCAGCGGAAAGCTCCGATGCGCCCAGTGAAACGGCCACGGCTCCGGGTCCCCCCACTGCGCCTGGAGCCCATCGTGGTCGATGGTGGAGGAGCGCAGCCGAGGTGAGGTCCCCGTCTTGAGCCGACCGAGGGTCAGGCCCAGCTCTTTCAACGAGTCGGAGAGATCCGTTGCGGCAAATTCCCCCGCCCGTCCCGCCGGCTGCCGCCGGAGGCCCACGTGGATCAGCCCCCGCAGGAAAGTGCCCGCCGTGACCACCACCGCACGGCACCGGTGACGAACGCCCACCGCGTCCTCGACGCCGACGATGCGCCCGCCCTCGACCAGGAGCCGCGTCGCCTGGGCCTGGCGGACGTCGAGGTTCGGCGTGCCCTCCACCGTGCGCTTCATCGCGGCGCGGTAGCGCGCGCGGTCGCACTGGGCCCGCGACGAGCGCACGGCGGGGCCGCGGGAGGCGTTGAGCACCCGGAACTGGATCGTCGCCAGGTCGGTGACCCGCCCCATCTCGCCGCCGAGCGCATCGATCTCGCGGACCAGGTGCCCCTTCGCCGTGCCGCCCACGGCCGGGTTGCACGACATCTGTCCGATCGAGTCCAGGTTCATCGTGAGCATGAGGGTCGCGCAACCCATCCGCGCCGCCGACAGCGCCGCCTCGCAGCCGGCGTGACCGGCGCCGATCACGATCACGTCGCGGACGCTCTCGCTCGGCATCACGACGCGAGGGTAACATCCGCGCCCTTGACAGGCAATCGCGCGGCGAGCAATATGCGCCCATGCACTTCGGGTTCGCATTGCCGGGCCGTGGACCGCTCGCCCGGCCGGACGTGCTGGTCAAGCTGGCCGAGAAGGCGGATGCGCTGCGCTACTCGTCCATCTTCGTGACCGACCATGTCGTGATCCCGACGGCCTACGACTCGAAGTATCCGTACTCGTCGTCGGGCAAGGCGGCCAGCGACTGGGATCAGGGCTACCTGGAGCCCCTCGCGCTCATGAGCTTCCTGGCCGGTGTGACCTCACGCGTCCGGCTGGGCACGAGCGTGCTGGTCGTCCCCTATCGCAACCCGGTGGTGACGGCGAAGATGCTCGCCACCCTCGACGTGATGTCGGGCGGGCGGATCATCCTCGGCGCCGGCGTGGGCTGGCTGCGCGAGGAATTCGAGGCCCTGCACTCCCCGCCCTACGAGCAGCGCGGCCGGGTCACCGACGAGTACCTGCGCCTGATGAAGGAGTGCTGGACACGCGAACCGGTCGAATGGAGCGGGACGCACTATCGCATGGGACGAGTCAGCGTGTTGCCGAAGCCTGTTCAGAAAGGGGGCATCCCGATCTGGACCGGCGGTCACACGGACGCCGCGCTCCGGCGCACGGGCGAACTGGCCGACGGCTGGCATCCCATCGGCCATCGCGATCCCGCCCGGCTCTATCCGGCCGAGTACGCGGAGAAGGTCGCGGTCATCCACGGCTGGGCCCGCAAGGCGGGGCGCGATCCCAAGGACGTCACGTTGAGTTTCAGGGTTCCCCTCGAGCTCGTGTCCAGGCGCGCCAAGCCGTCGGCCGGAGACCGACCGCCGTTCCGCGGCAGCGCCCCTGAGGTGACGCAGGACATCAGGGAGTACCAGGCGCTGGGCGTGACCCACTTCATCTTCGACCTCACGCCACCGGACGTGCGCGGGCAACTCGTCGTGATGGAGCGCTTCGCCGAGGAAGTGCGCCCGAAAGCGCTCAGGGCACGCAGGAGTGCGTCCGACTGACCGGGCGTCACGCCATGACCAAACGCCCACCGGCTGCTGTTCCGCTCCGAGCGCGGGCTTTGCCCGCGCAATCCCGCCGGGGGGGAGGCCTCGGCAGGGGGGCGGAGCCCCCTCCGAATGAAGTGCGTCCGACTGACCGGGCGTCACGCCATGACCAAACGCCCACCGGCTGCTGTTCCGCTTCGAGCGCGGGCTTTGCCCGCGCAATCCCGCCTGGGGGGAGGCCTCGGAAGGGGGGCGGAGCCCCTCTCCGAATGAAGTGCGTCCGACTGACCGGGCGTCACGCCATGACCAAACGCTCACCGGCTGGTGTTCCGCTTCGAGCGCGGGCTTTGCCCGCGCAATCCCGCCGGAGGGGAGACCTCGGAAGGGGGGCTGAGCCCCCCTTCGAGTAACCGAGGTAGTCGGATGGGCGGAATTCCTGCGTCAGTGGCCGGCTTCATCGCCGAGGGGCGCGTCGGACGGCTCGGCACGGCGGATGCGTCCGGTCAGCCGCTGGTCGTGCCCATCTGCTACGCCTTCGACGGCCACTCGCTCTTCTCGGCCATCGACGCCAAGCCCAAGACGAAGAGCCCCGAGGGACTCAAGCGAATCCGCAATATCCGGGAGAACGCCAAGGTCTCGGTGGTCATCGATCGATACGACGAGGACTGGGCCCAGCTCCGCTACGTGATCATCCAGGGCCGGGCGCAGATCCTGACGGACGGAGGGGACTTCTCGCGAGGGGCGGATCTGCTCCTCGCCAAGTACCCCCAGTACCGCGGCATGGGGCTCAGCCGGGAGGCGGGGCTCATGATCAAGGTCGACCCGGCCCGGGTGACTCAGTGGCAGTTCGCGGCGCCCGACGGTCAGGCGTCACCAGGCGAAGCCTGAGATGGCGACACTGGAATTGACCTCTCTCGAGCGCGCCCTCGACCGCGCCCGGGAAGGGCGCCGGCCGGACGCCGCGGAGGCCGAGACGCTGCTCGACACGCCGACGGCGAGGCTGCCGGCCCTGCTCGACGCCGCCTCCGCCGTGAGAGACCAGGGACGGGGCCGTCGCATCACGTTCTCGGCCAAGGTGTTCATCCCGCTCACGACGCTCTGCCGCGACTACTGCGGCTACTGCACGTTCAGGAAGGACCCGGGCGAGCCCGGCGCTTTCACCATGACGCCCGAGCAGGTCCTCGCCCTGGTGAAGGCCGGCGAGCGGCTGGGGGCCAAGGAGGCGCTCTTCTCCCTCGGCGACAAGCCGGAGGCCCACTTCCCGGAGCATCGCGAGTTCCTGCGCCGGATGGGCCATCGCACGACGCTCGACTACCTCCGCGCGGTGAGCGACCTGGTGCTGCGAGAGACGGGGCTCCTGCCCCACGCCAATCCTGGTCTCATGTCCGAGCGCGATCTGGCCCGGCTCCGCGAGGTGAGCGTGAGCATGGGCATCATGCTCGAGAGCACGTCGACCCGGCTCCTGGCCGCGGGCGCCGCCCATGATCGAGCGCCTGACAAGGTGCCGGCGCGGCGGCTCAAGACCATCGCCCTCGCCGGGAAGCTCGGCATCCCCTTCACCACCGGCATCCTGATCGGCATCGGCGAGACCCGCGCCGAGCGCGTGGCGTCGCTGCTGGCCATCCGGGAGCTGCACGAGCGATCCGGGCACATCCAGGAAGTCATCATCCAGAACTTCAGGGCCAAGCCCTCGATCCCCATGCGCGATTGGCCCGAGCCCGGGCCGGAGGATCTGCTCCGGACGGTGGCGGTCGCGCGGCTGCTCCTGGGTCCCGCGATGAACATCCAAGCCCCCCCGAACCTCTCGGCGGACGGCTACGAACGGCTGCCGGCGGCCGGGCTCAACGACTGGGGAGGCATCTCCCCGCTGACGCCGGACCACATCAACCCGGAGCGGCCGTGGCCGGCCCTCGGGGAGCTCCGGCGGCGCACCGAGGCGGCCGGACATGCGCTGCGCGAGCGGCTCGCGATCTATCCCGAATTCGCCACGCGCCCGGACTTCGTCGACGAGCGGCTGCGCGAGCGCGTGGGCCGGCTCATCGACGCCGATGGGCTCGTGAAGCCGGGACTCGAGCGATGGAGAGAGTGGTGATGACGGACACTGCGATCAATCTCGACTGGGCTTCACCGGACGTGCGCCGGATCCTCGGCCGGCTCCTCGACGGCGGCGAGCTGTCGGTGGCGGACGGGCTCCGGCTCGCGGAGGTCAGCGGTCGCGACCTGCCGGCGCTGACGCTGGTCGCCGACGAGATGCGGCGGCGGCAGGCGGGTGACGTCGTGACCTACGTCGTCAACCGCAACATCAACTTCACCAACGTCTGCATCAAGCACTGCACGTTCTGCGCCTTCAGCCGCGATCACCGGGAGGAGGAGGGGTACTTCCTGCCGATGGACGAGGTGGTCCGGCGCGCCATCGAGGCGTGGGAGATGGGCGCGACCGAGGTGTGCATCCAGGCGGGTCTGCCGCCCAAGCTCGACGGCTCCTACTACATCGACCTGTGCCGGGCGATCAAGGCGGCGGTGCCGGAGATGCATCTGCACGCGTTCTCGCCCGAGGAGATCCTCTACGGCTCGACGCGCTCGGGAATGCCGATCCCCGAGTACCTCGCGGCCCTGAAGGGGGCCGGCCTCGGCACCCTGCCCGGCACCTCCGCCGAGATCCTCGACCAGGAGATCCGCGACGTCATCGCGCGGGGCCGCATCACCGTGGAGCAGTGGGTCGAGGTCATCACCTCCGCCCACGCCCAGGGCATCCGCACGACGTCCACCATCATGTACGGGCACGTCGAGCGGCATGATCACTGGATCCGGCACATGAACCTGCTGCGCGGCATCCAGAAGGACACGGGCGGGTTCACCGAGTTCGTCCCCCTGTCGCTCATCCATCAGGAGGCGCCGATGTACCGTCGGAAGCTCGTGCCCGGCGTGCGGCCGGGAGCGACCGGGATCGAGGTCGTGAAGATGCACGCCGTCGCGCGCCTCTTCCTCGGCCCGACCTTCCGCAATGTCCAGTCGTCCTGGGTCAAGGAGGGGCCGAAGCTGGCCCAGTGCCTCCTCGCGGCCGGCGCCAACGACCTGGGCGGCACCCTCATCAACGAGTCCATCTCCACATCCGCCGGCGCCGGCTATGGCCAGCTCGTGCCGCCCGCCGAGCTGCGCCGGCTGATCCGCGACGCCGGACGGATCCCCGCTCAGCGCAATACCGAGTACGAGCTCGTGAGGGTCTACGGCGCCGAGGAGGATGCGGAGGACTCGCCGCTGGACCACGTCGAGGACGCCGAGGCGCGCTTCGGCTCGTATCGGAAGCTCGCCACGTCGAGCCAGTTCCGGTTCCTTCACCCGCTCCGGACCTCACCGACTTCGTAAATAGCCCGTTGAGGATGGCACGCTGCTTCAGTAGAATACGGCCTTGGTCTGGCGAGGACTGCGGCCATTCCCGAGGGCTCTGCCGCTCACTCTCACAGCCGAGACGGAGGGAGACACATGGCAAAATCCATGACGAAGTCCGCCATCATCACGCACCTGTCCCAGAAGACCAGCCTCACGAAGAAGCAGATCACCGACGTGATGGATCAACTCGCGACGCTGGCCACCAAGGAGGCGAAGAACGTCTTCGTCCTCCCGAACTTCGGCCGGCTGGTCCTCGCCAACCGCAAGGCGCGGATGGGCCGCAACCCGCAGACCGGCGAGCCCATCAAGATCCCCGCCAAGCGCGTGGTGAAGTTCCGCCTGGCCAAGTCCCTGAAGGACGCCGTGCTTGGAAAGAAGTGAGGTCTGGGGCGAGCTCGTCTATCGGCCGCTGACGGCTCCCTGGAGCGCGGGCCTGGAGCTGTTCCGTTTTGCCGGCGCGTGGGCGCCGTCCCCCGAGCAGATCGTGTCGGGCTGGGGGGCATGGCACGGTGAGCGAGTCTGCGGGGCTCTCCTGGCCGAGCGCTCAGGTTCGTGCGCGATGCTCCACGGCCCCGTGGTGGTGGCGCCCGCCGACGCGCCGCCCGAGCCGGCCCTCGTGGTCGCGACCGAGCTCCTCGCGGGCGCGCTCCGTCACGCCGAGGGCGAAGGCGTCGACACCCTGTTCACCCGGCCTCAGGGCCTCGACCGCATCTGGGTCCGTCATGGGTTCATCCCCGTGCCCGAGGCCGAGTTGCCCAAGGCGCTTCGGGGGCGCCCGGGCGTGGGGCTGTTCGGCTGGCGGGGCGGCACGGCGCTGTGGAGCGCGGCCGGACGCGGCGCTCCCCGCGCGCGCGCCGCTGCCCGACGCTAGCGCCCGCCGGAGGAGACCTCGTGGGAGGACATCGTGGTTCGCGCGCCGGCTTTGCCGGCGGCAGCTTCTGGCAGCTGTTTCCTCAGGGCCAAGCGGCGGTTGTCCTGTGAAGCTCGTCGCCCTCGCCGGAGGCACCGGCGCCGCCAAGTTCCTTCGCGGGCTCGCTCGCCTCGTGGACCCCCGCGATCTCAGCATCATCGTCAACACGGGCGACGACGCCGAGATCTGGGGGCTCCACGTTTCCCCCGATCTCGACACCGTCTGCTACATGCTCGGGGGACTGATCGATGAGGCCAAGGGCTGGGGGGTGCGCGACGAGACCTTCCGCGCGCTCGAGCACATGGTGCGCTTCGGGGAGCCCACCTGGTTCAACCTCGGCGATCGAGACCTGGCGACCCATCTCCACCGGACGCGCCTCCTCAGAGAGGGGCGAAGCCTGAGCGAAGCGACCAGGTCCATCGCCGGGAGCCTCGGCGTGACGGCGAGCCTGATCCCGATGTCGGATCAGCCGGTGAGAACCCGCTTGCTCGGACCCGAGGGCTGGCTCGACTTCCAGGAGTACTTCGTACGCGAGAAGGCCCAGGTCGAGATCCGCGAGGTGCGCTACTCCGGAGCGGAGGCGGCAGAACCCGCTCCCGGCGTGCTCGAGGCGATCCGGGCCGCGCGAAGCGTGATCGTGTGCCCTTCCAACCCCATCACCTCCATCGGGCCCATCCTCGCCGTGCCGGGCCTGCCGGAGGCGCTGGCCGAGACCGCCGCGACAACGGTGGCCATCAGCCCCATCGTTCGGGACGATGCCGTCTCCGGGCCGGCCGGGCGACTCATGGCAGTGTCGGGCCTTCCCGTCTCCGCGGCCGGCGTCGCGCGCGCGTACGCGCGCTGGCTCGACCTGCTCGTCCTCGACGAGCGGGACAGCGGCCAAATTCCAGATGTGCGGCGGCTCGGCGTCTCTCCGGTGACGGCGCAGACCATCATGGCCACCCGCGAGGACGAGGTGGCCCTCGCCCGCAAGGTCCTCCACGCGCTGGCATGAACGTGTTCGCCGCGGTGCCCGTGAAAGACTTGACGAATGCCAAGCAGCGCCTGATCCCCGCCCTCACCGCGGATCAGCGACGGAGGCTCGCCCAGGCCATGCTGGAAGACGTGCTCGGGGCGCTCGGCGCGGCCCTCGCCGGCTCGGTGCATGTCGTCACCACCGACGCGGAGGTCATGGAGCTGGCGCGCCGGTGTGGAGCCGCCTGCCTCGTCGAGAGTGCCAACCGCGGCCACACCGAGGCGGTGGCCTTTGCCCAGCGAGAGGCGAGAGCATCGGGAGCCGAGCGGTTCCTGACCATTCCCGGCGATGTCCCATGCGTCACGGTCGCGGAGGTCAGGCGCGCCCTCGGCGCGCTCGTGGACGAGCGCGGGGCACTCTTCGTGCCTTCCCTCTCCGGCTTCGGAACCAATGCCGCTCTCCTCGCCCCGCCCGACATCATGGCGCTCAAGTTCGGCGAGCCATCGTTCGACAACCACCTCGAGGCGGCGCGTCAGCGAGGCCTTTCACCCGCGGTCCTGGAGCTGCCGGGCCTCGGCCTCGACATCGACGCCCCCGAGGACCTGGCGTTGCTCCTCGAGCGCGGCCCCGAGACCCGAAGCGCGGCGCTCCTCCGCGAATGGGGACTCTCCCCTTGCCGTCCCGACTCCCCCTGATCATGCCGCCACGATACGAGGTCATCGGAGTGGAGGGGCTGCCGGAGATCGCCCCCGGCGACGACCTGGCGCGTCTCATTGCCGGGGCCGCCGCGCGGCAGGGCACCCCGCTCTCGGCCCGGGACCTGCTCGTGGTCAGTCAGAAGATCGTGTCCAAGTCCGAGGGACGGATGGTGCGACTGTCCGAGGTCACCCCCTCCCCTCACGCCCGCGCGCTGGCCGAGGAGCTCGGACGCGACCCGCGGCTCACCGAGGTGATCCTGAGCGAGAGCCGGCGGGTGGTCCGCAAGGAGATGGGTCTCTTGATCGTCGAGACCCACCATGGGTGGGTGTGCGCGAACGCGGGCGTGGACCAATCCAACGTGGACGCCGATACCGCGTGCCTGCTGCCCGAGGACGCGGACCGGTCTGCCGGGGCGCTCCGCGACCGGCTGCGCGAGCTGACCGGCCATGAGCTGGCCATCATCATCGCCGACACGTTCGGCCGGCCGTGGCGCGAGGGTCTCGCCAATGTCGCGGTCGGGCTCGCCGGCTTGCAGCCTCTCAGGAGCTACCTCGGCAAGCGCGATCCGGCCGGCCACGTGCTGCAGGCCACGATCCTCGCGCTCGCCGACGAGGTGGCGGGGGCCGCAGAGCCGGTGATGGGCAAGCTGAGCCGCATCCCGGTGGCGATCGTCCGGGGGCTCGACTGGGAGTCGGGGGACGGGAGCAGCCGCGAGTTGCTCCGGGATCCCACACGGGATCTTTTCAGATAAATCGCACTGGGAAGGCACGCGTGCGCATCGGGATCGTCGGGGGAACCGGCAAGGAAGGCTCGGGGCTCGGGGTGCGCTGGGCGGCGGCGGGGCATGAGGTCCTGATCGGGTCGCGCGACCCGGAACGGGCTCGCGGCAAGGCCGCGGACCTCGCCGCGCGCGCACCCGCCGCCCGTGTGAGCGGCATGGCCAACGTCGACGCCGTGCGGGCGGCTGACGTGGTCGTGCTGGCGGTTCCGGCGAGCGGACTGCGCACCACACTGCCGGATGTCAAGGACGCCTGCCGGGGGAAGGTGGTGATCAGCGCCGTCGTGCCGCTGACCTTCGGCGGCGGGCGACTCTTCACGCCGCCGCCGCAGGGCGCTTCGGCCGAGGAAGCCCAGGAGATCCTCGGCCCCGAGGCTCGCGTCGTCGCCGCCTTCCATCACATCGCCGCCCACGAGCTCGAGGGCGGTGATCATCCGATCGAATGCGATCTCCTGCTCTGCGGGGGCGATGCCGAGGCGAAGAAGGTCGTGACCGAACTAGGCGCCTCTCTCGGGCTGCGCGCGGTGGACGCGGGCCCGCTCACCAATGCGGGCCCTCTCGAGGGGATCACGGCGGTGCTCGCCACGATCAATCGCCGCTACAAGCTGAAGAACTCCGGCATCAAGATCACAGGCCTCTGACTCGGCGGGGAAACGTCATGACCTCGCGAGGCCGTCCCCGGAGCAGCTCGACCCCGCTCAGGTGATGGGGCGGGTGTGGTGGACCGAGAGGAGGGCGGCGGCGGCGTGGTCGACGTCGCTGAAGTCGTCGAAGACAAGATCGGGCCTCTCGTCCAGGAGCTCGGCACGCGTGTGGTGGCCGGTGGCCACGACCACCGCGATCGCGCCGAACGCGCGGGCGCATTCGATGTCGAGCGGCGTGTCGCCGATGACCAGCACCTCCTCCGGACGGAACGGGTAGCCGACCAGCGCGTGCGCGCGGCGCGCTGCCAGCGAAGGCAGCCGGCGCCGGTCCACGTCGTCGGACCCGAAGGCTCCGACCGGGAAGTAAGGCCAGAGCCCCGTCGGGGTGAGCTTGATCCGCGCCCCTTCCTCGATGTTGCCGGTCAGCAGTCCCAGCAACACCCCTTGCGTCTGGTCCAGCCGGCGAATGAGCGACGCGATGCCGGGCAACGTCGCGACGTTCCGTCCGTCGCCGATCTCCTCGACCAGGCCGCGCGCATACGCCTCGAAGAAGTCGTCGAGGCGCTCCTTCACGGCTTCCCGAGGGAGCCCGGCGGCCTCCATCACGTCGAACACGATGCGCTGATCGGTCTTGCCCCTCAGGTCGTACGCGTCGATGGCGCCGCCGGTCCCGTAGACCCGCTCGAGCGCGGCCTTGACCGCGCGGCGCCCGGCGCCCCGGGCGCTCAGCAAGGTGCCGTCGACGTCGAAGAGGAGCAGGCGCACGGGTCAGCGCGGCGCGAACGCGGCGAGCGAGCGGAGCCTGGACACGATGGGGGGTAGTCGCTCGAGCACCGCGTCCACGTCCCCGGCGGCGCTCCATCGGCCCAGGCTGAAGCACAGCGAGCCTTCCCTCTCCTCGGGCGTACAGCCGATCGCGCGCAGCACATGGGAGGGAGTCTGCGTGAGCGCCGCGCACGCCGAGCCCGTGGAGGCGGAGACGCCGGCCAGGTCGAGGTCGAGCAGCACGCTGTCCGCCTTGACGCCGCGCAAGGCCAGGCTCAGGTGGTGGGGTAGCCTCGCCGTCGGCGACCCGGTGAGACGACAGTCCGGAACGGCATCCAGCAGGCCGCGCCAGAGCCGGTCGCGGAGCTCCGCGAGCCTGGCGCTCTCCCCGCGGGCGGCCTCGGTGCGCATCAGGTCAGCCGCCACGCCGAGCCCCACCAGGCCCGGCAGGTTCTCGGTGCCCGATCGGTAGCCGCCTTCCTGGCCTCCGCCGAGCATCAACGGGTGGAGCTTCACCCCGGGCCGGACCCAGAGCGCGCCGGTCCCCGGCGGCCCGTAGATATCGTTGCCAGAGATCGAGAGGAGATCGATGCCCATGGTCTCGACGGCCACCGGCACCCGGCCGAGCGCGCCCACCGCATCGACGTGGAACGGGACGCCGGCCCCGCTCGCGATCCGGCCGATCTCGCCGAGGGGCTGGAGAGTGCCGATCTCGTCGCTGGCGGCGCCGATCGAGATGAGCGCGGTGTCAGCGGTGAGGGCGGCGCGCACGGCGGCGGGATCGACACGTCCTTCTCCGTCCACCGGCAGGAAGATCGGGCTCACGCCCGACTTCTCCAGATCGCGGCAGGCATTGATGACAGAGATGTGCTCGACGGCGGAGAGGATGATGCGGCCCTTCGCGCGGTCGCGAGCCGCCGGCGCCGCGCCCCTGATCGCCAGGTTGTTGGCCTCGGTAGCGCCGGAAGTGAAGATGACGCCGGAGGCCACGCCGCCGCAGAGCCGGGCAACCTTGGCGCGCGCGGCATCGAGGGACTCACGGGCTTCCGCGCCCAGCGAGTGGGGGGCCGACGGGTTCCCGATGCCGGCCTCGAGGAACGGCCGCATGACCGCCAGCACGCGCGGATCCACCGGAGCGAAGGCCGCATAGTCCAGGTACACACGGTCGGTCGGCGTCCCCCCCATCCGGCTCACCGTGCCTTTCTCACGAGGAAGCGGAACACCGCCCGGTCGCGACCGATGGCGACCAGGTCGTGTCCCGTGATCTGGGCCCAGCTCTTCATATCGGCCTCCGAGGCGGGGTCGTCGGACAGCATCTCGAGAAGTTGCCCGGGCGTCATCTGCTTGATCGCCTCCCGGGTTTTCACGATGGGCATCGGGCAGAAGAGCCCGGTGCAGTCGATCTGCCTATCAGGATTGAAGACTTTGGGCTCTTGTGCCATAACTCGTAACGGTACCCCACCCCCGCACGGCCCGTCAAGGAAGCGGAGTGCCGGCCGGGTGCTGGGCCACGTTGCGAGCTGGACGAGACCCGAGAGAGCGTGGCGATGCCTAGCGTAGATGGGTGTAAGTTCTCAGGGACATGATCCGTCCGCTCGCCCGGGAGCATGGCAGGGGTGCGCTCACGCCGGCGCACAGGTCATCATGCGCAGGCTGATCCTGGCCCTGTCGCTTTCCTCCGTGATCCCGCTGCTGGTTGCGGCCTACACCCTCTACGCCTCCGGGCTCCCGCCGTCGGAAGGTCCGGCTCGCGACCTCGCGTGGGTCCTGTCGGTGCTGGCCGTGGGAGCTGTCTCGGCCGTGGTGGGCGGTACCATGCTCTGGCGCCTGCTGTCAGGCGGCCGCCCCGCCGAGACACCGGCCTCCCCGGCACCCGAACCCCCTGCCCTCGGCAAGGGCACGGTCGCGGCCGCCGAGTCGCGGCCTATGGCCGACGAGAGCAAGGAGGAAGTCGAGTCGTTGATGGACTCGTTCTCCCGGGTGCTCAGCACCATCGAGGAGCAGGCGGTCGAGATCAACCAGTACGCGCTGAGACTGGACAGCGCCTACAAGGAGATCGAGACCAGCAGCGCCCGGCTCAAGGAGTTCTCGTTCAAGGATGAGGTGACGGGGCTCTACAACCGGCGCTTCTTCTCCATCCGGCTCGAGGAAGAGGTGTCCCGCTACCGGCGATTCAACCACCCGGTCTCCGTGGTCCTCCTGGACCTCGACGGCTTCAAGGCGGTCAACGACGAACTCGGACACGCGGCCGGCGACGAGACGCTGCGCGGCATGGCCGAGATCCTCTTGAAGCACTCCCGCGGCATCAACGTCATCTGCCGGTACGGCGGCGACGAGTTCGCCGTTCTGCTCGTGGAGACCTCCAAGGCCGGGGCGTGGCTGTACGCCGACCGCATCCGCTACGTGCTGCCGACCCACCGGTTCAGCCACGGCCGGCGGGTCACCGCCAGCTTCGGGATCGCCTCGCTGCCCGAAGACGTGGCGCCGTCTCCCGACGACCTGATCCGCGCGGCGGACGAGGCACTCTACGCAGCCAAGCGAGCCGGCAAGAACCGAGTCTCCGTCCACGGAGACATGACCCCGGCCCAGCCTTCGGGAGGCAGATCGCCAGCCGAGTAGTCGGCGCAGCCTGAGCCGGTTTCGCTGGCGGCTCGAGTGGCTGGGCGAGCGGCCTGGCCTTCACAGATCATCAGCCGACGGCGGCCGCCCCCCGACAGAGTCCGTGGACGGCGCCTCGCCCCGGCGGGATCCGCGCGAGTCCTCGAGGGAGCGATGCCGTCGGCGCATCGGGCGGGGTGGCCGGTTGTCGAGCGCCTGGGCCAGCCCGAGGAACAGCAGGATCCCGGCCACGGCGGCGAGCAGGGCGACGAGCGCTTCTTCAACCGTCACCAGATTTCCTCGCCGCGTCCGGGCGCCGGATGTCTCACGGGCCTCACCGTATCACGCGCGTCGAGACTCGATCCAGGCGGGTCCGGCACGGGACCCTTTCGATCGGCGGCGCCGAGCGGTATCATGACGGTGAGAGCGCCCATCCCGAGCCCGAGGAGGATCGATGCGCCGCGTCGCCGTCATCGGAGTCGGTATCACCAAGTTCGGCAAGCATGACCGCACCAGCGCAGAGCTCTTCGCCCAGGCGGCGGCCGACGCCATCGTCGACGCGGAGATCGCTCCGTCGGAAGTCCAGGCCCTCTACTACGGCAACGTGACCGGCGGTGAGACCGAGCACCAGCTCCACATGGGCCCGCTCGCCGCCACGACGCTGGGATTGCCGTCCATCCCGACCACGCGCTTCGAAACCGCGTGCGCCACCAGCCACGCCGCCTTCCGTCACGCCGTGATGGAGATCGCCAGCGGTGTATCGGACATCGCGCTGGTGGGCGGTGCCGAGCGGGTGCTCAACGTGCCGACCGACGCCGCCACGGAATACTTCGCCTACTGCTCGGATGCGACGTACGAGCAGTCGCTGGGGCTCACCTTTCCCGGCGTCTTCGCCCTGATCGCCCGGGCTCACATGGACCGTTACGGCACCACCGAGGAGCAGATGGCGCACGTCGCCGTCAAGAACCACCGGCACGGCACGCTCAACCCCAAGGCGCAGTTCCAGAAGGAGATCTCGCTGGAGACGGTGCTCCGCAGCCCCTACGTGGCCGACCCGCTCAAGCTCTACGACTGCTGTCCGTTCACCGACGGCGGGGCGGCGGTCGTGCTGGCCGCCGAGGACGTGGCCAGGCGGCGGCGGGCCGTCTGGGTGCTGGCGACCGAGGCCGCCGCCGACACGATGTTCATCCACGAGAAGCGCGACCTCGCGCGCGTGCCGGCCACCGAGCGGGCGGCCCTGCAGGCCTATCGGCGCGCCGGAAAGACGCCGGGCGAGATCGACGTCGTCGAGCTGCACGACTGCTTCACCATCGCCGAGATCGTGGCGACCGAGGGCCTGGGATTCTTCGAGCCCGGCGCCGGGGGAATCGCCGCCGAGAAGGGGTGGACCAGCCTCGGCGGCAAGATCCCCGTCAATCCCTCCGGCGGCCTCAAGGCGAAGGGGCACCCCATCGGCGCCACCGGCGCCGCCCAGATCGGCGAGATCGTCACCCAGCTGCGAGGCGACGCGGGCGCGCGCCAGGTCGCCGGCGCGAGGACCGGGCTCGTTCACACCCTCGGCGGGAACACCGCCACCGTCCTCGTCAGCCTGCTCGGCCGTGACTGAGCGTGTGATCACCCTGAAGAACTTCTTCGAGGAAGCCCGCGCGGGACGCCTCACGGCCATCCGCTGCGCCGAGTGCGGCGCGCTCGCCGTGCCGCCCAAGGAGTTCTGTCCGGCCTGCCAGCATCGCCGGTGGGAACCGGTGTCCCTGAGCGGCGCGGGCACCGTGACTTCCTTCACCGTCATCCGCATCCCGCCGCGGGGGCGCGCGCCCGAGGCGCCGTACGCGGTGGCGGTGGTCAAGCTCGACGAGGGCGTGTCGATGCTGGGGCGGGTGGTGGAGATTCCGCTGGACACGCTCAAGACCGGGCTGCCCGTGAAGTTCCGCCCGCTCGTGTCCGAGAGCCAGACCCTCATCGGCTTCGGCCCCGCCTGACGGCCTCGCCGTCACGGCACCCCAAGATCTGCGCAAGCAAGTCACTCCCAAGGACTGTGATCTTG
>WNGE01005667.1_pt1 | contig 18579 bp, 15 predicted proteins | sample 5400651 | NCBI WGS metagenome assembly WNGE01 (sample SAMN13153370, study PRJNA577476) | soil metagenome | isolation source: 60 cm soil or saprolite under grassland replicate 2 | place: USA:California | collected 2016-06-15
ACCAGGTGAAGATCCGCGGGTTCCGGATCGAGCCCGGCGAGATCGAGGCGGTGCTGGCCGCCCACCCGCACGTCAGGCAGACAGTGGTGGCGGTGCGGGAGGACACGCGTGGTGATAAGCGGCTGGTCGCCTATGTGGTCCCGGCCAGCGACGGCGGGGACGGAGATGACGCCGAGGCCGGGGAGCTGGCGGCGGTGGTGCGCGGGTACGCGGCGGGGCGGCTGCCGGAGTACATGGTGCCGTCGGCGGTGGTGGTGCTGGAATCGCTGCCGCTGACAGCGAACGGGAAGGTGGACCGGGCGGCACTGCCGGCTCCCGGTTACCCGGCCGCAGGAGCGCAACCCGCGACTGCGTTCGAGGAAGTCCTCTGCGAGGTGTTCGCGGAGGTCCTCCGGGTGGAACGAGTGGGGGTCGACGATAACTTCTTCGCGCTCGGCGGGCATTCGCTGCTGGCGGTGCTGCTGGCGGAGCGGCTGTGTGCCCGCGGCGTGGAGGTCGCGGTGCGGACCTTGGTCGAGGCCCCGACCGTGGCCGGGCTGATCAGCCGACTGAGGCTGTCCTCCATCCGGGACGGGCTCGGCAGCCTGCTTGCGATCCGGGCGCACGGAAGCAATCAGCCCTTCTTCTGCATCCATCCCGCGGGAGGCCTGAGCTGGTGCTACATGCCATTGGCCCGGTACGTTCCGGCGGACCACCCCTTGTACGGGCTGCAGGCCAGAGGCCTGGACACCACCACCCAGCTTCCCTGCTCGCTGCGGGAGATGGCGGCGGATTACGTTGAGCAGATCCGCGCTGTGCAGGAATCCGGTCCATACAACCTCCTGGGGTGGTCCTTCGGGGGGATCGCCGCACACGAGATCGCGGTCCAGCTGCAAGCTGCGGGCGAGCAGGTAGCATCCCTGGTCATCATGGACGCGTACCCGCCGCGCCAGGAAGGAAGCCTAACTCCTGCCAGCGATGAAGAAGGACTCGCAGAGGAGGCGAGCGGGTCCGGTGGCCGCACCAGGCTCGAGGTGCCCGGGCCAGACCCTGACCTCGCTTGCATCCTGGACATGGTGCGCCAGGAAGCAGGTTCTTTGGTCATCTCCGATGAGGAGCTGGTGGCTTTCGCGCGGGTCTTCCGGAACAACGGAACAATCATAGCCGCGCATGAGTTCCAGAGGTTTAACGGAAATCTCCTGGTTATTGCCGCGGCGCAGGGCAGGCCGCAGGATGTGTCCGCCGGAAGATGGGAGCCTTACGTGTCCGGGGAAATATCGGAATCCCTGCTTCCCTGCAGGCATGCCGATATGTGGCGGCCAGGCATAATGGCGCAAGTCTGGGAGAGCATATCAACGTGGCTGACGCTGGAGAGCTGAGCATCTACCTGCCAGTGTCCACGCCGACGGTGCCTGGTGGCTGTCTCGAGCACCGCCGCGATCTCCTCGTAGGTCACGGGTGGTACCCGACTCCGTGACGGTCACCAGAAGTCACGGGTAGATCGAAGATCAGTATTGCCCCCTGGGTGTATATAGGTAAGAATATGGCGAGTGTTCCTAAGTTGCATCGTTGTTGCCGGTGAACAGCGGGTAGCCAGTCCGCGTGTTGCTTGGTGAATTGTCGGGCATCGAGAGGAATGGTCAGGATGTGTCGGATAGTCCGTTTCGCAGCGTCACCGCGGGCGTGGTTGTCCGGATTCGCGAGTTGGCCGTCGGTCAGATCAAAACGTGGCATGGGCGGAGGGTGCAGGAAACATTGGAGGGTTGCGACCCGCCGCCGCTTTCCGTGCGCGGTGCCCGGGAGTGAGTAGATACATCACCGTCGTTCAGGGGAATCCGTGGTCGCTGACTCGGCTCGATGTTCGGGACTGGCGGCTCGTCCGGTGAGCGAGCGCCACGAACGGTTCGCTACGCTTCTCCGGGCCGACCGCACTGTGATCTTGGCGTCCTATGTGCAGAGCCTGGAAGCGTCGCGCAGTCCTGTTATCGGCGATCCCTGCTCCCGGGAGCAGGCGGTAGCGGACGCCTCGGAGATCATCAGTGACGTCGTGGAGAGCGTCGAGGCTGGTGACGTACGGATCGATGATCGCTGCAAGCCGGTTGGCTGGGCGACCGGTCAGGCCAGACCCGAGGGCCAGCTGAGACCCGTGGACTCGCTGCGCGCTGCCGTGGTGTTCTTCAATGTCACCGTAACCTCGATCGCGCGCCACGTCAGGGACGATCATGATCTGCTGCCCTGCTTCATGATTGCCGTTCTGTCCCTGAACGAGAGCGTCAGCAGGCGCATACGGGAAGGTACCGTCGCATACACGGGATACCTGCTCAACCGGATCCATCGGGCGCACGTCGATGAACGACACCGCATCGCGCGAGAACTCCATGACCGGCTGGGCGGGGGGCTGAGCGTCGCCCTCCGCCAGCTCGACCTCCATGAGATCGGCGGCCCGGAGGATCCACTCAACCGGACTGTGATCGCCAGGGAAGCGCTCGCCGAGACTATGCGGCAGTTGCGTCTGGTGACCTCCGATCTGCGGCAGGAGCCCGTGTCGAGCCTGGAGAAGGCGCTTATCCGCTACCTCGACTCCACCGCTGCCGAAGCCCACGTGCGGCTGCGAGTCAGCGGGGACGAGACGTGGGCACCGCCCATCGTCATCGACGAGGCATTCCTGATCATCCGGGAGGCGGTGCGTAATGCGCTGACGCACGGCGCCCCGCAGCTGGTGCTGATCGGTGTCGACCTAGCCCCGCATGAGCTGCGCGCATTGGTCGAGGACGACGGCCGGGGATTCGTAAACGCCCTGGGCGCGGAACCCGCTCTCGCCGGTACTGGCCTTGCCTCGATGCGCGAGCGGGCGGTGCTGATAGGGGGGCGGCTGAGCGTATCTAGTGTGCCCGGTCACGGCACCCGGGTTGAGCTAATCGTGTCACTGCTGGGACATCGCGATGAACGATCCGGCTGATCGCACGACTGTCCTGGTCGTTGACGACCACGCACTTGTCCGTGAGGGATTGTGCGGGATCCTCGAGAAGCAGGGCGATTTGCGTGTTGTCGGTGAGGCTGGCGACAGCGCGGGCGCCGTGGCCTTGGCGGCAGAGGAGCACCCGGACATCGTCCTGCTCGACATTGAGATTCCGGGCGGGGAGGTTACCGCGACGGTGCGCCAGATGCGGGCCTGCTCACCCGGCTCGCGGGTGATCATATTGAGCATGTACGAGGGTCCCCAGCTCCTTCAGGATTTGTTGGCCGCTGGCATTCGCGGTTATCTGCTCAAGAGCATCCACTGGCAGGAACTCGTGGTCGCGATCCGCGCTGTTCATGCCGATTCTGACCGGGTCGTACTCGGGGTTTCCCGGGAAAGCCTCAGGCAAGTTCACCAAGTTCCGCCCGCGGGGATGCTTTCCGCACGCGAGCGCGAAATACTCGGCCTCGTCGGGCAAGCGCTCAGCAATAGCCAGATCGCTTCTCGGCTGTGTCTCACGGAGGCTACTGTCAAGCGGCATCTGCGGAACATCTTCGTCAAGCTGGGGGCAGTTTCCCGCATCGATGCTGTCAACAAGGCGCCAGAGTTGCAGCCGCGCCCCCCGCGTCCCGCCGCAGGGTGACGGCTTAACGGTCCATGTACTCAGACGGCTGAGTTTTGCCGGCCTCTGAGTTGTTCCGCAAACTCGCGCCACTCCTCCGTGACATTGTCAGCTATTAGGCTGATGTCTTTCAGCCAGTGAGCGGGGACCGCATCAATGAATTCCCTCCATTCCGCGGCATGCATAGCAAACAGGGCCATCCACCGAAAAAATGCCCTGCCGTACTCCGTGTATCTCAGGCTGGGGTCGTTAGCTAGCTTAGACGCTACTGCCGCCCAGGTCGCCTGCTGAGCATCACGTCTCATGTCACGCGGGCTCTTGGCGGTTCTGGACGGCGACCAACCAGCGGGCTCGCCCGTGGTGGGAGGGTTTGCGACTTGTTCCAGGGGTGACCTGTGTCGTCCCAACGTAATAGGATCTGCGCCGCGGCGCATCCGTGCCCGCACGTCTTGCACGGTGCCGAGCGATACATCGGCTTCCCGGGCTATTTCCCGTAGTGACGCATCCGGCCGGGCGGTGATGTAGTCGGCGGCACGCCTGCGGCCCTCGGAACCTGCGAGAGGATGTCGCTTCCCGTCACGGCCCAAGCGTTTACCAAACTGCTGAATGCCATCAGTTGAACGGCGCCGAAGGCCTGCAATCGTCTTCGCGCTCAGCCCAGTGGTGACCCCTACTGCACGGTCGGACCAATCAGAGTGCAAGGTTAGGATGCGTTTTGCCCCGAAGATACGGTCGGCTCGCGAGAGGGGTAAACCATGCAACGTGTTTGATCTTACAGCCAGAATAAACGCGTCCTCATCTGTACAGTTAATAAAACGCGCTCTTATGCTGTTTTCGCCGCGCAGTTTCGCTGCCTCAAACCGATGCATTCCGTCAACTATACGCGAACTATTCTTTTGCGCCAGGATTGGCGGGAGCTCGTTAGAGCTGGCGGCGTCTGCCAGCAGTTTGACGTGGGCAGGATCTGTCCCCCCACCACGTAGAAAAAATCCACGTTCTAGCGAACTTAGCGGCACATCCGATACAGGCAGCTGGTCGATCCTGTCTATTGGGTCGTAGGGATGGCTATCCGAAGAGAATGGACCGGCTATTTCATGAGCTAGTGCAACGTCAAGCACGGTCATCTCGGTATCTTCTCCTATTGTTCACGTGTAGTTAATAGCTTTTTCTCGATTTGTCTGCGCCAGATGATGATCCCATGGTGGATAACGCGGTTGAGCCCCTGAGGAGTAGCGTGAGCCTTCAGACTAATACTAGCTACATCGACATTAATACTGTCAGGAGGTTAGCCCAGTCCTTATTGCCTGACAATATGTTCCATCTGAAGTTATTTGGAGCTGTACCTGAGCTGTACCCGACTGCATGAAATGATGCAGACCCCCTACAACCTTCGATATTCCAGTACCTGATCTTCAGCTCATGAGATGGCCTGAAGGGCTGTTGCGGGCCATCAAGCCGTCAAGCCGCCAGGCCGTAGCCGGTGGCTTAGCGCCGTATGGCGGCGGCCCGCACCTTTGGTTCGCACGGCCACGGCCAGCGCCCGCCGGGAGCCGACCAGCACGACCAGCTTCTTCGCCCTGGTCACTCCCGTGTAGAGCAGGTTGCGCTGCAGCATCATCCACGACCCCATCGTGAGCGGGATAACCACGGCGGGGTACTCGCTGCCCTGGGAGCGGTGGATCGTGACCGCGTAGGCGTGGGCGAGTTCGTCGAGTTCGTCGAATCCGTAGTCCACCGGCTCGTCCTCATCGGTGAGCACCGTCAGCGTGTGGTCTTCGAGGGAGATCCCGGTGACGACGCCGACGGTGCCGTTGAAGATACCCGCGGCGCCCTTTTCGTAGTTGTTCCGCAGCTGGGTCACCTTGTCCCCGACCCGGAAGACCCGCCCGCCGTACCGCCGTTCCGGCTGCGCGTCGCGGAACGGCGTGAGCGCCTCCTGCAGCACCAGGTTCAGGTTTCCCGCCCCGGTCGGCCCACGGTGCATCGGGCACAGCACCTGCACGTCACGGCGCGGATCCAGGCCGAACTTCGCCGGAATGCGCCGCGCCACGATGTCCACCACCAGGGCCGCGGTCTGCTCGACCTCGTCGCAGGAGAACATGAAGAAGTCACTGAACTCGCGGATCAGCGGCTGCTCGCCCCCGTTGATGCGGTGCGCGTTGACCACGATCCCGGATTGTTGGGCCTGCCGGAAGATCTTGGTCAGCCGTACCACCGGCAGCGCCCCGGCGGCGAGCAGGTCACGCAGCACCTCGCCGGCGCCGACCGAAGGCAGCTGGTCCACGTCCCCGACCAGCAGCAGGTGCGCACCCGGCGGGATCGCCTTGACCAGCTTATTGGCCAGGATCACGTCCACCATGGAGGTCTCATCCACCACGACCAGGTCCGCGTCGAGCGGAGACGAGGCGTCGAAGGACGGTTCGCCGCCGGGCCGTAGCTGCAGCAACCGGTGGATGGTGGCCGCCTCGTTCCCGGTCAGCTCCGCGAGCCGCTTGGCGGCCCGGCCGGTCGGGGCGGCCAGAACGATCTTCGCCCGCTTCGCACGCGCCAGCTCCACCACCGAACGCACGGTGAAGCTCTTCCCGCACCCAGGCCCCCCGGTCAGCACAGCGACCCGCTCCGTCAGAGCTAGGCGCACCGCATCCTCCTGCTCGGGTGCGAGCGACGCGCCGGTGCGCCCGCGCAGCCACCCCAGTGCCTTGTCCCAGTCCACGGACCCAAAGCCCGGCAGCCGGTCCCGTTTCGCGGCGAGCAGGCGCAGTAGGGACGACGCCAGTGCCCGTTCGGCCTGAAAAAAGGGCGGCAGGTACACGGCGGGTACTTGCGGGGTGGTCCCGGCCGCCGCAGGCACCGTCTCGCGCACCACCCCCTCGGCGGCGGCCAGCTCCTCCAGGCACGGGGCGATCAGGTCCGCCGGGACGTCGAGGATCTTGGCGGCGTCGGCGATCAGGTTGGGTGCGGGCAGGAAACAGTGTCCGTCATCGGCCGCCTCGGACAGTGCGTAGGCCAGGCCCGCCCGGATCCGCTCCGGGCTGTCGCGGGCGATGCCGACGGCGGTCGCGATCGTGTCGGCGGTCTTGAATCCGATGCCCCAGACGTCGGATGCGAGCCGGTACGGCTCGGCGCGCACCACGGAGATGGAGGCGTCGCCGTATTTCTTGTAAATCCGGACGGCCAAGGACGTGGACACCCCCACGCCCTGCAGGAACACCATCACCTCCTTGATCGCCTTCTGCTCGGCCCAGGCGGCGGTGATCATCGCGGTGCGTTTGGGGCCGAGGCCGTCCACCTCGATCAGGCGGCCCGGCTCGTCCTCGATGATGTACATGATGTCGACACCGAAGTGCTTGACCATGCGTTCGGCCATCACCGGGCCGATGCCCTTGATCAGCCCTGACCCCAGGTAGCGCTGGATGCCCTGGACGGTGGCCGGCAGCACGGTGGTGTACGAGTGCACCTCGAACTGCTTGCCGTACCTCGGATGCGAACTCCACCGGCCGCGCATCCGCAGGCTCTCGCCTACCTGCGCGCCCAGCAGCGGCCCGACCGCCGTGATCAGGTCCGGGCCGCCGCGTCCGGGATCGACCCTGGCGATCGTGTACCCGGTCTCCGGATTGGCGAAGGTGACACGCTCCAGGACGCCGTCAAGGACCCCAGCGTCACGGTAATTAGGAGCCCCGGCTGACATACCGACAATCATGCCTGCGGGCCGGGAGCGTGCGCCGGCGTATCCTCCGGAAGTATCTGCGTGCGTCCATGCGAGCCATACTTAGCCCCCGCACGGCGTCTTTTCTACCGCCGCCCGGTGCCAGACCCCCGGCATTTCTGCGTTTTCTCCGGCACCCGCAGGCTGTGACGGTGGCCCGGCAGCCGGTTATGGATCATTTTCCCGAACGGCTGCCGCGGCGTGGCGCTCACCCGCCAGCCTCTCGCTGCCGGGGGGCGTGCCGCCAGGTTGGGTCAAGCGGGATGTTCGTGGCGGTCGCTGGCCCACTCGGTGTGGAAGGTTGCGTCTTTGTCGATGCGCCGGTACGTGTGGGCGCCGAAGTTGTCGCGAAGGCCCTGGATGAGCGCGGCGGGCAGCCGTTCCCGGCGCAGCCCGTCGTAGTAGGCGAGCGAGGATGAGAACGCGGGCGTCGGAATGCCCCCGGCCGCTGCCTGCGCGATTACCCGTCGCCAGCTGTTGACACCGTCGCGAACCGCCGCGGCGAAGTACGGCGCGACGAGCAAGCTGGGCGGCGCGGCGTCCTGGTCGTACGCCTCGCGGATGCGGTCGAGGAAACGGGCGCGGATGATGCAGCCGCCGCGCCAGATGGTTGCCATCGCGGCACGGTCGATGTCCCAGCCATACTCGGCACTGCCTGCGCCGATGTGGTCGAAGCCCTGCGCGTAGGCGACCACTTTCGACGCGTAGAGCGCGCGGCGGACGTCTTCGATGAACGCGCCGGGCTCACTGATTGCGAGGGGGGCAAGGTCGCTGCCAAACGCCGCGCGGGCCGCCGCACGCTGGTCCGCGTGACCGGACAGAGAACGCGCGAACGTCGCCTCCGCGATGCCGGTGATCGGGACGCCGAGGTCAAGCGCGCTCTGTACGGTCCAGCGGCCGGTGCCCTTCTGCTCGGCCTGGTCGAGCACGACATCCACGAAGGGCCTGCCGGTCGTGGCGTCGGTGTGCGCGAGCACCTCCGCGGTGATCTTAATGAGGAACGAGTCCAGGTCACCCTCGTTCCAGCCGCTGAAGATCTCCCCGATCTCCGCTGGCGCCGCACCGAGGCCCGCCCGCAACAGGTCATAGGCCTCGGCGATGAGTTGCATGTCCGCGTACTCGATGCCGTTGTGCACCATCTTGACGAAATGGCCTGCGCCGTCCGGACCCACATGCGTGCAGCACGGCGTGCCATCGACCCGCGCCGCGATCGACTCAAGGATCGGCCCGAGCCTCGCGTAGGACTCAGCGGATCCGCCGGGCATAATGCTCGGCCCGCGGAGCGCCCCCTCCTCGCCGCCGGAGACCCCGCAGCCGACGAAGTGCAGGCCGTGGCGCCGCAGTGTGGTCTCGCGCCGCCGGGTGTCGGCATAGTGCGCGTTGCCGCAATCGACGACGATGTCGCCCTCTTCCAGCAGGCCGACCAGTTCGTCGATCACAGCGTCGGTGGCCGCCCCGGCCTTGACCATCACGATGATCGCCCGCGGCCGCTCCAGGCTACGGGCGAAGTCCGCCAGCGACTCGCTCGGCACGAAGGTGCCGTCGTCGCCATGTGCCTTCACCAGGCTGTGCGTCCGCTCTGTTGAGCGGTTGTGCAGCGCCACGACGTGCCCGTGCCGGGCGAGGTTGCGCGCCAGGTTGCGGCCCATAACCGCCAGGCCGGTCACGCCGATGTCTGCGGTGTTTCTCTGGGTCATGCGTGGCTCCTACGAAGTCGCCAAAAGACGTAGTTCGAGATCCGCCTGATTGGGCACCTGCCCAGATGCCCTCACGTCGTGCCCACCCGGCCTCCGGCCCGCGCGCACGCGCGCACGCGCGCACGGAACTTTTTCAGCCAGCCGTGCGGTGAGTTGCGGCCGCTCTCAACGTTATTGCCCTCTACCCGAGCATGGTGCGAGCGTGGCGGCGATGCGCTCAACACCACGAGGTTTCCGGTGAGGTCGAGGCTGGCGCCCATCCGTTCTGGTGACGCGACCGGTCCGTCGACCAGTTCGAGGGCAGTGACGGAACCAGCCCGAGGCGGGTCTGCGTGAGATCGCTCGAGCGACTGGTCTCTCGCCGAGGAGCGTGCGAGACGTGCGGAGACGGACCCGCAGGGGTGAAGACCCGGTACCCGCGCGTCACCACCGCGAGAGCCACAATTATTGCCCGACGTTTCCACCAATTTCATTAGAACAGATGAAGTATGGTCGGCATGCGTACGTCTCACAATTGTGAATTCGTGCCGTGCCCGCGATATCAGCGTTCTTATTGCGTTAATGGCGGGCGCGGTGGCTGGCGGATAGATAGTTGCGATGATCCACGCGACGGGAGATCAGTTTGCACATCGAAGCACTCGTGACGCACGTTGTGGCGAGCTGCGCGATCATCATTGGGCTCGCCTTTGTGTTCGGTGCGGCCCTGCGACGGCTTGGACAGCCGGAGGTGATCGGTCAGATCTTCGCTGGAATCGCGCTTGGGCCAACTATTCTCGGCCGGCTGCCCGGCCACCTCGAAACCATCCTGATTCCCCGGCAGGTGGTGCCGTTCCTGACCGTCGTCTCACAGATCGCCATCGTGCTGTTCCTGTTCGCGGTGGGCTACGAGCTGGACCTTCGCGTACTTCGCCAGCAGCGGCGCGTCGTCCCGATTGTCGCCATAATGGCTTTTGCCGCGCCCATGATGCTTGGGGGCGGCTCGGCGTTCGCGCTCGACTCGCTCTACCTGCCGAGCGGGAGCGGCGCCCTCCACGGCGCGGCGTTCGTGGCGTTCATCGCCGTCGCGATGTCAATCACGGCAGTGCCGGTACTGGCCAGCATCATCGGCGAGCGCGGCGTCGCGGGCACTATGCCCGGCGTGGTCGCGATGACATCGGCAGGGATGATCGACGCCCTGGGCTGGCTCGCGCTCATCGCCGTGCTGCTTATCGGCGGCTCGTCGTCCGCGGGGCACCATTCGCTGCCAATCACGCTGGCTCTTTTCGGCGGTTACGTTCTGGTGATGGTGTTCGGCGTACGTCCGGCACTCCGGCTCTGGCTACGTCGGCGCGGCGCGCTGGTCCGGTACAAAGTCCCAGTGATCGTAACGGTGGCGATAGCGTCGGCCTGGGCCACGGCCGCGCTCGGCCTGCACGTCATCTTCGGCGCGTTCCTGGCTGGCCTGATCATGCCGCGCACCGTGGACGGCGCTCCTGACCCTGAGCTGGACCGGCCTCTGCAGGAGACCGGCAACCTGCTCCTGCCGATGTTCTTCGTGGTCGCTGGGCTTCCCGTAGATATTGGCGGGCTTGGCCCGCGGGACCTGGCGTTGCTCGGGATCGTCTGCGCCATCGCCATCCTCGGCAAGATCGGCGGTGGAACCCTCGGGGCACGGCTGGCCGGCATGACCCGCCGCGACGCGACTGTCGTCGGCGTCATGCTCAACACTCGTGGACTCACCGAGCTCATCGTGCTCAACATTGGGCTCCAGGGCGGGATCATCGACCGCCGCCTCTACACGGTTCTGGTCATCATGGCGCTGTTGACCACCGCGCTCACCGGACCGCTCCTCACCCTCCTGCGTTTTCCCCGTCCCGCCGAGACGGTTGAAGAACGATCCATCGCGTCTCGGTCCGCGGCGCCACCCCGCCCCAGCGCCAGTGTTCGGCGTACCACGATCAACGAGCGGCAGCTTGACGTGGGCTGATGAAGCCGAGCTGCGGCCTCAGGTCATGCGGAACGGGAACCGTTCTCACGCTGGAGGGCGTGTCTTCCGATCACTGGGCACAAGCCCCCTCCGGCCCCAATCGTAGATAACCGAGGTCCGCAGGACGATGTCCGCCACGGATCGGTTCGCGCGGCTCACCACGGTGTACAGGACCCCTATGGGGAACACGACACACAGCGCGGAACGCAAGATCGCGCCGGCGAGATGAAGGCGGTCCCCGCGGTAGTTCACCACGCGAAGGCCCAACAGACGGTCACCCAAGGTCCCGCCGGTCATGACCCAGGAGACAGCCAGGTACACGAAGAGCACGGCCTCGCCAATGAGCAGGAGCGACCACATCGGCACGGCCGGGAAGTGGAAATGGGATGGGTCCCATAGGAACAGCGTGGCGGACAGGCCAATGTAGCCGACCGCGAGAATGGCGACGAGTACGACGAAATCGACCGTGTTGGCGAGCACCCGGCTGACGATCCCCGCCCGGAGCCCTTGATACGGGCGTGCCTCCCGTGGTATTGCCGACACCGCCGCCGGGCGGTGGTCCGGCGGCGGCGGCGCCATGCCGCTCATGGGATTTCTCGATCGCCTATCGGCTCCGGCGGGTCGTATTGTCCGGGAGCACCGGTTCGCCGCGGGCGGCGCCGGAGCAGTACCCGGTCTACGGCCCGGCTGAGCCGCTCGTCAGCGCCGATGCTCTGCATGCGCACGCCGAGCACGGTGTCGGACACGATCGACCCCGTGGACGATCGGATGATCTCGGGCAGGTCGACCGCATCGATGATGTACCGCGCGATCCCGACCAGATCAGCGCGAGCCACGACGGCGTCCACGTCGATACGGGCCGCGATGGCATCCACGTCCACCCGGTCCAGCACCCGCTCGACCGGCAACCGGTCGACGATCCGGTCCAGATCGGCCCGGTCGATCACCGCGTCGATGTCGAGATTCCGGGCCAGGGCGTTCAGGTCGACACGCTGAGACACCAGCGAGGTTAGGTCGATCTGGTCGAGCACCGCGGTGACGATTCCGGCAGCGATGGCCAGCCCGGCCCGGGCGCCCGCCGAGACCGGATGCAGCAGCGGCTGGCCGAGACGTGCCAGGGACCAGGCAAGCCCCATGGTGCCGCAGCCAAGAGCGATCACAAAGGGGCGATGCGTCTCCTGTGACGGGTCCATGGCCGCCATCGCACTCACATTCCTCCCGTCGGCGGGCTGGCCACGCGGCGAGCAGCCTTATGCGTGCCCCGGACCGGCCGGAAACCAGCGCCGGGCACGAGCGAATGCCGTCGGCCCGCCCGGCTCGGCGCTGTCCTCGCTTCAGCGGCTGGGACCAGGTCGCCCGTAGCCATGGTCACCGTCCTGTGCCGGACACGCCTCACCCACGAAGGATGAGCATATGAACGCGGGCCATATCGCGTACGTCATGACGCGGTGCCGGCAGATCGTCCTCGGAATGCCGCGAAGCCCGGCGTTTCGAAACTTTCGACCTCACTGACCCAACCAGACTCAGCTAGCCAGCGGGGTCGCCAAGCCCGTCGGGCCCCAGCGAGGCGCAGTCCTGCTGGGGGTCGCGTTGGTCTGAATCAGTCCACCGCCTGAAACAATTCGGTCACATTCCAGAAAGATTTCAAACGGCAGCCCTCCGGGCCTGTCGCAAGCAGGGCTGCGGCCGGCCGAGGGGCGCGAGCGGCGTGCGGGCCGGGTGTCACGCCGCGTGAGCCGTTCGGAATCATTAGCACGAACGGGTGCACTGGCGTGGCACCCCGCGACGTCGGCACCGGACCGCACGTGGTGGGCAGCCGCGGCGTGGCTTTGACGCGCAGGTGGAAGGGGTAAATCCCGGGGAGGGAGTGCTGGTGCAAACCGCAATCGCCGTCGCATGTGCGCTGTGCGCTGCCTTCTGTTTCGCACTTGGCTCACTGGTCCAGCAGGGCGCGGCTCGGCAGGCCAGCGAGGGCACGCTACGCCTTCGGCTGCTGATCGTCCTGGCCCACGAACCCCGGTGGGTGGCTGGTGTGGCCCTGTCCGCATTCTCGTTCGTCATCCAGGCGACCGCACTGGCCTTCGGCCCACTGTCGCTCGTCCAGCCGCTGGCCGCTACCGACGTGCTGTTCGCGCTGCCGCTCATCGCCCGGCGGAGTCGGCGTCGCCTGACGAGAAAGGATGCGACAGGCGCGCTGACCGTCACCGCGGGGATGGCCGTGTTCATCGCGGTGTCCCCCCCAGTGCGGGGACTGAGCGTGCCGGGCGTTGCCGCGTGGGCGCCGGCGTTCGTGAGCGTCGCGGCCCTGACCGCGGTCGCAGCCGTGGCCGCGCTGCGGGTGCGTGGTCGTGCCCGGGTGATGTGGCTGGCCGCGGCGGCGGGCGCCGTGTACGGGCTCCTGGACGCCCTTACCAAGAGCACCGTCGACGTACTCCAGGACCAGGGCATGGCCGGAGTTGTCACAACGTGGGAGCCATACGCGATGGCCGCGGCCGGCTTGCTAGGTGCACTGTTCGGCCAGAGCGCCTTCAACGCTGGGCCGCTGTCGCTGAGCCTGCCGGTCATCGACACGCTCGAGCCGGTCGCCGCAGTCGCCCTCGCGGCGACCGTGTTCCATGAACGCCTCGCATCCTCGCCTGGTCAACTGGCCCTGCAACTCGCCGGTGGCGCGATGGCGGTGGCGGGGATTGCCATCCTCAGCCATTCCTCGGTCGTGAACACGGAGGCCGGGCTCGCGCCCGGGCCGGCTGACGTGGCGCGAAATCACGCGCGCCCGGCCACATGATCCGCTGCCCGCCCCATAGTGGCTGTAGCGGTGATGACGTGCGGGGCGGTCATGGTTGTGCTGGGTGTTGGCGGCCGGGTTTGCGGGCCAGGCCGCCGAATGTCTCCACCTCGGCCGGGGTGCCGAACCGGCTGGGTGAGGGCCGCCACCGGGTGCACGGCACGACACCGGGTGTGACCAGGTCCAGTCCGTCGAAGAACTGGGCGATGTGGTCCGGGCTGCGTAGCCAGTAGGGGGCGGCGCCGGTCTGGTTGTAGCCGTCTTGGGCCTGGTTGAACGCGGGGTTGACGTTGCTGCCGTCATAAAGCGCCAGGTAGCTGCCGGGCGGCAGGCCGTCCACGAGCCGGCGCACGACGATGGGCTGGGTGAAGTCCAGCAGGCGGGCCGCTTCGGTAAGGATCTTGGCGGGGTCGTGGAGGTCAGCTTCGAGGTAGTGGCAGGCGCCTTCGGGCGTGCTGGTCAGCAGCGCGCGGGCATGCGACAGCACCAGCGGGTCGTTGTCGACGTAGACGATGCGGGACTGAGGCGCCACGGCCTGGGCGACCTGGTGGGTGTTGTTTACGGTGGGCAGCCCGGTGCCGATGTCAAGAAACTGCCGCATGCCGGCGTCGGCCGCGAGGTAGCCGACCACCCGGGCCAGGAAACACCGGGACGCGCGGGCGATCTCGGCGATGCGGGGGAAGATCTTGGCGTAGGCGTCGCCGGCGTCGCGGTCGGCCGGGTGGTGGTCTTTGCCGCCGAGCCAGTAGTTCCAGATCCGCGCGGAATGCGGCACGGTGAAATCGATGAGGGGGGCGGGTTTGGGGGGTGTGGTATTGGCCACGGGGGGGACTCCAGAATTGATGGGTGGGGTGATCTAGTGGCTGGGGCCGCGCGGCCGGGACCGGGCCGCTGCGCGGCGTGGCTGCTGGTTCGGCCGGCCGCGCGGCGTGGTGACCGGGCAGGCACGGAACGCCAGCGCTGCGCAGGGGGTCTGCGCGTGGGGCCGTGCCCGCCCGGCCGTCTCAGGGCGGGTCGCTGGACAGCAACCGGGTGAGTTTGGCGGCGGCGCCGGGGATGTTGCCGCGCGGATGCGCCCCGGTCTTCGCCGCGTGGCGCCAGGACCATACGGGCTGGCCGTTGTCGTCGCCGGGGACGATGCTGACCCAGCCCGTGCCGGTGCCGGCGATCCAGGCGCGCACCGACTGCTCCTCGGGTATGGCGATGACGCCGTGCCCGGCCAGCGCGGCGGCCAGCTCTTGTGCGGGGGTCATGGCGGTGCGGGCGGGCGCCGGGCGGCGGCGTAGCCGATCTGGGGGCGGTGCAGCAGCGACCCGCCGGGTTCCCGGAGCTGGTCCAGCAGCGTGAACGCGTCGCGGCGCGCGGCGTCACGGGTGGTGGTGGGGATCTGCTGCCAGGCCAGCCGGGGCGCGTCGGACCAGGCGGTGTCCCACCAGTGCCGGGGCCCCCGATAGCACACCTCGATGGTGTCGGCGGTCGTGGTGACCTCGGTGTAGCCGCAGCGGCGCAGTAGCTCCTCCACCTGGCGGCGGCCACCGAGGCGGCCCAGGTAGCTGTCCAGCCCCGGGCTGCCGGTGGCACCGGTGGCGTAGCGGTCCACGGCGGCATACACCGCCGCCCACCGCGGGTCCGGTGCCAGGTGCCACGACAGCGCGACGGTGCCGCCGGGGGTGAGCAGCTCATGCCAGCGGCGCAGCGCCGCGCCGGGGTCAGCCAGCAGGTACAGCACTAGGCTGGCCAGCACCGCGTCGAAACTGGCGGGCGCAAACGGCGGGCTGGCCGCGTCGGCTAACCGGACCCGGACGTTGGCCAGCGCCCGGCTGGCGCCCTGGGCGCGTTTGAGCATCCGCGCGGACAGGTCGATCCCGGTCACCGCACCCGGCCGCACCACCCGGGCGGCCCGCACCAGCACCGCCCCGGCACCGCAGCCGGCGTCCAGCACCCGCTGCCCGCGGGCCAGCCCGGCAACCTCCACCAGCCTCCGCGCGACCGGGCCGACGAGCTGCGCCCCAGTCCGGTCGTACCGGCTGGCCGCGTCATCGAACGCCTGCACCACGCGCGGGTCAGCGATCATCGCTGAGCCGTCACGAGAGCGGCGGCCATCCATAAAATACGCAACGTCGTGGTCATCGGCGGGTTATCGCTCCGTTCCGCAGGCCGATGACATCGGGGAACAATGGTGAACCGCGACGGGTGCCGCCACCGACAGCACGAGCGACGGATCGTGGCGCACTGCTCAGCCGGTAAGGGCAGCTCGGAGCCTCGTGGCAATCTCGGTACACCGGTCATTGTGCGGCTTCCACGGCACGAAGAACTCGCGTGATGGTTGCTACGGCGGCTGCCAGATCGGTGATAGGCGCGATTCTTTCCGCCCAACCCCACCAAAACCAGCCGTCTCCGGCGTAAATGTTCTCCGTCAGCATTCCTGCGCGGCGGTTCTGCACATGCAGGTACGGTCGCCTGTCTTGCGGTGCGACAAGCCGTGCTTCGTAGTCCCGGCCGTTCACTTCTGCGGCCAGTTGCTCAAGCTCAGCCGTGCCCACCGCTCCGCCGTGGCCGGGCCTACTTGTGTCGCGCTCGGCCTGAGCGAAGCGACGGCGATAAAGCGCCGGCGCGGCGACGCGAGCGAGGTGTAGTACCGAATCAACGTCACGTTCCATAGCCCCTCCGTGTCTGGCAGGAACGTAACGCTAGGCGACCGCGCTGTTGCTGACCCGGACTGTTGGCTCGGGGAGGCTAGTGGCTCGGCTTAAGCGAAGAGTTCGATTTGCCGTGCTAGATCACGCACCCGGGGTGCCAAAGAAGGACGGGCACGGCGCAACAGGCCACGCACTAGCTCGCGGGCGAGGACGTTGTGAAGCATGTCCTCGGGAGCCTCGTCGTAGGCAGCCAGCAAATGTAGGAGCACGCCTGGGTCATCATGGCGCTGGTCGTAGCAGCGGGCCAGTTCAAGGGCGAAGGTGGCCCGCCGTTCGATCGATGGGCAGCGGGTGAGGTCCACGCCATCGGCCAACCGCAGCGCCTGGCCGGCCTCTCCGGCCTCTGCCTCGATGCTGACTGCGTGGAGAGCTGTATTGGTCGGGCCGAAGACGGTCCAAAAGACGTTACCCTCGCCCGTCTTGGCCGCGATGGGGTACGCATGGTCTCGTAGCCTGTCCCGGGCCGTCCAAGCGTCACCGGCACGCGCTGCGGCGATGGCTGCCAGGAGCCACAACGCGCCCGATAGCGCAGCGCGGTCCCGAGCGGGCTTGACATCTGCGTCAAGTTCCCCAATGGCGTTGGCAGCGACCTGCTCGGCGACGTGTGGTTCGTTGGCTGCCAGCAGAACTTGACCGAGGTTCCATTTCGCGGCGGCGACACGTAGAAGATCATCGGCGGCCTCGGCTGCCTTGAGTGCGCGGTCAGCGACCAGGAGGGAGAGGTCGGTCCTGCCGATGCGCTTCGTGAACGTTCTCAGCAGGAAATACAGGTCAGCAGAAATGCGGTAGGCCTGACGGAGCCCAGTGGCGTCGTTGGAGGCACGCTGCGCGCGGGTCGCAGCTTCTGTCTCGACAATCAGGGTCGGCAACAGCGGCCCTAGCTGACTGTAGCGATGGGAGGATTCCTGCCAAGTACTCCAAGCTGCATCCACCCGCGCGCGTAGGGACAGGAGGTCAGGGGTGGCACCATCGCTCAGTGCGCCTGCGGCAAGCGCCGTGTGAATGGCGGTGGACATGGGATGGCCAGGCGTGGCATCCCCGGCGGGAGCCTCGCCAAACAGCGCCGACGTGGGAACCTTCAAGATGCGGGCAAGCCGATGCAGCAGCATAGTAGAAGGTGTCTTCAGACCGCGTTCGATCTGCGAGAGGTAGTCCTCAGTGACACCAGCGAGGCCTGCCACGACTGCCTGCGTCTTCTTTTGGGCCTGACGGTAGAAACGGATCCGTTCACCGACCGATATGTCAGATGAGCCATCCACGCTCTTAGGGTATGGCCACGATGAGGGTGGAAGCATTCAGGAGACAAACCCGATGGCAGTGCGCAAGTTGGTGTTGTGGGATGTCGATCATACGTTGATAGAAACTCGGGGTGTTGGCCGCGAGCTTTTCCGCGATGCGTTCAAAGGAGCGACAGGGCGGGACCTGGAGCATGCCGCAACCGTTACCGGCCGAACCGAGCGGATCATCTTCCGTGAAACGGTGGAGATGCACTCAATTCCGTACACGCCCGAGCTCTTCGATCGCTACGCGGATCTACTCGCACGTGGATACCGGGTACGAATAGCGGAGCTGGCAAGGCGCGGGCGAGCCTTGCCAGGGGCAGTCGACACGATCGCGGCGCTGGCAGACGTGGGCATCATCGTGCAGTCCGTGCTGACCGGCAACCTGCGATCTGTTGCTGAAACGAAACTGACCACCTTTGGCGTCAATATAGGTCTGGATCTGGATGTAGGGGCGTATGGCTGCGACGACGACGTGCGGGCCGAACTGGTCCGAGTGGCGCAGCGGCGCGCTTATGAGAAGTACGGTACGCGCTTCGAGGCGGACACAACGGTCGTCATTGGCGACACGCCATCTGACATTGCGGCTGCTCATGAGGGAGGTGCACGCGTGATAGCCGTCGCATCGGGGAAGAGCACGCTGGAAGAGCTGGCCCAAGCGGGAGCTGATCTTGTTCTTGCGGGGCTGGAGAACACGGTGGTAGTCATGGAGGCCGTAGTGCGCCTGACTCGGCAGGATCGAGCCTAGCTGTCACCACTCGATGGCCTGCCGGTTCGGGAGGGGGCGCGGTCGGCGAAGGCGGCAACACACGTTCGCGGTCAGGTATGCGGTGGTGGCGACCGCGATGATGGCGAAGCTGGGCGGCATCGCTGGAACCGCGTAGCT
>WNGE01003487.1_pt1 | contig 18573 bp, 21 predicted proteins | sample 5400651 | NCBI WGS metagenome assembly WNGE01 (sample SAMN13153370, study PRJNA577476) | soil metagenome | isolation source: 60 cm soil or saprolite under grassland replicate 2 | place: USA:California | collected 2016-06-15
ACGCCCGCCGACGTCGAAGTTGCCGCGTCTTTGATCATCATGACGCCCGGTGGCTTGCCCGACCTGGTGGGGAACCCTCGGGTGGCTCGCCGGATGGCCGGCGCAGCGTTCAGGGCTTCGGGGAGCGGGTTCGGGTTCGACCGGACGCTCGTCGCCGAGATCGATGGATCGGTGGTCGGCCAGATCATCCGGTTCTCTGGAGCGGACTGGAACAGGAAGACGCAGACATATACGGGCCTCGTGGTGGTGCGGGCGGCCGGTTGGCGACTGGGGAGTCGCGTGATCAGGGAAGGGATCAGGCACGCGCAGGTCACACCGTCCGTCCCCTCGGACAGTCTGTACGTCATCTCACTGGCCGTCGCCCCCGAGCGCAGGGGCCAGGGGATCGGCTCGGCGTTGCTCCGCCGGGTGGTCGAGGAGGCGCTCGAGGCCCGCCTTCGCTCGGTGAGCCTGGACGTGGCCGCACGAAACGACGGAGCGATTCGCTTCTACCAGCGCGAGGGATTCGCCACCATCACCGAAGGTCATGCACCGCCACGGCGTGGGTCCCCCGACGTGGCGTCGATCCGCATGGAATTGGCCCTGTAGCCGTCTACGGCTCCACCGCCGGCGCCGCTGGCATACTTGCCTCCCGTATGTTCCTTCGTGAGAACGAAGTGGGAAGGCGAGTCGCCAGGCATCTCGAGCCGGGCTGGCGTGCCCTCGACTACGGGTCGGGGACGGGCTTGGTCAGCCGGTGGCTGGCCCACCGGCGCGGGATCCAGCCGGTTCTGGCCGACCTGATCGACTACCGCAACCGGCGACATGATCTTCCCTTCGTGAAGCTTGAGGACCCCTACCACGTCCCGGCCCAGGACGGAGCCTACGACGCCGTGCTTCTGCTCTTTGCGCTGCACCACAATCCATACGAGGCGCAGGGAAAGGTCCTGGCAGAAGCAGTGAGGCTCGCCGGCCGGCGACTGATCGTCATCGAGGATACGCCGTTCGATCGGGTGGATCACGCGTTCAACGTGTTCTGGGACAAGGCGCTGAACCTCCGCCATGGAGTCCCGACGCCGTTGGCATTCCGCAGCGTGGAGGAATGGTTGGCGATGTTCATGGAGCACGATCTGGAGACCGTCCACGTCGAGTCGTACCGACCGAAGTGGCCGACCCTTATGACGTATCACCACACGCTGTTCGTGCTCGAACGCGAGACCCATGCGGGTTGAGCTGACGGGCGACGCCTCGGCCTTCCACGCACGAGGTTGGGGCGACCTGGTTGCGGCCGATCCGGAGGGAACCTTTTTCCACACCCCCGCCTACCTGAAGCTGTGGTGGGAGGAGTTCGGCAGAGGCACGCTGCTCCTCGCCTTCGTGGTGAATGCGGAAGGGAGGCTGGTCGCGGCCTGTCCCTTCGAGGTTGTGGAGGGGACGTTGCGGTTCATGGGCGGGTTCGACGTCACCGACTACATGGGGCCGGTGTCCCTCCCCGGCCTGGAGGAGGTCGCGGCCAATGAGCTGATGCGGGCCCTCGCCTTCGAGGTCCGATGGGAGCGGGCCGACCTGCGGGGGCTCCCGATCGACGGGCGGTGGCTCGCCACGCTGGACGCAGCTGCCACGCCCCTCGGCCTGAGCGTGGAGAGGGGCTACGACGGAGTGGCCCCGTCGATCGAGCTCCCTCACGCCTTCGACTCCTATCTGGACGGACTCCCCGCCAAGCTCCGTCACGAGATCAGACGGAAGGAGCGTCGCCTGATCGAGGAGGTAGGTCCGTACAGGATCACCCTCTCGACTCCGGACACCCTGGACGGCGACATGGACAGGTTCGTCGAGTTGCACAAATCGAGTCCCGGGCCCAAGGGCAGGTTCATGCACGCGGGCATGGAGATCTTCTTCCGTCGCCTGGGAGAGGCGTTCCTTGCCCCGCATGTGTTCCACCTGGCGTTCATCGAGGTCGAGGGGAGGAAGGCCGCGGGGGCCATCGGATTCGCTTTCAAGAAGACCCTGTCCCTGTACAATTCGGCGTTCGACCGCGAGTTTAGCCGCCTGAGCCCGGGCATGGTGCTGGTGGCCGACCTGATACGCAGAGCCATCGCGGCGGGCAGGGCACGGTTCGACATGCTGAAGGGAGACCTGGAGTACAAGTACCGGTTCGGGGCGGTGCCCCGCGAGATCGGGAAGCTTCTCTTGACCCGCCAGTGACGCGCTATGCCTCCAGGAGCCTGCCCGCGGCCAGCACGCGGCCGTCACTCGCCGTCAAAACGATCCATTGGAACTTCGACAGGTCCGAGGACGTGAACAGGCTCGTCCAGGCGTCGCCATCCTCGTCGAACTTCAACGGGAAGCGGAGGTGGATGGACCGACCATCTACCGCACGGAGCGTTACCCTGACCGGGTCGGAAACTTCCGGGTCCCGGGCCAGTACCAGGACCCAGCTCTGCCCCCCGTGCTCCGCGTCGTACAGGACGGCCTTGGCCTCCAGCGTGACCGATGGCGCTGGCCGAAGCCTCGCTACACGAACGTCTTTCCCGCCGAGCGTGTGCAGGAACTGTCGGTAGCTGAGGGCGTCGTCGCGGAATCCCCTGGCGTTCACCTGGGACACGACGGCGAATGCCACAGCCGCGATCACGATGACCGCGGCCGCCATCGCCGGCCAACGCGACACCACGCCAGGGCGGAGATGCTGAGGCGAGGGTGTCTCCGACCACTCCTCGGTGAGGACGGTCATGACCCGGTCCCTCAACTCGGGGGGCGGCTCCTTCTCGTGCGCGGAGCTGGCGAACAACGCCACTCCTTCGTCGAGAGTGGCCGCCTCCGACCGGCAGCCGGCGCAGCCCCGAAGATGCCGCCTGACGGCGGCCGCCTCAATCTCGGCGAGCGTCCCCAAGGCGTAGTCGGGGAGCTGGGCCCGAACTTCATCACAGCTCATGGTGGACCTCCAGGGCTTCCCTCAGCTTCATGAGGGCTGTCCTAATGCGAGTCTTCGCCGTCCCCACAGGGATCCCTTCGAGCTCGGCAACCTCGGCGCTGCTCTTGCCGCCGAAGTAAGCAAGCTCGAGGGCCGCTCGCTGCCCGGGGGAGAGGGACTGCATGGCCTGGCGGGCGCGGTCGGCCAGATCCCGGCTTTCGGTGTATTCCTCCGGACCTGGCTCAGCCGCAACCTCGGGAGTCTCTTGGGATGCCAGGATCCTGGTCTCCAGCACCTTCCGCCGGATCACGTCGACCGCGAGGCTCCGGGCGATCAGAAGGACCCATGTGTCCACGGACCCCCGGGACGGGTCGTAGGCCCGAGCGTTCCGCCACACCTTGACGAACGTGTCCTGCACCAGATCCTCCGCATGGCCGGTATTGCCGAGCATCACCATTCCGAGCCCATAGATGCGGGGGGCGAACCGGGCGTAGAGCTCGTCGGCCGCCCGAGGATCACGTCGGGCAAACGCCCGCATGAGGTCCGCTCCCGGTGCCGGTTTCGCATCGCGGCGATTCCGCATCGATCGCAGCCTACCCCCCACGGGAAGTAGTACGAACGAGAGGAGTGGTCGGTTGGACCCCCCTCTTCCCGATGAATGCGATCCTTCGGATCGTCTTCATCGCCAGGGGGAGCGAAGCAGCCTGATCCGCTTCGCTTCGCTCCGCGGGGCTGCTTCCCCCCTGGACCCCCCTCTAGGCGAAGGCGCGAAGGTGCTGCAGGACGGTCTCCGCCAGGGCGTCGTCGCCGGCCGTCTGGAGGATCCCTTCGGCCAGGTAGTACTCCGCGGGAACCCGGCGCCCTGTGACGAGGGCGAATGCGTAAGCCCGGCCGGTGATCAACGCATCCGGAGCCTTGCCCGGAGGTGGAGTCTCCCTGGGAGCCAGGCCCCTGTGCCAGGTGCCTCCCCCCACGGCCTCCAGCTCGACCTTGATGCTCCTTCCTGGGAAAGACAGGCCTGCTAGCGACAGCGCGTACGGGATGGTTCGGACCGCCAGGTCATTGACGCAGTAGATCGGGGGATGCTCCAGGCGCGGCGGGTTTCCGCCACCTGCCAGGATGTCTTCGCCGTGGAGCCACCATTCCATGACCCTGGATTGGATCAGGTAGCTCACCCCGATGGGCCCGGCCATCCATTGGACCTTCAGCGTCGTCCAGTCCTCCGGCGAGATCTTGGAGCCCCTGGCCAAGAACAGATCGGCGGCCCGGCCCCATTCGGTGACCACCTGTCGGAAAGGGAGATCGGCGCGCCGGCGGACCGAGAACTCGTTGAAGCCGTCCAACGTGGGTGGCTCACCCTCAAGGCCCTTCCCGTACTCTTCGAACTCCGCGGGGACCTCTCCGGCGATAACCGAGGCTGCCGCGACATCGTCAGAGGCCAGGTGGGCCACGATGTCACGGTTCCGCCACCCTGGGCTGGGGCTCTCCTGATCCCAAGCGGCGGGTGGCGTGTATTGGATCGTGCGTCCCAGTGCTTCCCGCTCGGCTCTCGCGGTGGCCAGAAGCCATTGCCTGTCGAGCGTCATCAGGCGCGGATTGTACCCTCTAGCCCGTGCGCGTCCTGGTCGCTCCGGACAAGTTCAAAGGAACCCTGACGGCCGAGGAAGCGGCCGCGGCCATTGCACGAGGGTGGGAGCGCGGCGATCCCGCGGCCCAAATCGAGACCGTGCCGATGGCCGATGGGGGGGAGGGGACTCTGGATGCGATCCTCGCTGCCCTCGGCGGGGAGAGGCTGGCCCAACAGGTCTCGGGGCCGCTCGGCGATCCGGTCAGGGCCGAGTTCGCCCTGGTTCCGACCGAGGCGGGGCCCCTCGGCGTGGTGGAGATGGCCAGGGCCTCCGGGCTCGCATTGATCTCGCCGAACCGTCGCGATCCCAAGCGGACGACCACCCGAGGGACCGGCGAGCTGATCCTCGCCGCGTGCCGGGCCGGGGTGAAGCGGGTCCTGGTGTGCATCGGAGGGAGCGCCACGAACGACGGGGGAGCTGGAATGGCTCAAGCCGTCGGGGTACGGCTCCTGGATTCGCGGGGGGTCGACCTCGGGCCCGGCGGGGCCGCCCTGATCGACCTCGCCACCATCGACATGAGCGCGCTGGACCCCTCGGTGCGAGCGGCAGGCTTCCTCGTGGCCACGGACGTCGACAACCCGCTGGTGGGACCCCACGGTGCGTCGGCCGTCTACGGGCCGCAGAAGGGTGCCAACTCCGGGGACGTGGCTCTCCTCGACAGGGCGCTCGGCCACCTCGCCGCGGTGATCCACCGCGACCTGGGGCTGGACATGCGGAACGTCCCCGGGGCCGGTGCGGCAGGTGGACTGGGCGGAGGATTGATGGCGTTCCTGGGTGCGCATCTCCGTCCCGGCGTGGACCTGGTGATGGAGGCGGTGGGGCTCTCGGAACGGGTGGAGAAGGCGGATCTCGTGGTCACGGGCGAGGGGACGTTCGACGAACAGTCCCTCCACGGGAAGGCTCCCGCCGGAGTCCTCAGGATGGCCGAGGAGTTTCGGCTCCCCGCGGTGGTGCTGTGCGGGCAGAAACGAGCCGACCCCTCGAACGCGCGGATCTTCGCGCTGGCCGACCGGTTCGGCCTGGAGCCGGCAATGGAGCGGACCCGTATGCTCCTGCAGGACCTCGCGACCGAAGTGGCCGCCGAACTTGGCGGATCGGGAGGCGCTCGTGCCTGATGCCATCGAGCGGTTCGAGGAGGCGGCTACCGATCTGCGCGTGTCGCTGGAGATCAAGAGGTTCTCCGAAGGGACCAAGACGGCGGCCGACGCCGCGCGGGCCGTCGGCTGCCAGATCGGGCAGATCGTGAAGTCGCTCGTGTTCATGGCCGACGGCCGCCCGTTCCTGGCGCTCACCTCCGGTTCCAACCGGGCCGACCAGCAGCGTCTGGCCGACCTGCTGGGCTCGGAAGACGTGCGCCGGGCCAACCCGGAGGAAGCCCGCGATGCCACTGGGTACGCCATCGGCGGGACCCCTCCCTTCGGGCACTCACGGCGTTTGGCCGTCCTGGTCGATCGTGATCTGCTGTCGTACGATGTGGTCTGGGCAGCCGCGGGGACTCCCGATTCGATGTTCTCGATCACCCCGGACGAGCTGCTGCGCACCACGAGCGGCCAGGTCGCGGACTTCAAGGAAGAGGGCTGACGGGCCGGGTGTCGCCGGGCAGCGGGCCGGAGAGAGCGGTGTCAGGCGGGTATAATCGACACAGGGATTTCGTGTGAGGAAAGGGCCCGATGATCACCCTTAGTGAGATGGCGGCAACCAAGGTCAGGCAGCTCCTGGAGCAGGAGGGCCGGGCCGATATCGCGCTGCGGGTGGCCGTCCAGCCGGGAGGCTGCTCCGGCCTGCGGTACGCGATGTACCTGGACGACGAGGTCGCCGACGGAGACGTCTCCGAGGAGCAGTTCGGCGTCAAGCTCGTGGTGGACCGGATGAGCATGCCGTACCTGAACGAAGCCAAGATCGACTTCGTCGACACCCTGGATCAGTCGGGGTTCACCATCGACAACCCGCTGGCTCAGGGTGGCTGCGCCTGCGGCCATTCGTTCCACTAGCCGTTCGCCCGCGACTGGCCGGTCTGCAGATCCCCCTGGAGTCCCGGGGAGACGCGGTACAGTTGATGCAAGCCGAAGACGAGTCAGGGCAAACAGCCCCAAGGAGTTCCATGGCCCCGAAGAGCGTTGTCGAGAAGGAGCGCGTCGTCGTGCGGTTTGCCGGTGACTCCGGCGACGGGATGCAGCTGACCGGGGACCGATTCACCAATGCAACAGCAATCCTGGGCAACGACCTGGCCACGTTGCCAGACTTTCCCGCGGAGATCCGGGCCCCAGCCGGTACGCTTGCCGGCGTCTCCGCCTTCCAGATCCACTTCGCCAGCCGGGAGATCGTGACACCCGGGGACGCACCCAACGTGCTCGTGGCCATGAACCCTGCAGCCCTCAAGGCGAACATCCGCGACCTGGAGAAGGGCGGGGTGATCATCGCGAACGAGGACGCTTTCCTCGATCGAAACCTGGAGAAGGCGGGCTACACGACCGACCCTCTTTCCGACGGGTCCCTGGACGGATACCAGATCTACAAGGTTCCCATGACGTCGATCACCCTTCGGGCGACCGACGGGATCGGCATCTCCAAGAAGGAGGCCGAGCGCGCCAAGAACATGTTTGCGCTGGGCCTGGTCTCGTGGATGTACAGCAGGCCTACCGAGGTCACTACCAGCTGGCTCGAGAAGAAGTTCAAGAACAAGGAAGAGATCCTAAAGGCGAACCTGGCGGCCTTCAGGGCCGGGTACAACTTCGGCGAGACCACGGAGCTGTTCGCCCACACCTACGAGGTCAAGCCCGCCCCTGCCGCGCCCGGAACCTATAAGAACGTCAACGGGAACACGGCGCTCGCGTGGGGGCTGATCGCGGCGAGCGTGAAGAGCGGGTTGCCGATCTTCTACGCGAGCTACCCCATCACTCCCGCCTCCGAGCTCCTGCATGAGCTCTCTCGCCACAAGAATTTCGGGGTTCGGACCCTGCAGTCCGAGGACGAGATCGCTGCCGCCGGAGCCGCCCTCGGGGCCTCGTTCGGCGGCCACCTGGGCGTCACGGGGACGAGCGGGCCGGGTCTGGATCTGAAGCAGGAGACGATCGGTCTGGCCGTGACCCTGGAGCTGCCCATGATCATCGTGGACGTCCAGCGGGCCGGTCCCTCGACAGGGATGCCCACGAAGACAGAGGCGGCGGACCTGCTGGCGGCCATGTACGGGCGCCACGGGGAGTCGCCCATCCCCATCGTGGCCGCGCGGACGCCGTCGGAGTGCTTTGACGCGGCCATCGAGGCGGTGCGCATCGCGGTGAAGTACCGGACGCCGGTGATCCTCCTCTCGGACACCTTCCTGACGAACTCGTCCGAGCCGTGGCGGCTTCCCGACCTGGAGGGGCTGCCGGACATCGACCCGAAGTTCGCCACCCAAGCGAACCACGACGACGGGTTCATGCCGTACCTGCGGGACGACAATCTGGCTCGCCCGTGGGCCGTTCCGGGGACGCCCGGCCTGATCCACCGTGTGGGGGGTCTGGAAAAGGAAGACGTCACAGGCAACATCTCCTATGACTCCGCAAACCACGAGCGCATGACCCATCTCCGCGCCACCAAGGTGGCCAAGATCGCGGACGACATTCCCTTGCTGGAGGTGGACGATCCGGGCGGCGATGCCGACTTGCTCGTCTTGGGATGGGGCTCCACCTTCGGGGCCATCCTCGCCGGAGTCCGTCGGGTCCGTGATGCGGGCAAGAAGGTCGCGATGGCCCACATCCGCCACCTCAGTCCGTTGCCGCGAAACACGGGTGATGTCCTCCGGGGCTACTCCAAGCTGCTCATCCCGGAAGCGAACATGGGACAGCTCTGGCGGATCGTCCGCGCGGACTACCTGGTGAACGCCGAGAGCTTCTCCAAGGTCCAGGGGCAGCCCATCTTCGCGGCCGAGATCGAACACGAGATCATGAGGAGACTCTGAGATGGCCACGGAAGGAAACGGGCAGGCCGCCGAGCGATCCATCAGGGGCGTCGGGACGCTCACCAAGAAGGACTTCGCCAGCGACCAGGAGGTCCGGTGGTGCCCGGGATGTGGGGACTACGCGATCCTGGCGGCCGTCCAGGGGTTCTTCCCAGAGCTCGGGATCCCGCCCGAGAAGATCGTGTTCGTCACCGGGATCGGGTGCTCGGGGCGGTTCGTGTACTACATGGACACCTACGGTGTCCACAGTATCCACGGGCGCGCACCGGCAATCGCCAGCGGCCTGGCGACCGCGCGACCGGACCTCGCCGTGTGGATCGTCACCGGCGATGGCGACGCGCTCTCCATCGGAGGGAACCACCTGATCCATGCCCTTCGCCGCAACATCAACGTGAAGATCCTCATGTTCAACAACCAGATCTACGGGCTGACCAAGGGCCAGTACTCGCCCACCAGCGAGGAGGGCAAGGTCACCAAGTCGACGCCGTTCGGGTCCCTCGACCATCCGTTCAACCCCGTGGGCCTGGCGCTGGGGGCGGAAGCGACGTTCGTGGCCCGGTCGATCGACGTCGATCGGCAGCACCTCGTCGACGTGCTGCGGGCGGCCGCTGCGCACCAGGGAACCGCGTTCATCGAGATCTATCAGAACTGCAACGTCTTCAACGACGAGGCCTTCATCGCTCTCACGGGAAAGGACGCCAAGGTCCAGAACCAGATCCGGCTCCAACACGGCAAGCCTGTGGTGTTCGGCTCCGACGGGGAGAAGTGCGTGTACGTGGAGTTCGACGGATCGCTCCGCATCGGTACGACCGCGGACATCCCGGCAGAGCTCATCTACGTGCACGACGCCCACTCCGGCAACCCGGGAGCGGCCTTCGCCCTGGCGCACCTGTCTTCTGGGCCGACGCAGCCCACCTGCATCGGAGTGTTCCGGGACGTGGCCCGGCCCGTGTACGGCGAGCTGATGGAGAGTCAGATCGAGGCTGCCACGGAGAAACTCGGCAAGGGAGATCTGGCCAAGCTGCTGCACTCGGGAGACACCTGGGAAGTCTCGTAGGCCGGCCATCACGCGGTCAGCTCGACCGCGATATCTGCCGCCAAGGCCGCATTCGATTCCAGCAAGGCCAGGTTGCCCTCGAGGCTCGCTCCATCCGTCTTCCCGGCGAGACACGACAGGAGGAACGGGGTCAACTCCTTGCCCTTGACCCCCTGCGTTTCGGCCTGGCGGATGCAGCCCTGAACGGCATCCGTCACGGCGACAGCGTCCATCGCGTAGTCGGTCGGGATGGGGTTACAGACAAGCAGGGCCGAGGCGATGCCGAGCTCCCGGCGCGTCCGTGAGGCGGCGGCGGCCTCGTCCGGGCTCGCGGCGAAGTGCTCCAGGCGTATGTCCGTCTCCCGAACCAGGAAGAAGGGGAGCCGCTGGCACCGGTAGCCGAGCACGCCGATCCCCAGTTCCTCGAGCCGCTCGAGAGTGGCCACAGGATCCACGATCGACTTCGGACCGGAGCACACAAGGGTTCCGGGACTCCTGGCGAGCTCGAGGAGGTCCGCAGAGACATCGCCCGACCCGACGTGGACACCCCCGATCCCGCCGGTCGCCGTGACCTCCACACCGGCCCGGGCCGCCGCCCACAGGGTGGCAGACACTGTCGTCGCGCCGAGGTGACCATTCGCGATCACCATGGGAAGGTCTCGCCGAGCGACCTTCACAGCGTTTCCGGTCGTGGCCAAGCTGGTCAGGTCGGCTTCCGACGCTCCCACCTGGATGGCTCCTGACTTCACGAAGACCCACGCGGGCTCGGCGCCTCGAGCGCGGATCGCCCGTGTCATGAGGCCCAGGGCCTCCACGTTTTGAGGGTAGGGGAGGCCCTGGGCCAGGACGCTGGTCTCCAGCGCCACCACCGGCCGCCCGTCGCGGAGAGCCTCGCGGACAGCGTCGGACGGCACGAACGCTTCGCTCACGGTGCGGGCTCGCCTGCGAGAGGCCAGGTCTCCGCGGCCATGACCACTGCTCGGCCCGCGTCGCACGCCCGACGAAGGGCTTCCTCTTCGCTCGCCCCTCCGGCCAGCGCGGCCAGAAGGACTCCATCGAAGGCGTCGCCCGCCCCGGTCGGGTCGAGGGGCCGATCGACCGGGTCGGACCGCGCGGTCGAGGATCGCCCTGCCGACGAAAGCACGGCTCCCTCCGCTCCTCGCTTCCGGCACACGAGCGCGAAGCGATCCTCAAGCGACACTCCGGCATCCCTGGCCAGGACCTCTGCTTCCCGCTCGTTGAGCAGCAGCACGTTCGCGTTCGCGATCACCTCGACGAAGCGGTCGGCCCCGTAGGATTCGAGCAACGGCCACGAGGCGGCGTCCACAGCCACGAGCGCCGCATCGGCCCGCTCAAGAGCCGCCAGAGCGGCCGGCTGCGAGCCCGGATGGAACAGCAGGTACCCTGAGACGAGCACTGCGCCCGCTTCCAGGCGGAGGGGAAGATCATCGGCGGAGAGCCTCGCATTCGCCCCACGATCGGCCACCATCGATCGTTCGCCAGCCTGGCGAATCACCAGCATGGCGCCCGTCCGCGCCTCCGTGTCGACCGCAAATCGGCAGTCCACACCCCGGGCGGCCACCGCCTCGGCTACGAACCGGCCGGGCAGGTCGTCCCCCACCCGGGCGTGCAGACGCACCCGGACGCCCTCACAGGCCGCCCACACGGCGGCGTTTGCACCCGCGCCACCGGGTCGCAGGCGAACATCACCGTGGACGTCACCTCCGGTCGCCAGCGCTCCCGCATCCACGATCACGTCGACCATCACGTCCCCCACGACGATCAGGTCCGGCCGGTCGCTCACGCGGCTTAACGAAAGATTCGGTCGATCTCCTCGAGGGTCTGCTGATCGAGGCGGAGATCGCCCGCCGTGGCGTTGTTCCTGACGTGGTCGGCCTTCCGGCTGCCGGCGATGGCGGCAGTCACGCCGGTTTGCTCGATCACCCAGCGAAGGGCGAGAGGCGCGAGCGTGGTGCCCACCCGTTGTGCGATGGGCCTGAGCTTGTCGACCTTGGCCAGGTTCGAGGCCAGCTTGCCGGGCTTGAAGTTCTCGGGAACGCTCCCCCTGCCCCCGCCCCGAAAATCCTGTGGATGGAACTGCGTGTCCTTCGTGATCCCGCCGCTGAGGATTCCAAGGCCGAGCGGGCTGTACGCGAGGTATCCCACCCCCCACTCGGCGAGGGATGGAAGGAGGTCGTCGCGGTCGTCCTGATGAAGGAGCGAGAACTGGTTCTGGACCGAGTCCACGTGGTGGATGTCGAGGCACCGCTCGACCATCGCCCGGTTCACGTTCGACAAGCCGATGTGGTGGGTCAGCCCTTCGTCCTGGATTTCGCTCATGGCACTCCAGGTGTCCTCCAGAGGCACGGAACGGTCGGGCCAGTGGAGCTGGTACAGGTCCACGTGGTCCGTCCCCAGTCGCTCGAGTGAGGTTCGGATAGCCTGTTTGACCTGGTCGGGGCGGAAACCCGTCCCGTCGGGCCTGGGGGCGACCTTGGTGAAGATCAGGATGTCGTCTCTCCTGCCGGACACCGCCCTGCCCACGAGCTCCTCGGACCGTCCCTTGCCGTACACCTCCGCGGTGTCGATCCAGCTCATCCCCGACTCGAGGCCGGCCTGGATCGCCGCGATGACCACGTCATCGGACTCGTTTGGTCCCCAGAAGTCTCCTCCCGCCTGCCAGGCGCCATGGCCGACCACCGAGATCTCCGGACCCTGGCTCCCCAGCTTCCTCATCTCCATGGCTATCTCCTCACAAGCTCCATCAGGCGGACGGCTGCGCTCGGCTTCGCCTCGCTGGTCGGGGCCCCCGACCCCGCGGGTCAGACTGGACAGCAACGCTATCATTACGCCGAACTTCGATTCTCCCTCCCGGGCCCGCCGGAGGGTCCTACGAGTCGAGTGCTTGCCGCGAGGGGGTCGGCGTGGGCCGGGACGTCAAAGACACGTCGACCGACGGCGCGGATGACCGCGGTCAGCGACCAAAGGCGCGTGAGCAGCGACGTTGCGCCGAATGTGACGCGAAGCTTTCGCAATACAATCCCGGCCCGAACTGCTGGCAGCACACCATGGGCTGGCCGTGGCGGGGGCCTTCCGCCAAGCCGCGGTTCTGATCCAGGTCCAGATCCAGAGCTAAAGCTCCTCCTCAGGGCCGCCGCCGATCGGAGTCTCGGTCCGGGGAGCAGCCACCTTGCGGGTACGGAGGAACGCCACCACGTATAGGGCTGCGGCGATGATGCCCCCGCTGACGGGCCCAGTGACGTACACCCAGAAGTCCGTCCACTTCCAGGCCAGCAGAGCCGGCCCGAAGGATCGGGCTGGATTCATGCTGGCGCCCGTGAGCTGGCCTCCGACCAGGATGTCGAAGACCAGCACCAGACCGATCGGCAATCCTGCTATCGACTTGAACGTTCCCCGATCATCGACCGCGACCGCATAGACAGTTGTCACCAACAGGAACGTGAGGATCGCCTCGAGCAGGACCGCCTTCCCATTGGTGATCCCGAAGCGGTGGGTCACCAAGGTCGCACCGAGGAACCCGTTGCGCCAAACCTGCTCCGGCAAGACCCAACGAAGAAGTCCGGCGCCGGCGACGGCACCGGCCAATTGGGCCAGCACGTACGCGCCCGCTCTCAGCGTCTCGATCTTGCCGCCCACCCATACGGCGATCGTGACGGCGGGGTTGAAGTGGGCCCCTGAGACGTGCCCGAGACCGGAGATGAATGTTGCCAGTACCAGTCCGTGCGCAAGAGCTACCCCGATCAGACCCAGGTATCCGTCGCCGTTTGCGATCGCGATGACCACTGAGCCGGCCCCGATGAAGACCAGCGCGAGCGTCCCCACGAATTCGGCCACCGCCTGTTCACCGATGGTCTTCATGGAAGCTCCTCTCCTCTAGACGAAGGCGAGAAGGCGCAACCCTCGAGCGGGTCCGGCCCCGTTGGACCGGGCCGAAGCGTACCCCCGGTACAATTCCTTCTGCATGAAGGTATTGCTCGTGTCGGTCGATCCCAAGGTCAGGGAGATCATGGCGCTGGTCACGCGAGGCGTTCGCCGCCGGCTGGACGAGCCGTTCCAGTCGATGGAGGCCAGCGATGGCGTCCAGGGGATCGCCAAGGCATGGCGAGACCTCCCCGACGTGGTCATCGTGGACGAGATCGCTTCGCGGGCGGGGGCGTTCGCCGTGGCGAAGGACCTGAAGGGCGCCGACCCTCCCTTCCCGGGAGCCGTCGTGATCCTGCTGGAGCGGCCGCAGGACGCCTGGCTCGCCAGATGGTCCGGGGCCGACGCGTGGTTCGTCAAGCCAGTAAACCCTTTCGATCTGGCAGAGACGGTGGCCGAGTTCACCGCGAATCGCAAGGAGGCCGTGTGAAGCTGAAGGTGGTCCACACCGAATGCGGGCGGGAGATCCTCGTGCGCCAGATCCTCGACACGGGCGGGCATTGTCCCTGGGACGGCAAACCCCTCAACAAGGACTACACCGCGATCCTTGCCGAAGCCCTGGAGACGGCGGAGAACGCCGGCGGGGTGCTGGAGAACGCGTTGGAGAAGATCGCCGGCATGGAGCCCGCTATGACGATCGACAGGGATTCGGTCCTCCGAGGGATCGAGCAGCAGATCAACCAGCTGAACGGCGCCACGCGGCGCTCCATGCGATGACAGAGCCGACCGAGCCGGATCCGTACTCCGTTCGCGTGCAGAGCGGGGAGCAGGGCTGGGAGGTCCACATCATCGGACCGACGGGGCAGATCGCCTGGACCCGGCACTGCGCCGACGAGGCGGAGGCCAGGACGTTCGCGTCCACGGTCCAGCAGCACATCTACTGGCTGTCTCCCGGGAAGTTCGCGGAGTACTACAAGCTGGCCGAGCCGGCCTGAAAGGGGAAAACGTGGGCTTCAATCCCATGCAGCCAGGAAAGCTGAGGCGGTCCGACCTCCTGATGTTCCTGTTCGGCCTGGCCCTGATCGCGGCCGCCCTGGCCTGGGTGCTCCGCTGACCGCGTCCCACTCATGAACGCCCTCTGGCCGAAGCTCCTGGGAAGACTCCTTGCCCGCGAGGACCTCTCGGCCGACGAGACCGCCGAGGCGATGCGCGGAATCGCCAGTGGAGAGGCCACGCCGGCCCAGGTGGCCGCGTTCGCCGTGGGCCTCCGGGCCAAGGGCGAGACCGCGGGGGAGCTTTCCGGATTGGCCCGCACCTTGCTCGAGATGGCCCCCACCGTCGAGACGCCGGGGCCCGTGACCGACACCAGTGGGAGCGGAGGGGATCATTCGAAGACGATCAACGTGTCGACGATCGCGGCTATCGTGGCCGCCGGTGGCGGTGCCATAGTGGCCAAGCAGGGAAACCGGGCAAGGTCCTCGCGATGCGGGTCTGCCGACCTGGTGGAGGCGCTCGGGGTGAGGCTGATCCTCGAGCCGGATTCGGTCACCCGGTGCCTCGAGCAATGCGGGATCGCCTTCATGTTCACCCCGAGGTTCCATCCATCCTTGTCGCACACGGCCATTCCCCGGAGGGAGATGGGCGTTCCCACGGTGTTCGATTACCTCGCTCCGCTGACGAATCCGGCCCGCCCCGCTGCGCAGCTGGTCGGGGTGTCGGACCAGCAGATGCTCCCGGTGATCGCCGGCGTACTGGCGGAGCGCGGGACCAAGGGTTACGTGGCGAGGGGGACGGACGGGATCGACGAGATCACCACGACGGGTCCTACCGAGATCTTCGAGGTCAATGCCGGGACCTACCTCCGGTACCACGTTCTGCCCATCGAAATCGGCGTCGCCGTGGCCAGGCCGGAGGATCTGGCCGGGGGGGACGCGGCGACGAACGCGGGGATCGCCAGAGCGGTGCTCTCGGGAGAGAAGGGTCCGGGTCGAGACATCGTCTGCGTGAACGCCGCCGCCGCGCTCTCCGCCGCGGGGCTGGCCGACGATATTCAGGACGGGCTCCAGCGGGCCGCCGAGTCGATCGATTCGGGAAAGGCAGCCGCGGTGCTCGACCGCTGGGTCGAAGTCTCGAATCGCGTCTAGACGCGTTCGAGGACCATCGCCATGCCCATCCCCCCCGAGATGCACAATGTGGCGAGCCCCAGCGAGTACCCGTTCTCCCGCATCTCGTACGCGCAGGTGAGGACGATCCGAGCCCCGGTCATCCCGATGGGGTGACCGAGAGCGATGGCCCCCCCGTTCGGGTTGAGCTTGTCGTGATCGAGCTTGAGCTCCCGGTCGCAGGCCAGCACCTGCGCGGCGAAGGCCTCGTTGAGCTCGATGACCTCGAAGTCCTGGAGTGAGAGGCCCGTCCGATCCAGGACCTTGCGGGTCGCCGGGACGACCCCGATGCCCATGTAGGCCGGGTCGACTCCCGCCGATGCATAGGCCACGATCCGGGCCAACGGCTCCCGCCCCTCGGCGCGAGCCCGCTTCTCGGACATCAGCACCAGGGCGGCGGCCCCGTCGGTGATCCCGGAGGAGTTGCCGGCGGTGATCGTGCCCCTCTCCGAGTCGAACACCGGCCTCAATGAGGCCAGGGCCTCCATGGTCGTATCTGGGCGGGGCTGCTCGTCGCGATCGACGAGCTGAGTTTGGCCCCCGGGGCTGAGCACCTCGATTGGGGCGATCTCCTTGGCCCGGCGGTCCCACGTGGCTGCAGCCTTCTGTTGGGACCGCAGGGCGAACTCGTCCTGCTCCTGCCGGGGTATCTCGTACTTCCGGGCGAGGTTTTCGGCGGTCTCGCCCATGATCAGCCCGCACAAGGGGTCCAGGAATCCGTCCTTGCTCATGCCGTCGTAGATGGTGGCGTCGCCCATCCTGTAGCCGACCCGCATCCGGTCGAGCAGGAAAGGCGTTCGGGTCATGTTCTCCTGCCCCCCGGCCACGACGATCTGTGCGTTTCCCAGGATGATCTGCTCGGCGGCGACCTGAATGGCCTTGACACTCGAACCGCACGCCATGTTCACCGTGAAGGCTGGCTTCTCCTCGCCGAGGCCAGACCGATAGGCCACCTGGCGAGCCGGATTGGGACCGTTCCCCGCCTGGCGGGCGTGGCCGAAGACCAGCTCGTCGGCATCAGCGGCTTGGACCCTGGCGCGGTCGAGGGCTGACGTCACCGCTTGTACGCCCAGATCCACGGCGGGAACTTCAGAGAACACACCCAGGAACCTGCCCACCGCTGTCCGGGCGCCCTCCACGATGACCGCGCGCTCCATGAAATCGATTATAGGTGGGGCCTTTGGATCAACTTGGGAGACGCTACCGCTCGGCGCCGCCTTGCTGCTCGAGCCTCCGCACCCCCGGACCGGCGCGGGTGACGAGGGCCTTAAGCTACGTGCCGGATCAGGCGACGGCGCTGCTGCTCGGTGGTACCGCCCCAGACGCCGTACCGCTCTCCGTTCTGCACCGCCCAGGCCAGACACATCTCCCGCACGGGACAGACGGCGCAGTAGGACAACGCCAGGCCGGCCTCCTCTTCGGTGGTGGGAAAGAAAACCTCGGGATCGAGCCCGTAACAGGCGGCTCTTTCCTGCCAATGATCCGGCGGGCTGACCTGCTTGGGCAGATCCCGCACGTCGATGTCCAGCTCCGGCATCGGGTCCATGCTACGTGTTCGGGCCGGCGATGGCTAGGGGCAGTTTCCAGCCGAACGTGCCCATTTCCCCCTTCCACCCCCTCTCGAGCAAGTGTCAGCGCGTCACCCGACGTGCTTCAGACGATCGTAGGTACCCCTCCCTAGGCCAGGGCCATACCTGGAATCTGGCAGACTGACCGACGTCCTGATTCTCTGAGCGAGGAGACTGAGGCGCCCGAAACAGCTCCGGGACCCCTCGCGGGGACCAAGGTTCTCGATCTGACCCGCCTGCTGCCGGGTGGGTACTGCACGCTCCTCCTCTCCGACCTCGGAGCCGACGTGATCAAGGTCGAGGAGCCCGGGCGCGGCGACTACATCAGGTGGTCGCCCCCGATGGTGGACGGAGTGAGTGCGGCCCACAGTGCGCTGAACCGAGGGAAGCGTTCGATAACTCTGAACCTGAAAGCTCCCGAGGGCACGGAGCTCCTCCGGCGACTGGTCCGAACCACCGATGTCCTCGTGGAGAGCTTCCGGCCCGGTGTGCTGGACCGGCTCGGGGTGGGGTTCGAGGCGCTCTCCCACCAGAACAGCCGCCTGGTGTACTGCGCGATCACTGGATATGGCCAGGATGGGCCGTACCGGGATCGACTCGGCCACGACATCAACTACATCGGCTATGGCGGTGTTCTCTCGCTGACCGGGCAGCGAGGCGAGGAGCCGGTGATCCCGGGGGTGCAGGTCGGCGACCTCGGCGGGGGAGCGATGCTCGCAGCCGTGGGCATCCTGGCGGCGCTGGTGAACAGGACCACCACTGGGCGGGGCCGGTTCGTCGACGTCTCCATGCTGGACGGCGTGGTGTCCTGGCTCTCTGTCCAGCTGGGTGCCTATCTGGCGACGGGCGAGGTCCCCGCACCGGGATCCACGCCGCTCACGGGCGGCCTGGCCTGCTACCGGGTCTATCGAGCGGGGGACGATCGCCATGTGACCGTCGGTGCCCTCGAGCCGCAGTTCTGGCGAGCTCTCTGCGAGGCCCTGGGTTGTCCCGACCTGGTGGACGACCAGTACGGGCCCCCGGACAGGCAGGCGGAGATGGCGGATCGAATCCAAGCGATCTTTCTTGGTCGCGGCCGTGACGAATGGCTCCGTGTCCTGGGTGATCAGGCGGTCTGCGTGGGGCCGGTGAACGACCTGGCCGAGGTGCTGGCCGATCCCCAGGTCCGGCACCGCGGAATGGTGGCCGAAGTGGAAGGTGTGCCAGTCGGCCCCGGGTCCCCGCTCAAACCGGCTGGCCCGGCCCGTGGGCCCCTGCGTCCGGCGCCGGCAATCGGGGAGCACACCGCGGAGATCCTGGCCACTGTCGGGGTGGAGGAAGAGGAGCTGGCCGATCTGAGAGCCCGCGGAGTGGTGTGACATCGTGGGCGATAAGGGTTCGCCCGTCGGGCGCACGATGCAGGTGGACCTGGCTCCTGATGCTCCTCGGGTGCTGGTCGTCACCAACGACTTCCCCCCACGGGTTGGG
>WNGE01004822.1_pt1 | contig 18569 bp, 17 predicted proteins | sample 5400651 | NCBI WGS metagenome assembly WNGE01 (sample SAMN13153370, study PRJNA577476) | soil metagenome | isolation source: 60 cm soil or saprolite under grassland replicate 2 | place: USA:California | collected 2016-06-15
TATAGTCGATTGGCGGCAACGTTTCGCAGCCGCCATATCCCTGGGGGTTTGGCATGTTTGAGCGCTTCACCGACCGGGCTCGACGGGTCGTCGTGCTCGCCCAGGAGGAAGCCCGGCTCCTGAATCACAACTACATCGGCACAGAGCACATCCTTCTCGGCCTCATCCACGAGGGTGAGGGCGTGGCCGCCAAGGCGCTGGAGTCCTTGGGCATCTCTCTCGAGGCGGTCCGCGCGCAGGTCGAGGAGATCATCGGCCAGGGGCAGAGCGCTCCTACCGGGCACATTCCATTTACGCCACGAGCGAAGAAGGTGCTCGAGCTGTCGCTGCGCGAGGCGCTGCAGCTCGGGCACAACTACATCGGCACGGAGCACATCCTGCTCGGCCTCATTCGCGAGGGCGAGGGCGTCGCCGCCCAGGTCCTCGTGAAGCTGGGCGCCGACCTCTCACGTGTCCGCCAGCAGGTCATCCAGCTCCTTTCCGGGTATGCGGGCAAGGAGGGCGCCAGCTCCGGTGCCCCGGGCGAAGGGGCGCAGCCGCAGGGCTCGCTGGTGCTCGACCAGTTCGGCCGCAACCTGACCCAGCTCGCCCGCGAGGGCAAGCTCGACCCGGTGATCGGGCGAGAGAAGGAAATCGAGCGGGTCATGCAGGTGCTCTCGCGGCGGACCAAGAACAACCCCGTGCTCATCGGCGAGCCGGGCGTGGGCAAGACGGCCATCGTCGAGGGGCTCTCCCAGGCGATCGTCAAGGGCGAGGTGCCCGAGACGCTCAAGGGCAAGCAGCTCTACACCCTCGATCTGGGCGCCCTGGTGGCGGGCTCCCGCTACCGAGGTGACTTCGAGGAGCGCCTCAAGAAGGTCCTCAAGGAGATCCGAACACGCGGCGACATCATCCTGTTCATCGACGAGCTGCACACGCTGGTCGGTGCGGGCGCCGCCGAGGGCGCGATCGACGCCGCCTCGATCCTGAAGCCGATGCTGGCCAGGGGCGAGCTGCAGACGATCGGCGCGACCACCCTCGAGGAGTACCGCAAGCACCTCGAGAAGGACGCGGCCCTGGAGCGGCGGTTCCAGCCGATCCACGTCAACGAGCCGACCGTCGCCCACACGATCGAGATCCTCAAGGGCCTGCGTGACCGCTACGAGGCCCACCACCGGGTCACGATCACCGACGACGCGCTGGTGGCCTCGGCCAACCTGGCCGACCGCTACATCTCGGACCGCTTCCTGCCGGACAAGGCGATCGACCTGATCGACGAGGCCGGCAGCCGCATGCGGATCCGACGCATGACCGCGCCGCCCGACCTGCGCGAGTTCGACGGCAGGATCTCCGAGGTCCGCCGCGACAAGGAATCGGCCATCGACGCCCAGGACTTCGAGAAGGCGGCCTCGCTCCGCGACCGCGAGAAGCAGCTCCTTGCCGACAAGGCGCGCCGCGAGCGCGAGTGGAAGTCGGGCGACATGGACGTGGTCGCCGAGGTCGACGAGGAGCAGATCGCCGAGGTGCTGGCCTCCTGGACGGGCATCCCGGTGTTCAAGCTCACCGAGGAGGAGACGGCCAAGCTGCTGCGGATGGAGGACGAGCTGCACAAGCGGGTCGTCGGCCAGGAGGCGGCCATCCGCGCGGTCTCGCAGGCGATCCGGCGGACCCGGGCCGGCCTGAAGGACCCCAAGCGCCCCTCCGGCTCGTTCATCTTCCTCGGCCCGTCGGGCGTGGGGAAGACCGAGCTGTCGCGCACGCTCGCCGAGTTCCTCTTCGGCGACGAGGACGCGCTGATCGCGCTCGACATGAGCGAGTACATGGAGAAGCACACCGTCTCGCGGCTGATCGGCTCACCTCCGGGCTACATCGGCTACGAGGAGGGCGGCCAGCTCACCGAGGCCGTGCGGCGCAAGCCTTTCAGCGTGGTCCTGTTCGACGAGATCGAGAAGGCTCACCCGGACGTGTTCAACACGCTCCTGCAGATCCTGGAGGACGGTCGCCTGACCGACGCCCAGGGCCGCACGGTGGACTTCAAGAACTGCGTGCTGATCATGACCTCGAACCTGGGCACGCGCGACATCGCCAAGGGCACCACGCTCGGCTTCACGGCCAAGGCGGACGCCAAGGTCGATTACGAGCGGATGCGCGACAAGGTCATGGACGAGCTGAAGCGCCACTTCCGGCCTGAGTTCCTCAACCGGATCGACGAGGTGATCGTCTTCCACCAGCTCAGCCGCGAAGAGGTCAAGAGCATCGTCGACCTCATGACCAGGCGCGTCGTCGAGCAGCTCAAGTCCAAGGACATCGCCATGGAGCTGACCGATGCCGCCAGGGAGCTGCTCGCCGAGAAAGGCTATGATCCCGCGCTGGGAGCGCGGCCACTGCGGCGGACGATCCAGCGGCTGGTCGAGGACCCGCTCTCGGAGAAGCTGCTCTGGAAGGAGTTCGGCGCCAGCCAGCTCGTGGTAGTCGACGCCGAGAACGGCGAGATCGTCTTCAGGTCGCTGGACCAGGCCGCTGACGGGATCGACATCCCTCCAGCGGAGCTGACCAGCACGGAGTAGGCCATTCGAGTGTCCCACCCCAGGGATAGACGAAGCCCCCGGATCATCCGGGGGCTTCGTCGTGGTGGTGCGGACGCCATCGACCGCCTACGCCAGCGACTGGCCGAGCCGGATCCGGAGCGCCGCGCGCTCGACCGCCTCGCCTGGGTGCACGCCACCAGCGGGCTGGGCGACGCGCTGGTGGCGGTGGCGCTGGCCGGCACGCTGTTCTTCTCGGTTCCGGTGGCCGCCGCCCGGCCGAGGGTCGCGCTGTACCTGCTGATCACCGTGGCGCCGTTCGCGGTGGTCGCGCCGCTGCTCGGCCGGCTGCTCGACGGGCGCAGCGGAGCCAGCCGCATGGCGATGATCGTGGCCCTGGGCGCGCGGGCCGTGCTGGGCTGGCTGGCCGCCGCCCGGCTGGACGGGCTGCTGCTGTTCCCGCTGGCCTTCGGCCTGCTGGTCTTCTCCCGGGTCCACGGCATCAGTCGCAGCGCGCTGGTGCCGGAGCTGGCCGGCTCCGGACGCGACCTGGTGCCGATCAACAGCCGCATGGCCAGGGTGATCGCCATCGGCGGGACGGTCGGCGGGCTGCTCGGCGTGGCGATCCAGAAGCTGCTCGGCGGCGGGGGCGTGCTGCGCCTGGCCGCCGCGGTCTTCCTGGTCGGCGCGTTCATGGCCACCTCGGTCCCCGCGCTGCACGACGCCTGGCACCGCACCGGGCGGCGCGGCCCCGGCCATCCGCAGGACGGCCCGCCGCCGGGAGAGGGCGCCTCCGCGCGGCCGGGCGGGGCGGTGCCGCGCTGGCCGGTGGCGAGGATCCGCCTGGCCAGGACCGCCAGCGCCGCGACCAGGGCCGCCGGGGGCTTCGTGCTGTTCCTGCTGGCGTTCGCGCTGCGCAAGCGGGGCGTGAGCACGGCGGGGCTGGGCCTGCTGGTGGCAGGCATCGGCGCCGGCGGGCTCATCGGCGCGTTCCTGGTGCCGAGGCTCGCCCGCCGGCTGCGCGAGGAGGGGCTGCTGGCGTTCGGGCTGGGGCTCTCGGCGGTCACCTCGCTGCTGCTGGCCGGCAGGGTCGGCGTGGCCACCGCGGGGCTCGCGGGCCTGGTCACCGGCACGGCCGCCTCCGCGGCCAGGCTGGGGTTCGAGAGCCTGGTGCAGCGGGACGTGCCCTCGGTCATCCGCGCCACCACCATCACCAGGTCGGAGACGGTCTTCCAGCTCTCCTGGGTGCTCGGCGCGGTGATCCCGGTGGCGCTGCCGGTGCCCGCCAACCAGGGCCTGCTGGCCGTCGGCGCGGCCTGCGTGCTGGCCGTGGTCGTCTACCTGTTCGGCCTGGTCCGCCTGCGCAACGGCACGCGTCCCGAGGCGGCGCGGACCCGCCCCGCCCCCCGCCCCGAGACCCACGGCCCGTGAGGGTCGAGCCGGGCAGCGCGGCGCAGGGCGCGCCGGGCGTTCCCCGAGCCGCGCCCGAGCCGGGCGGCGCGGCGGGGGGCGGGGCGGGCGCCGTCGGGGCCTCCGCGCCCGATGCGGATCTGCTGGTTGCGGTCCGGGCAATGGTGCTCGAGTGGTTCGGGCGCCGCGGGCGCGACCTTCCCTGGCGGCGGACGCGCGACCCCTACCGCGTCCTGGTGGCCGAGGTGCTCGCCCAGCAGACCCAGGCCGAGCGGGCCGCCGCGGCCTTCCCGCGCTTCCTGGCGCGCTTCCCGGACGCGGCCGCGCTGGCGTCCGCCACCCCCGCCGAGGTGCTGCGGGAGTGGCAGGGACTCGGCTACAACCGCCGCGCGCTGGCGCTGCGCGCCTGCGCCAAGGCCGTGGTCGACCGTGGCGGCTGGCCAGCCACCGTTCAGGAGCTGGCCGCCCTGCCGGGCATCGGCCCCTACACCGCCAGGGCGGTCGCCTGCTTCGCCATGGGCCAGGACATCGCGCCGGTCGACACCAACGTCGCCCGCGTGCTGGCGCGCTCGCTCACCGGCGCTGACCCGTCGCAGCTCAGCCAGGCCGAGCGCCAGCGGCTGGCCGATGCCGCGCTGCCGAGCGGCCGCGCATGGGAGTGGTCGTCGGCGTTGATGGACGTGGGCTCGGCGCACTGCCGCCCACTCCCACGCTGCGACGGCTGCCCGATCGGGTCGCGCTGCCGCTGGCTGGCACTCGGCGATGGAGAGCGGCCAGCGTCCAGGCCCAGGCAGGTCGCGCCCTTCTCCACCTCGGACCGCCGCTGGCGCGGAGCGGTCGTCCGCGTGCTGACCGCCGAGCCCGGGGGCCTGGACGAGCCCGCCCTGGCCGCCGCCGTCGACGCCGCCGCGGCCGATCGTCCGCCAGGCTGGTTCCACGCCCTCCTGTCGAGACTGGAGGCCGAGGGCCTGCTCGCCCGCGACCCCCACGGCCGCTTCCACCTGCCGAGGGCGTGACCGCCCGGGAACGCCGGTCGCCTACCCGCGGTCCGCGCCGTCCTCGTCCACGTCGAAGAACCCGCCGGCGCGCCAGTAGTGCTTGACCGAGCGGCTGGTGGCAGGGTCGGTCCCGTCGGCGCGCCGCAGGAAGCCCTCGTCGACGAGGTACCTTCGCAGCGCCGCGTAATCGGGGTGCCAGGCGCCCAGGGTGTGGTTGACCTCGGCCTCGGTGTAGCGGCGGCCGGGCTCGAACAGCCCGGCGAGGTGGCCCAGGACCACCAGACGCTTGCCCCGCGCCACCGGGATCGAGGTGAGCCGGTCACCACGGATGAAGCGTCCGAGCACGCTGGCGTTCTCGTCGTCCGGGCCGGGCGGCCCCGGCTCCGGCCTGGCGTCGGCCATGGCCATCTCGCGGAGCGCCTCCGCCCGCAGCCGGTAGCCATCGGGGCCGCTCTCCACCAGCCCGCCGGCCGCCAGCCGCGCCAGCGCCCTGCCGGTCTCGCGCACGGTCATGCCGGTGGCGGCGGCGACCTCCGCGCTGGTCGTGGCTCCGAGCACCAGGGCCGACACCACCCTGAGCCGGTCCTCCTCGGCCAGCAGCCCGAGGATCTCCCTTGGCGTCAACGCTGCGGGCTCCATGGCTCCCCGTGGATCTCGCGATGTCCGGCCGATCGTCGTCCGGCCCACATGCTACCGTTGCCTGGCCCGCCTCCTTCAGCACCATGCACCATCAGGACGTGCCGTGGCCAGAACCGTACGAACCACCTACGCCTGCACCGATTGCGGATCCTCCACGCCCCGGTGGGTCGGCCGCTGCCCGAGCTGCAGCGCCTGGAACACCCTGGTCGAAGAAGTCGTCGAGCGCAGCGGACCGCCACGGGCCAGCGGTCCGGTCACGCCCGCCATTCCGATCACCGAGGTGACCGCGCAGGCCGGCGCCCACCGCCCGACCGGCGTGGAGGAGCTGGACAGGGTGCTCGGCGGCGGCCTGGTGGCCGGGTCGGTGGTGCTGCTGGCCGGCGAGCCGGGGATCGGCAAGTCCACGCTGCTGCTGGGGGTCCTTGCGCGGCTGGCCGAGCAGGCCAGGGTGCTCTACATCTGCGCCGAGGAGTCGCTCGAGCAGGTCCGGCTGCGCGCCGAGCGCCTCGGCGCGCTCCACCCCGAGCTGTACCTGGCGGCCGAGACCGACCTCGGCGCGGTGCGGACCCTGATCGAGCGGACCGGGCCGCGCGTGGTGGTGGTCGACTCGGTGCAGACGGTCGCCGACCCAGAGCTGGCCGGGGCTCCCGGCGGGGTGGGCCAGGTCCGCGAAGTGGCCGCCCAGCTCGTCCGGCTGGCCAAGGATCGGGGGGTCGCCACCTTCCTGGTCGGCCAGGTCACCAAGGACGGCATGGTGGCCGGGCCCAAAACACTGGAGCACCTGGTGGACGTGGTGCTGTCCTTCGAGGGCGACCAGCACCATGCGTTGCGGCTGGTCCGCTGCACCAAGAACCGCTTCGGCCCGGCCTTCGAGGTTGGCTGCTTCGAGATGACCGAGGGCGGCCTGGAACCGCTCGCCGACCCCTCGCGCCTGTTCCTGTCCGCCCGCGAGGCGGCCGTGCCAGGGGTCGCCTGCACCGTGAGCGTGGAGGGGCGCAGGCCGCTGGTGACCGAGGTCCAGGCGCTGGTCTCGCCGACCGGGCTGGCGATCCCTCGCCGCATGGCGCAGGACCTCGACCAGGGCCGCCTGGCGATCCTGATCGCGGTGCTGGAGCGGCGGGCGCGCGTGTCCTTCGCTGGCCACGATGTGTTCGCGGCGACCGCCGGGGGCGTGCGGCTCACCGAGCCCGCAGCCGACCTGGCCGTCTGCCTGGCGCTGGCCTCGGCGGCGCGCGACTGGAACGTGCCCGCCGACCTGGTGGCCTTCGGCGAAGTGGGGCTCGGCGGCGAGGTTCGGCCCGTCCCGCAGCTCGGCCGCCGTCTGGCCGAGGCGGGCCGCCTCGGCTTCCGGCGGGCACTGGTCCCCGCCGCCGGCCCCGCCGAGGCCGGCGGCCTGGCGATCACCCCGGTCGGCTCGGTCGCCGAGGCCCTCGCCGTCGTCGCCGGCGCCGCCGCCCTCCCGCGCCCCCGGTCCGCAACCGCCCGCGCGGCGCCGGACGCGCCCGCGGAGGCCGCCCCGCCGACCACTCCCGTGCCGTCCCCGGAGCCAGGCGCGGCCCCGCCGGCGGCCGCGGGGAGGGTCCGGTGACCAGCGCGGACGGGTCCGGCGAGCGGTTGGACGGCCGCATGCTCGGCATGCTGCGGCTGGTCGCTCCCGGGACCTTGCTGCGACAGGGGCTGGAGCGCATCCTGCGCGCCGAGACGGGCGCGCTGATCGTGCTGGGCGCGCCGGCGTGGGTGCAGGCGCTGTTCACCGGCGGCTTCCGGATCCACGTCCCCTACACGGCGCAGCGGCTCTCCGAGCTGGCCAAGATGGACGGGGCGCTGGTGCTGGACGAGAACGCGCACCAGATCCTCTGGGCGAACGTCCACCTGATGCCCGACCCGGCCGTCCCGACCGTCGAGACCGGCACCAGGCACCGCACCGCCGAGCGCGTGGCAAGGCAGTCCGGCGTGCTGGTGATCGCCGTGTCCGAGTCGATGCGCACGGTGACCCTGTACCTGGACGAGTGGCGGCACGTGGTCGAGGAGGCGGCCGCCGTGCTGTCGCGCGCCAACCAGGCCGTGCAGACCCTGCAGCGCTACCGCACGCGCTGCGACGAGGCCAGCGCCACGCTCGACGCCGCCGAGCTGGGAGGCCATGCCACCCTTCGGCCCGTGCTCAACCTGGTCTGCCGCTGCGAGATGGTCCGCCGCGTCGCGCTGGAGGTCGAGCGCTACGAGGCCGAGCTGGGCGCGGATGCGCGCCTGCTGCGCCTGCAGCTGGAGGACCTGAGCGCCGGAGTCGAGGAGGAGCAGCGCCTCGCGGTCCGCGACTACCTGCGCCCTGGCCGTGGTATCGAGGTCTCCGACGTGCTCGAGGAGCTCGGCCGCCTCAGCCCCGAGGAGCTGTTCGACGCGGCCGCGGTCGCCAAGGCCCTGGACCTCACCGGCAACCCCGACGCGCTCGACGTCGGCGTCGTGCCGCGCGGCTACCGGCTGCTGTCCAGAGTCAGGGGCCTGCCCACCTCGGTGATCACCCGCGTGGTCGAGCGCTTCGGCTCACTGAAGGTGATCCTCGCCGCCGGGATCGAAGACCTCGAAGAGGTCGAAGGGGTCGGCCCAGGGCGTGCCCGGAACCTGCGTGAGGGTCTGCGGCGACTTGCCGAGGCGTCAGCATAGGAGTTTTACTGAGAATTGCTTATTATCGTCCCTCAACTTGACTCCGAGCTTGATTAGCCCGTCTACCAGCGCGTTCGCCTTGTACCTGAGGGCCTTTAGATGTTAACCTGGGTGTGTTCCGTACCAGGGAAGGGGAATTCGCGTATGTTCAAGGTCGGGGACTGCGTCATCTATCCGCAGCACGGTGCCGCGGTCGTCGAAGGGCTACAGGACCGTGAGATTGGTGGCGAGACTCGGGAGTACCTGGTCCTCAAGCTCACGTATGGCGATCTCACCCTCATGGTGCCTCGGGACAACTGCCAGGAAGTCGGCATCCGTGAGGTCTGCAGCTCCGACGACGTCGAGGGCGTGCTCGAGATCCTCCGTACCGGTGAGTGCTCGACACAGGGCAACTGGAGCCGCCGCTTCAAGGGCAACATCGAGCGGCTCCAGTCGGGCGATATCTTCCAGGTGGCCGAGGTCGTTCGCGATCTCACCGTCCGGGACCGCGACAAGGGCCTCTCCGCCGGAGAGAAGCGCATGCTCCAGCGTTCCCGCCAGATCCTGGTCTCCGAGCTGGTGCTCGCCTGCACGTGCGATGAGTACAAGGCGACCCTCATGCTCGACGAGGCGCTGGAAGTCTCCTAGCTTCCTCCAACGACAACGACCCGTCCCCGGCCGGGTGCTCCATGGCTCGAGCTGAGCGGGTCGGCGTGATCGTGCCAGCCGCCGGCGATGGCCGGCGGCTCGGCGCCACCCGGTGCAAGGCGCTCGTCGAGCTGGACGCTCGGCCCTTGCTCGTCTGGGCGCTGGCCGGGGTGGAGGCCAACGACCGCGTCGACAGCGTGGTGGTGGTCGCCAACGCCGCCAGCATCGAGGCCGTCGCCAGCGTGGCCGCGGCCGGCGGCTTCGCCAAGGTCTCCGCGGTGGTGGCCGGCGGTCCGACTCGCCGCGCCAGCGTCGCCGCCGGGCTGGACGCCCTGCCGCCAGGACCCGGCTACGTGGCGGTCCACGACGCCTGCCGGCCACTGTTGCGCCCAGGCGCCATCGACCGGCTCGCCGGCCTGCTCGACGAGGTCGCCGCCCAAGGCCTGGGGGGCCAGGGGCCAGCCGGCCGGGGGGTCGGCGCGCACGGGGTCGCGCCGGGTGCGGTCGTGACCGACACCGTCCGGCGCGTGGCGGCCGGTGATCGTTCCGGCGGGATCGTCGATCGCCAGCAGCTCCGGACGCTCCAGACACCACAGGTCTTCGTGCGTGCCGCCCTCCGCGAGGCGCACCGCCGCGCGGCGGCCGGGGAGCTGGCCGATCCCGGTTCGCTGGACGGGGCCAGCGATGCCGTCCTGCTGGAGCTGGCCGGTCTTCCGGTCGCCGTGGTGGCGGGAGCGCCGGAGAACCTGAGCATCGCCACCGCGCTGGACCTTGAGGTCGCCGAGGTGCTGGCCGAGCGCGCCGCCTGGGGCCAGGCGGCCAGATGATCCCGCGGCTGCGGGTCGGCCAGGGCTTCGACATCCACCCGCTGGTCGAGGGCCGCCCGCTGGTGCTCGCCGGCGTGCGGGTGCCGTTCGACCGCGGCCTCGGCGGGCACTCCGACGCCGACGTGGTCGCCCACGCCGCCTGCGAGGCGCTGCTGTCCGCCGCCGGGCTGGGCGACCTCGGCCAGCACTACCCGCCCAGCGACCACCGCTGGGCGGGCACCTCCAGCCTCGAGTTCTGCCGCCAGGTCGCCAAGCGCCTCTCCGAGGCCGGCTGGACGGTGGAGAACCTCTCGGTGACCGTCGTCTGCGACCAGCCGCGGCTCGGGCCACTGCTGCCGGCCATGCGTGAGACGCTGGCCGGCGCTCTGGACCTCGAGCCCGAGCGGCTCCAGGTCACCCCCAAGTCCTCGGAGGGCCTCGGCTTCACCGGGCGAGGCGAGGGCATCGCCGCCATTGCCGTGTGCCTGCTGACCGGTACCTGAGGCAACCGCGCCGCGCCTGGACGAGCTGCCGCGTGGGGCCTGGCCAGCGAGGGAACCGCGGCGGGGATTAGGATGGCGGGAACCATTCCGTGACCTGCGACCGATTCATGGAGCCCCCGTGGCGCTGCATCTCATCAACACGCTGACCAGGCAGAAGGAGCTGTTCGTCCCTCGGGACGAGGGCAAGGTCGGCATCTACCTGTGTGGGCCCACGGTCTACAACGAGCCGCACGTCGGCAACCTGCGCAACGTCGTGGTGATGGACGTGCTGCGCCGCCACCTGGTCGCCTCCGGGTACAAGGTCCTGATGGTCCGCAACTACACCGACGTCGACGACCGCATCGTCGAGGCGTCGGGCCACGACGCGCTGCGGGCGTTCGTCATCGCCGAGCACTGGACCCGGGTCTTCGAGGAGATCACCGGCGCGCTGGGGATCATCCCGCCCGACATCGCCCCGCGCGCCACCGGCCACATCCCCGAGATGCTCGAGCTGATCGCCAAGCTGTTCGACGCCGGCCTGGCCTACCAGGCGGGTGGGGACGTGTACTTCTCGGTCGGCAAGTTCCCCGAGTACGGCAAGCTCTCGGGCCGCGACCTCGCCGGCGAGCAGGCCGGCGCCAGGGTGGAGATCAATCCTGACAAGCGCGACCCGCTCGACTTCGCCCTCTGGAAGGGCGCAAAGCCGGGGGAGCCCACGTGGAACTCGCCATGGGGGCCCGGCCGGCCGGGCTGGCACATCGAATGCTCGGCGATGTCCTCGAAATATCTCGGCCAGGGCTTCGACATCCACGGCGGCGGCGAGGACCTGATCTTCCCGCACCACGAGAACGAGATCGCCCAGTACGAAGGCGCCACCGGCGAGCAGTTCGTCCGCTACTGGCTGCACAACGCCTTCCTCGAGATGGGCGGCGAGAAGATGGCCAAGTCCGTCGGCAACGTGGTCAGCCCGCGCCAGATCCTGGAGCGCTATCGCGGGGTGGTGCTGCGCTACGCGCTGATGAACGCCCATTACCGCAGCCCGCTGGAGTTCTCGCAGGAGGTCCTGGCGGATTCGGCCGCCGCCTACGAGCGCCTGTCCACCTTCGCCGTCAACGCCGCCAGAGCGCTCCGGCCAGGGACCGAGGCGCCGCGGCTGGAGGAGGGCGACTGGGCGGAGCGCTTCGTCGCCGCCCTTGACGACGACATCAACGTGCCGGCGGCCCTGGCTGTGCTGTTCGACCTGGTGGGCGCGGCCAACCCGCTGATCGCCAAGGCCGAGCGGGGGAGCGCCGCCGCCATCGCCGAGCTGCGCGTGCGGTTGGCGACCTTCAGCGACCTGGCCTCGCGGCTGGGCTTCACCCCGCTGCTCGACCTGCCCGACGTCACCACCTTCCCGGCAGTGCTCGATCTCGTCCTGGAGCTGCGCGAGCGGGCCAGGATCGCGCGCGACTTCGAGGCGGCGGACATGGTGCGCGAGCGCCTGAACGCGATCGGCATCCGGGTCGAGGACCGACCCGGAGGCCCGCGGTGGCACCTGGCGCGGTAGGCGGCCCCGGCAGCCATCCCGAGGGCGAGCCGCGGCGACCCCGCGCCCCTGCCGAGAAGCGCCGGGCGGGGTCGACCGCCAAGGGCGGCCCCTCGCGGGCGGTCAAACAGGCGCGCCGCCGAGAACGGCTGGAGGCCGGCCGCGACGCGCTGCGCCCCGGGCCCGGATCGATGGTGATCGAGGGCCGCCGGCCGGTGATCGAGGCGCTGCGCGGCTCGCGCCGTGTCGAGCGGGTCGTGGTGGCGGCCGGCGCCGCCGAGCGCGGCACGCTCGCCGACCTGCTGGAGCTGGCCGCCAAGGAGGGCGTGCCCGTCGAGACGGTGCCGCGCTCGCTGCTGGACGCCCACGCCGAGACCGGCGCGCACCAGGGCGTGGCCGCGGTGGTCTCGCGGCTGGAGCCGATCGGGCTCGACGAGCTGCTGGCGGTCCCGCTCGGCGGCACCGAGCCGCCGTTCTTCCTCGCGCTGGACGGGATCGAGGACCCGCACAACCTCGGCGCGCTGGTCCGCAGCGCCGAGGCGGCGGGCTGCCACGGGATCGTGCTGCCCCGTCACCGCAGCGCTCCGCTGTCGGCCACGGCGGTGAAGTCCTCCGCCGGCGCGCTCGAGCACGTCCCGGTTGCCGAGGTCGCCAACCTCACCCGTGCCCTGGAGCGTCTGCGCGCCGCCGGCCTGTGGTGCATCGGGCTGGACGGCGGGGCGCAGTCGAGCCTGTTCGACCTCGAGCTGGCCGACGAGCCCGTCTGCGTGGTGGTCGGCAGCGAGGGCGCAGGGCTGCACCGGCTGGTCCGCGAGACCTGCGACGTGCTGGTCCGCATCCCCATGGCCGGCCAGGTCGCCAGCCTGAACGCCTCGGTCGCCGGCGCGCTCGCCCTGTTCGAGGTCCGCCGCCGCCGCGCCCGCTCGCGCGTCTAGGACCGCTGGACCCGCGCGGCGGCGTCCGCGAGCCGCGCGAACATCAGCATGTCCTTCCAGGCGCCGTGCATCTCGTAGTAGGCGCGCAGGACCCCTTCCGGCTGGAACCCGTTGCGCTCCAGCACCCGCTGGGAGGCGTGGTTGTCGACGTCCACCACCGCCTCCACGCGGACCAAGCCGAGCGCGCTGAAGGTCCAGGGGACCAGCAGGCCGACCGCCGCGCTCGCCACGCCCTGTCGCCGCCGCGCGCCCGCGACCCAGTAGCCGAGCGACCCACGCAGGTGGCGCCAGGCCAGGCCGCTCACGCCGACGTAGCCGAACGCCTGGCCCGTGCGCGCGTCGGCGATCGCCAGCGACAGCCCCGTGCGCTGCTCACGCTGCGCGTGCTGGCGTGCCAGCCAGGCGTCGCCGGCGGCTTCGCTGTAGGGCGCTGGGACGCTGGTCCCGACCGTGATCGCCGGGTCGCGGCTGGCCAGTTCGATCACCGCCAGGTCGGCGACCCGCCAGGAACGCAGCAGCACCCGGTCGTCGCCCAGCGGCGGGTCCGGGAGGCGCAACGGCATCACTCGATCCTCCCTCCCACAGTCACCGGCCCGGTGCCGCCAAGCCTACCGCTCGGGGGCCGCGGTCCCGTCGTCAGTGCGCCACGCGGTGCTGGCCCGGGTGGCGTCGCTGCCGGCATCGTGCCGTTCCGCGCTCGACCAGTGGCCGGGATCCCAGCCGAGGCCGAGCGGTAGCTGGCGACCGCCCTTCTCGACGATCCCGCCGCCCGAACCCGCCGAGCGGAGCGGGACGCTGGTCGCCTCGCACGGTCGGATCCGGTTTCCGCCACGAGCTGGCACAGCGCATCGTCGAGCTCTCGCCGCCACTGTCGCGACGGAACGGCTACCACACGGCCTCAGCCCCGGGCAGCGGCAGATACCATAGGACGGGCATACTGTCAGGCGACTGGCTGGCGTGGCGCAATCTGGCAGCGCAGCCGACTTGTAATCGGCAGGTTGGGGGTTCGAGTCCCTTCGCCAGCTCCAGCTCAGAGCCGTTGCCTCTTGCTTTCGGTCAACGAGTCGGTCAACGATAATGCCGATTCGTCGTTGACCGACCGGGAGGCAAGACGGTGATCCGTTCCCGCCGCGACGGGTGGCAGGTGATCGTCTACACGGGTATTGACCCGGTGACCGGGCGCCAGCGACAGATCAGCCGGCAGGTCAAGGGCAGCCGCAAGCAGGCAGAGCGAGTTGAGACCAGGCTCAAGGCCGAGGTGCTGGCGGGCCGGCACCGTGGCACGGCCGCGAAGACACTTGGCGAAATGGTTGACGTCTACCTTGAGTGGCGCGAGCAGAACGGCAAGCCGATCGGGCCGCGCACCATCCAGGGCTACCGGGCCCTGGCGAAGGCCAGGATCAAGCCGAGTCTGGGAAAGCTGCGGCTTCCCCAGGTCGACCCTCCTGCGCTGGATCGCTTCTACACCGCACTGCGCAAGAGTGGCAGCCTGCGCCAGCCGGGGACGCCCCTGTCGGGCAGCCGGCTGCGCGACGTGCACGCCGTGATCTCCGGCGCACTTGGGCTGGCGGCACGGTACGGGTGGGTGCCCTACAACGCTGCGGCGCTGGTGCGGCCTCCGGCGCCTCGGAGTGCTCGGCGGGCGATGCCGACCCGGGACCAGGCGCGCGAGGCGCTCCAGGAAGCTGAGCGCAAGGACCCTGAGCTGTACCTGTTCCTGCGGCTGGAGGCCACGACGGGTCTGCGGCCGGGCGAGGTGTGCGCGCTGTGGTGGCAGGACGTCGACCTTGAGACCGAAGAGGTCGTTGTAGGCCACAACGTGGTCCACGCCAAGGATTTGCCGGACGGGCACCTCCGCAAGCGGACCAAGAGCCGCCACGGCGATGACCGGCCAATCGCGCTGGATAGCCGAACCGTCGCGCTGCTCCGTGAGCACCGGGCGCGCTGCGAGGCCAAGGCGAAGGACTGGGGCGGCGAGCTGACGTCGGACGCCTACGTATTCAGCGTGGATGAGGCCGGCCGGCGACCGTTGCGGGTCGACACGATGACACGCCGGTTCGGGAAGCTGGCCCAGGCGCTCGGGCACGGCTACACGCTCTACGGCTTCCGGCACTTCGTGGCCACCCAGCTCGGCGCCGTGGCGACCACCGCGACGATCCGTGAGCGAATGGGCCACGGTAGCCTCGAAGTGACGGGCGGCTACGTGCACCGGGTTAGTGAGGCTGACCGGAAGGCCGCACAACACATGGCTGGGCTGTTCGACGGCCAGGGCTAGCCCAGGCTTAGTCCAGCGCTTCGGCCGAGCCAACGCAGCTTGCGAGCGCCAGCATCGCGATCAGCGCGAAGAAACGACCAGGATGGGCCGGTGAAGGCAAACCGCGGCGAGCTGATAAGAACGCGCAAGGAACAGATCAGGGACACCCGGGCGAAGCTGCTGCCGCTGCCGCGCCCCTGTGGTGCCCCCATCGCGCTCCTGTGGTGCTCCTGCTATGCCCCCTGGCTGGCCCCCTGGCTGCCCGCCGCGAAAGCGTGTCGGCGGCCATGAGAACCTCCCCGTAGGCGGCCAGAAAGCTCCCCGCTGGCGGCCGTGAAACTTCCCCAGCGGCGGCCATGAAATCTCCCCAGTACCCGTCCGCTGCTCCGCCGGGTGCGCCGGCGGGCGGTCCTCCTCGGGTTGACTGCGCGTGCCACCGTGCAGCGCCCGAGGAGGGACCGAGTGAAGTGTGCCGAGGAGATCATGGAGATACTCGAAGCGTTCGACCTGACCGGTAGCTATCGGGACGCCGCCGAGCTGGCCGGCTGCGATCATCACACCGTCGCCCGCTATGTCGCCGCCCGCCAGGCGGGCAGGCTCACCGCCGATCTGCGCGCCGACGTCGCGCACGACAAGCTGGTGGCGCTGGGCTACCAGGGGTCGGAGCGGACCACCCGGCGGGCGGTGGCCGGGGCCAAGCGGGCCTGGCGGGCCGGCAGGAGGCGGGTCTACCGGCCCTGGGTGCCCGAGCCGGGGATGTGGTTGCAGTGGGACTACGGCAGCGGGCCGATGGTCGGCGGGCGGGCGACCTTGCTGTTTTGCGCCTGGCTGGCGTGGAGCCGGTTTCGGGTGGTGCTGCCGATCTGGGACAAGGCCCTGCCGAGTGTGGTCGCCTGCCTGGACGCGGCGCTGCGCCGTTTCGGTGGGGTGCCGACCTACGGCCTGACCGACAACGAGAAGACGGTGACCATCGAGCATGTGGCTCGCGTCCCGGTCCGCAACCCCGAGATGGTGGCCGCCGCTCGCCACTACGGCTTGACGATCGCGACCTGCCTGCCCGCCGACCCCCAGGCCAAGGGTGGTTCGGAGGCGAGCGTGCGGATCGCCAAGGCCGACCTGGTCCCGACCCAGGCGAACCTGCTGGACGACTACGACAGCTTCGCCGACCTGGAGCGCGCCTGCGGTCACTTCTGCCAGCAGGTGAACGCACGGGTCCACCGGGTCACCCGGCGGGCGCCGGCGGAGGCGCTGGTCCAGGAGCAGACCCGGCTGCACCCGCTGCCCATCCAGCCGTTTGTGCTGGCGTTCGGCCAGACCCGCACGGTCGGGTCCACCACGCCGATGATCGACTTCGAGACCGGCCAGTATTCGGTGCCGCACACCTTGCGCGGCGAGGTGGTCTGGGTGCGCGAGCATGGCGAGGAGATCGTCGTGGTCCACGTCGGGCCGACAGGCCCCGTCGAGGTCGCCCGGCACCAGCGGACCACCCCAGGCAGCCCGCGGCTGGACGACGCCCACTTCCCGCCCCAGCCTGCGGGTCCACTGGCCCGCACCCCACAAGCCCACAGCGCTGCCGAGGCCCAGTTCCTCGCGATCGGCGACGGCGCCGTCGTGTGGCTTGCCGAGGCCGCAGCGGCCGGCACCAGCCGCGTGCGGGCCAAGATGGCTGAGGCGGTGGCGCTGGCCAAGCTGCACGGCGCGTCCCAGGTGAGCTGGGCGCTGGGCCATGCGGCGGTCTACGGCCGGTTCGGTGAGGGCGACCTGGCCGCGATCCTTGCCCACCGGGCCAGCGCCGCACCAGGGCCGCAGCGTCGGGCCGGCGAGACGGCCAGCCTGCAGACCGGCACCGCCGTGTGGCAGGGGTTCGGGCAGTGAGCGCGGCGATGGCACCCACGGCCGCGACCGTGCCGCCGGCAAGCGGCATGCCGGCCCCGCCACCCCTTGCAGGCGAGCTGGACGCCCTGCTGCGCCGCCTACGCCTGCCCCACATCCGCCGCGCCGCCCCCGAGGTGCTGGCCACCGCCCGGGCGCAGCGCTGGGAGCCGGCCGAGGTGCTCCGCACCCTGCTCGCCGCTGAGGCCACCGGGCGGGAGCGCTCCTCCCGAGCGACGAGACGAGCGGCGGCCGGGTTCCCGACCGGCAAGACGTTCGCCGCCTGGGACGAGCAGGCCTCCTCGATCCCGCCCCCGACCCAGGCGGCGCTGCGCACCCTGGAATGGGTGGGTCGGCGCGAGAATCTAGTGGTGTGCGGCCCCTCGGGCACCGGCAAGACCTTCTTCCTGGAGGCACTCGGGCAGACAGCGGTCCAGGCTGGCAGCAAGGTCGCCTGGTTCTCGCTGGAGTCGCTGGGGACGCTGGTGCGCCGCCACCGCGCCGACGACTCGGTCACCAAGGCCGTGACCCGGATCCTGCGCGCCGACCTGGTGGTGGTCGACGACATCGGCCTGCTGCCGGTCGGCCCCGACGCCGCCGAGGGCCTGTACCGGCTGGTCGACGCCGCCTACGAGCGCCGCAGCGTGGCGGTCAGCTCCAACCTCCACCCGGCCGGCTTCGACGAGCTCATGCCCAAGACGCTGGCCACCGCGACCGTGGACCGGCTCCTGCACCACGCCCACCTGTGCGTCACCCGGGGCGACTCGGTGCGGCTCAGCCAGGCCACCTCCGGCAAGGGGGTGGTGCCACTGACCTGACCCTCCCGGGGAGACCTGATGGCCACCAGTGGGGAACGCTCATGGCCATCACCGGGGAGGATTCATGACCGTCCCCGGGGAGATCTCAATGACCCTTGACAAAAGCGCTCATTCAGCGCCTCCTGCTGCGTGAGCACCTGCACCGTCTGGCTCCAGGCGCCTCCCCCGGCAGCCCGGCCGGGCCGGTCGGCCGCCATCACCGCAGGCCGAGCCGTGCCATCTGCGCCACCAGCCAGTTGCGGCCGACCTGAAGCTCGGTCCGCATCCGCTTGACCGACCACCCCTGCTCCAGGTACCTACGCCGCAGATAGCCGCCCAGGTCTGCAAAGCCCAACTCCTCCAGCCGGGCGGCGCGCCGTTGCTGGCAGGAGACCGACTGCACCCGCCGGCCCCGCTCGCCGACGGCCAGCTGCCGAGTGGTCCGCCGACGCCGCTCGACCCCGACCCGCCGCATCAGCCGCCGCACCGTCTCTCGATGCGCGCCAAGCTCCGCGGCGACATCGGCCAGCAGCCACTCCCGCTGGACGATCCGATCCGTCAGGTACGCCCGGACGTCTGTGAAGCCAAGCGCGGCCACCCGCGCGGCGATCCGCTCCTCGGCATGGCGGCGTCGCTGCAGTGCCAGCCGCTGCGGCCGGGGTGGCAGCACGGCGCCCACGGTGGCGAGCGCTTGGGTGACGGTCCACTCGGACTCGCCGAGTTCCCGGGCCAGCCCAGGCACGCTGTGGCCGGTGTCGCAGCGGCTCTGCAGGTAGCCGCGCAAGTCGTGGAATCCGAGCCCGCGGGCGTGCTGCTCGAGCCGCCGGGTCCGGCCGTCATTGACCTCAAACCCGCCATGAAGGACCAATTGTGGAGGCGTTTCTGCTGGTCGCGGGGTTACCCATGCTTTAGTCGTACCGGGGGGGACTACTATCGGTAAACTCGGTGACCAGCACAAACGCGCACCGTGGTGTCGGTCGGCCTTCAGGGCAACCCCGCTCGACAGGGCCACTACCAGCAGCAACGTCCAGGTCGGTGACTTGCCGACCGTGCTTGGCG
>WNGE01010452.1_pt1 | contig 18563 bp, 16 predicted proteins | sample 5400651 | NCBI WGS metagenome assembly WNGE01 (sample SAMN13153370, study PRJNA577476) | soil metagenome | isolation source: 60 cm soil or saprolite under grassland replicate 2 | place: USA:California | collected 2016-06-15
TGGGGCCGGCCACGACCGTGTCGGTCGGCTCGACCGCCTTGCGTCGCGTCCGGCGCCCGGGCGGCCTGGACGGCTCCGGCGCGGGCTCTGCCGAGACGGCTGCGTCGGGCTTCGCATCGGCCTTCGGCCGGGCCTTCGTGCCCGCCTTGGTTCGAGCCGAACCCGCACGTCGGGTCCCTCGCCGTGCCGGTTGGGGGGGCGGTTCATCCCCATCGGCAGCCTCGGCGCCGGTGTCGGCCGGCTCGGCGACGTCGGACCCTTCGACCTCCGCGGCGCCTTCGGTGGCGCCGGAGAGTGCGGCCTTGGCGGCGCCGGCGACGACGACGCTTCGCCGACGGGCTCTCGCCCGTTCCCGCACCATCTGACTCCTCGATCCCTTCGGGCTCTCCGGTGGAGCCCGCCTCATCGGGCGACGGCACCTGCGGCTTGGTCTCCCCTGCCGCCATCGCCGTCCCGGATCGGCGTCGACCCCGACCGCCGCGGTGTCGCCGGCGACGGACCGCCGCCGTGCCCACCTCACCATCCATCGACGGGGCGCCCCCGATCGGTCCGGGGACCGTCGCCTCCTCCGCGCCCTCGCCGGTTGACTCGGACGAGGTCGCTTCGTCGACGCGACCGGTCATCCCAGCCTGTCCCCGCCCACGGTTCCTGCGGCGCCGCCGGCGTGGGCGGGGCGCCGCACCGACCTCGTCCCCCGACCCCGATGTCACGGCCGGTGCCTGGAGCGACTCTGTGTGCTCCGTCATCAGTTCCGACTCCTTCCCACTCGCTCGAGTGCGCGGGAGTGCCGGAGGGCAGGGATGGGCAGGGGTCCAGAACGACTACAAGCCCGCTCTCGCTCGAGGGCGATGGCTTGGGTGATTCGTGGAGCGCGACCGCGCTCGGGTGGCTGTGAGCCACTCGGCGCAGCGAAGCGCCGCTCGTCCTGCAACCTCTACACCCTGTTCCGGCACCGGCCGCCCCGGCCGCGGCCCTGCGGGCGATCGCCCGGAGCCGGCGGGGTCTGGTCCGCGCCACCTCTGTCTCGCCCGGAGCCCGAAGCCCGCGGCCTCGGTCCGGCGAGGAAAACCTGGATACAGGATAGCAACCCGCCGGGCGGCTCCCCGTAGCCACAGATCGCCCGCTCGCCGGGCTAGGCCGATGTGGCTAGCGCGCTGTCGGCTCGACTTCAACCAGGAAAGGGGAGGCGCCCGATATACTTCCCGGCCCTCGGTGGCCGACACTTCCCTCATGGGCCCGCACGACCACGGCGGTGGCGCCTCCACTCAGGCGACGCCCATCTCCGGCCGTCGGGTGAGGGTGGTCGTGGTGGACGACAACGCCGGATTCCGTGAGTCGCTGCTCGCCCTGCTCGACGCCGGTGACCTTGACGTGGTGGGCGAGGCCCGCTCCGGGCCGGAGGCCCTGGAGCTCGTCCCGGCGGTCGACCCCGACGTCGTCCTGATGGACGTGCGCATGCCGGACATGGACGGGATCCAGACCACCCGCCGTCTGAAGCAGCTCCATCCGGGCATCGGCATCGTCGCGCTGTCCGGTCACGAGGACCAACACATCGTCCGAGAGATGCTCGTAGCCGGCGCCTCCGGGTACGTGCTGAAGGACTCAGACGGCGACGAGATCCTGAACGCCGTCCTGCACGCGGCCCAGGGCGGCGGTGTCCTATCGCCAGAGGTCACCCCCTCGGTCATCGAGGAGCTCACGGAGGCGCTGGAACGGGAGCGCCGCCGGACCAGTGAGCTCGAGCAGGCCCACGCGGCCCTGGTCGAGCGGGCCGCGCGACGGCACGAGCTGGTGGCGCGGCTCTCCCACGAGCTCCGCACGCCGGTCACCGTCATCCTGGGGATGGCCCAGACCCTGGCCAAGGCCGACGACACGTTCCCCCAACGTCAGGAGCTCGCGGACCGGATCGTCGAGCGCTCGGAGTCCCTGGCCCGGCTGGTCGAACGGTTCGAGCTCACGATCGACGCGGGGATGGCGGAGAAGGTGGACGTGGCTGCCCTGGCCCAGGAAGTGGCCTCGCCCTACCCCCGGGTTCGGGTGATGGCGAAGGGCGGCCCGTTCGCGGCGACACTCAGCCCGGTCCTGGGGCGGAGGATCCTCGGGGAGCTCGTGGCGAACGGGCTCGAGTTCTCACCCCCGGACGCGGCAGTGACCGTCCAGGTGGCGCGGGGCCGGGCCGAGATCGAGGTCCGGGTCGTGGACGCCGGACCCGGGATCGATGCCGACGACCGCGAGCGGATCTTCGGCTTCCTCGAGCAGGTCGAGGATCTGAACGTGCGGGTCCATCAGGGTCTGGGCTTCGGCCTGTCGCTCGCCCGGGGCGCGGCCGGTTCGATGGGCGGCGACGTGGTCCTGGAGTCCTCGGGACCCGAGGGATCCACCTTCCTGTGGACCATCGCCCTCGAGGAATGATGCCAAGGGTACTGTCACACTCGGCGGCTACGTCAGGCGTCGCATGTGGATGTTCAGGAGCAATCCCACGGCCGCGCAGTTCGTCAGGAACGAGCTCCCGCCATAGGACACGAACGGGAGCGGGATCCCGGTGATCGGCATGATCCCGAGCGTCATCCCGACGTTCACGAACACCTGGATGGCCAACATCGATGCGACGCCCGCCGCGAGATACGTCCCGAACGGGTCCTTGGCTAACAGCGCGATCCTGACCGCCCGCCAGATGAGGAGGGCGAACAACATCAGCACGAAGATGGCTCCCACGAAGCCGAATTCCTCCCCGATCACGGTGAAGATGAAGTCGGTGTGCTGCTCCGGCACGAAGTCCAGGTTGGTCTGCGTACCCTTCAGATATCCGCGGCCGAGCAGGCCGCCCGAGCCGATCGCGATCTCCGCCTGGGTCCGGTTGTAGTCGGATCGCTGCGGGTCGTTCTGGGGGTCGAAGAACGCGGTGAGCCGGGCGATCTGATAGTCCTTCACCAGGCCGAGCTGGAGCGCCCCGAAGATCAGCACGATGGCCGTGAGCGCGAGCACCCCCAGGTGCCGGGCCCTGGCTCCCGCCACGACCAGGATCCCCACCAGGATGGCCAGGAGCACGATCGAGGTCCCGAGGTCGGGCTGCAGGAAGACCAGGAGCCCGGGGACCGCAGCGATCGCCGTCGCTCGGTACAGGTCCTGCAGCGACAGGTCGCTCGATCGAAGCTGCGAGAGGAATGCCGCGAGCATCGCGACCAGCGCCAGCTTGGCAAGCTCCGAGGGCGCGAGCTGGAACCCGAACAGTTGGAACCACCGCTGGGACCCACGGATGGTCGTGCCGAGCGGAGTTCGGACCAGGACCAGCAGGGCGAGGCTCGCCACATAGATGATGCCGGCGTAAACCTTGACGAACCGGTAGTCGAAGCTCGCGCTCACCAGGATGACCACGATGCCGAGCGTGACGAAAGCCAGCTGCTTCTTGAGGAAGAACCCCGGGTCGATCCGCTGAGCCACCAGCGAGGCGTGGGTCGCGGAGTAGATCGTGATCAGACCCACGATCCCCAGGGCGAGCACGGATATCAGCAGGACGGGGTCGAGGTGCCGGAGCGGCCGCCGTTCCCACCGATACAGCTTGGTCGCGACGACGTCCATCAGTCCGTCACCCCGCCGGCGGTGAACTGGGTGTTCGTCAGGCCGTAGAGCCCCTCGATGACCCGCCGCACGATGGGCGCAGCGGTGGTCGAGCCGTGTCCTCCCTGCTCGACCAGCGCCACCACGACGTACTGCTTGCCCTGCGCCTGGGTCATGGCAGCGAACCACGAGTAGTCCTGCTGGCCGAATACCTGGGCCGTGCCGGTCTTGCCGGCCACCTGGACCTGCGAGAAGGGGAACCCGATGAACGCCGAGGCCGCGGTTCCCTGGACCGGGGTCTGGGTCAGGGCCTGGCGGACGTATTCGACCTGTGCCTGGAGGAACGGGATCCGGCGGCACCGAGCATGCCATGAGTGCAGGACTTGGCCGTCGGCCTCCTGGGCCCGCGCGAAGACGTGGGGCAGGCAGGCCCGCCCGCCGTTTTGGATCGCCGAGTACGCCGCGGCGAGCTGGAGCGGGGTCACGAGCGTGTCGCCCTGTCCAATCGACATGTTGATGAAGTCGCCAGGGAACCATCGGCCATCGGGGAACGATTTCGGGTATCGCTTGTGGACGACCGACTTCCATGCCGCGTCCGGAACCCGCCCCTCTTGCTCGAACGGCAGGTCGACATCGGTAGGCCGGCCGAACCCGAACGCTTGGAGGTCGCGCTGGATCTGCTCGATCGGCGGATCGGTCGGTGGGTAGTACCGGCGCCAGTACTCGTACCCGATCGGGTAGAAGACCGTGTCGCACGAGTCGTACAACGCCTGGGCGAGCGTCATCGACCCCAAGTTCGCCGTGGTCCAGTTGTGGAACACCTCGTGCAGGGGGTCCTCGGGCACGGCCCAGGAAGGCGGGCAGGGGTAATAGTCCGTGGTCGACACGATCCCCCGTCGCAGCGCGGACAGGAGAACGAACGGCTTGTAGGTGGACCCGGGCGGGTACAGGCCCTGGATGGCCCGGTCCAGGAGAGGGTAGCCTTTCGCCGCGCCGAACCGTCGCTCGTACTCGCCCGAGCTCATGCTCCGCACGAACAGCGACGGATCGAACGACGGCGCGGAGGCCAGCGCCTTGATGGCGCCGGTTGTCGGATCCATGACCACGACGGCGCCACCGTTCGCCGAAAGGTCGCGCCCCGTGCCCGAGTCATAGATGCCGTGGGCGTACTGCAGGCCGAGATTCAGGCTCTCCTCGGCGATCTTCTGGGCCTCGGTGTCGATGGTGAGGACGACATCCTGGCCCGGGACGGGCTGTTGTTCGCCGATCTCGCCCAGGTTCTGGCCGGCCGAGTTGACCCGGTACTTGACCACGCCTTCCGTCCCTCGCAGGAAGCGCTCGTACTGGGCCTCCACCCCAGTGACGCCGACCTCGTCGCCCGGACGGTAATCGGCGAACGCTGTCTCCTTCAGCTGCTCGGGGCTGATCTGTCCGAGATACCCCAACACATGGGCGGCGAGACTCCCCTCGGGGTAGACGCGGACCGGCTCCGCGACGACCTCCACGCCGGGGAACTTGGACTGGTGTTCGCTGATGTAGAAGTCGATCCGCTTGCCGACGTTGGCCTCGACCGGGACGGGCTGATACACGTAGTAGCGGGGATCATCGACCCGGGCGGCGAGCTCCTTCGCCGGCACGTCGAGCAGCTTGGACAGCCGGTAGAGCTCGTCTTCCAAGTGCGACCCGGCCTCTTGCTTGTTCACCGTGACGACCAGGCTCACCCGGTTCGTCACGAGGAGGCTGCCCTTGTCATCGAGGATCCGTCCTCGCTGCGCCGGGATGTCAATGAGGCGCACGGCGTTCTGTTTCGCTATGTCGCGGAACTGGTCCGCCGCCAGCACCTGGAGGAACCACAGTCGCGTGGTAAGCGCCGCGAACATGAACGCCACGAGCGCGGCGAACACCTTCAGTCGCAGCCCTGTCCGCCCCTCGGTCACCGTTGCGTCACCACCGCACCACCCGACGTGACCGCGAGCCTTCGGCCGCCCGTCGAAGGACCGGGTAGACGAGCGGGGTCAGGATGGCGTTGTACACAGCCGAGAGCGCGGCCACCCTGAACAGGTACAGGGCGGTGCTGTCGAACTGTCCGAGTAGGAAGGATACGAGCCCGTAGAACAGGACCCCGCAGAAGGTCCCACCTGTCACGACGACGACCGGGAGCACCGGCGAGGGGCTGACGACGTATTGGCGGAGCAGCCCCACCGCGTAGCCGAGCAGGGTGAGGGTGAGCGCGGTGATGCCCTTGGGCTGGTTCAACAGGAAGTCCTGGGCCATTCCCCCAGCGAAGCCGGTGATGGCGCCCGACGACGGGCCCTCCAGCATGGCGAACACGATCGTCAAGAGGTACATGAGCTCCGGGCGGGCGCCGAGCAGGCGGACGTCGGCGAACACCGTCGTCTGGAGCAGCAACGCCGTCACGATCACCGCGGTAAGCGTGAGGAACCGGCGCACGAGCCAGGCTACCTCGACCCACCCGAAAGGACCACCAAGACGATGTCGAGGCTCGAGAAGTCGACGGCCGGCGCGACCGTGATGAACTTCTCGAGGGCGGCGACGTCGGGAACAACGTGTGAGACCGTTCCGATCAGGATGCCGGGCGGGTACAGGCTCTGGGCCCCACCCGGGATCCGGTACCCGGCCGTGACGACCTGCTCCCCCGCCTGGACCTCGGTGCTCGTGTCCACCAGCCCCATCTTCATGTCCTGCTCGCCCTGACCGGTCAGCAGGCCCGTGGTCCTGGACAGCTCCAACCGCCCCGCGACCGCGGAATCAGGATCCACGATGAGCTGCACGATCGAGGAGTCAGGCGCGACGCGAACGATATGGCCCACCAGGCGCTTGCCGCTCGCGACGACCGGCAGGTCGAGCTTGATCCCCTGGTTCGAACCCTTGTTGATCGTGATCGTCCACTCGAAGTTCGAGGGCCCGCTCGCGATCACCTGTGCCGCCGTGGTCCGCACGTTCGGACCGAGGCTCCGGGTCACCTCGAGCAGCCCTTCCAGCTCGTGAAGGCGCTGCTCGTCTGTGGCCGCCGTCGCCACCTTCGACTCGGCCTCGGCAAGGCGATCCTTCAGATCCTCGTTCTCCTTCCGAATGGCGGGCAGGCGGACCAGGGTGGAGAAGAAGTTGCCTATCGGATGCGTGACCTTGGACATGACCTCCTGCAGCGGGCTCATTACCGTGAGCGCGGCCCGTCCCAGGCTGGAGAGCGGACCGTTGTTTCCCTCCCGGTAATCGACCGTGATCGTGAGGAGCGACAAGGAGACGAGCGCCACCACCATAAGCCTCGCGCTTCGCGCTCTGGTCGGGAGGGCCATCCCGCTACCCGCGGGACGGGCTCACCAGGACCCGCTGGAGCACCTCGAACTCCTCCAGGCACCGGCCGGATCCGATGGCCACGGAGGACAGTGGGTTCTCGTCGATGTGGACGGGCATCCCTGTCTCGTGCCGGAGTCGCTTGTCCAGACCCCTCAGCAGGGCGCCGCCGCCAGTGAGCATGATGCCCTTGTGCATGATGTCGCCCGCCAGTTCGGGCGGCGTCCGGTCCAGGGTAGCCTTGATGGCATCGATGATCGCGGTCACCGGCTCGTCGATGGCCTGGCGGATCTCGCTGTCAGAGATCTGGATGGTTTTGGGCAGGCCGCTCACCAGGTCGCGGCCGGGGATCTCCGCGATCAGCTCCTCCTGCATGGGATACACCGACGCCACGGCGAGCTTGATCGCTTCGGATGTCCGCTCCCCCAGCAGCAGTGAGTACTCCTTCTTCGCGTAGCTGATGATCGCCTCGTCCAGCTCGTCTCCGCCGATCCGAAGGCTGGTACTGGTAACGATGCCTCCGAGCGAGATGACCGCCACCTCGGTGGTCCCGCCACCGATGTCCACGATCATGTTGCCGCTCGGCTCGTGGATGGGGAGGCCCGCGCCGATGGCCGCGGCCATCGGTTCCTCGATGATGTACGCGCGTCGTGCGCCCGCCGCAATCGTCGCCTCCTCCACGGCGCGCTGCTCGACACCGGTACATCCAGAGGGAACGCACACGACGACCCGGGGCTTGGCCAGGAGGCGGCGCTTGTGGACCCGCTGGATGAAGTACCGAAGCATCTTCTCCGTGACGTCGAAATCGGCGATCACGCCGTCCTTCAGTGGGCGCACCGCCTGAATGTGGCTCGGCGTTCGGCCGATCATCCGCTTGGCCTCGTTGCCGACCGCGACGATGGCCCCCGTGAGGGTGTTCACGGCGACCACGGAAGGCTCGTTCAGCACGATCCCGTTCCGCCGAACGTAGACGAGCGTGTTCGCGGTCCCCAGGTCGACAGCCATGTCCTGCCCCAGGAACCCGAAAACGCCTTCGGCGCCAAGTCCTCGCCGGCGCTCCGGCGTGGGAAGTCTTCGCTGAACCCTCTCGGCCATGGGATTCGCGCCCTGTTCTACAGGAGGAGCCCTGAGGTGGCAACCCAGGCACAGCCCGGAGCCCACGCCGGAGTGCCGTAACCCCCGACCTGGGAGTAGGGTCACAGGTGCCGATGATCATCGCTCGCGCGGGGGAAGTGGCGCGATGGCGATAGCCATCCTGTTTCCCGGACAGGGATCCCAGTTCCCGGGCATGGCCGACGCGTGGATCGAACATCCGGCAGGCGACTCGGTGCTTCGGGAGGCATCGGAAGCCATCGGGCGTGACGTGGTCGCCGGTTGCCGCGACGAGCGAGCCCTGTCCACGACGGAGTTCGTGCAGCCGGCCCTCCTCGCGTGCGATGTCGCGGCGAGCAAGGTCCTCGAGGCCGACGGAGTGACCTTCGGAGCCGCCGCCGGCCACTCACTCGGCGAATTCGCCGCGTTGGTCGCCGCCGGCGTCCTCGACCTCGCGTCGGCATTGGAGGCGGTGGTCACGCGGGGACGGGCCATGCAGATGGCGGCGGAGCAGCGGCCCGGAACGATGGCCGCGCTGATCGGGGTGGGGCCAACCGAGGCCACCGAGATCTGTGAGGCCGCCGGCCGGGGCGACATCCTCGCCGTCGCCAATGAGAACGCCGCGAACCAAGTCGTACTGTCGGGATCGGTGGCCGCTATCGAGCGGGCCGAGGAGGCCGCGAGGAGCCGGGGCGTGAAAGCGATCCGGCTGAAGGTCGCGGGCGCCTTTCACTCCCCCCTCATGCAACCGGCGGTGGAACCGATCCGTGCCGCCCTGGCGGGGTTGGAGTTCCGGGTGCCCCGGTTCCCCATCGTGGCCAATGTCTCCGGACGGTTCGTCGGCGATCCCGCCGCGCTCCGCGACGAGTTGTCTCGTCACGTGGTCTCCCCGGTGCGCTGGGAGCGCTCGATGCATGTGCTCGAGGGGGCCGGCTTCGACGTGTTCGTCGAAGCCGGCCCCGGCCAGGTGCTCTCCAAGCTGGTGAAGCGGGAGTTGCCGGGCGTGCGGGAGGCGGAGGATTTCGCCCGTTCCATCTCCGAGGGCGTCGTGTCGTGAGCCCATCGGAGCGCGACCCGGAGGTGGGCTCGGGCGAATCCGCCGGTCTTCCGATCACGCTCATCGTGTCGCCGGCCAACGGGAGGCTGCGTGTCCTTCCCCCGGTCCGGTTCCGTCGCGGACGCGAGTGGGTGGAGGCGGGCCAGCCCGTGGCCCGGGTGGAGCATGGGGGGTCGACCGACGATATCCTCGCTCCCATGCACGGTCGGATGGGAGGGCTACTCGGTCGCGAGGGGCAACCCGTGAAGGCGGGCCAGGCGGTCGCCTGGATCGAACGCGGAGGGGAATCCTCCTCGTGAGCGGGCGTCACGCCGCGATCGCCGGCGTCGGTTCGGCGCTTCCCGACCGCGTTGTCCCGAACGCGTTTTTCGAGTCGATCGTCGATACGAGCGACGAATGGATCCGCCAGCGGACCGGCATCGGCGAACGGCGGTTCGCCGCCGATGGCCAGGTGACATCCGATCTGGCGACAGCAGCGATCCGGTCGGCCCTCGATACCGCGGGGATCGCCCCCGACCAACTCGACCTGATCATCTGCGCCACCCTCACGCCCGATACGCCGATCCCCGCTGCGGCGGTGTGGACGCAACGCAAGTTGGGCATCGGATGCCCCGCCTTCGATGTCAACGCGGCGTGCGCCGGGTTCTCGTTCGGGCTCTCTACCGGAGCGGCCTTCATCGAGTCCGGCGCGGCCGAGACCGTCGCCGTGATCGGTGCGGAGGTGCTCTCGAGAGTCCTGGACTTCACCGACCGGAGCACGTGCGTGCTGTTCGGCGACGGCGCCGGCGCGGTCGTCCTTCGGCCCTCGGACACGCCCGGGCTCATCGGCTCGGTCCTTGGAACCGACGGGAAGGCCGCGGAGATCCTGATCATCCCGGCGGGCGGCTCCGCTCGGCCGGCCACGGCGGAAAGCGTGGTTCGCCGGGACCACACGATCCGCATGCCCTCGGGCCGAGAAGTGTTCAAGCGTGCCGTCACGGAGATGGCCGCTGCCTGCCGGGAGCTGCTCGACAAGTCGGGTTTCGAGCCCGGTGACGTGGATCTGCTCATCCCTCACCAGGCCAACTCCCGGATCATGGTCGCGGTGGCCGAACGACTGGGAATCGGTATGGAACGTGCCGTGATCGACGTGGCGGAGATCGGCAACACGTCGGCGGCGTCGATCCCCATCGCCCTGGACCGGGCGTGGCGGGCCGGCCGGATCGCTCCGGACGCGTTGGTCCTGCTGACCTCGTTCGGCGCCGGCCTCTCATGGGGGGCGAACCTCATTCGGTGGACGGCGCCCGAGCCGGCGTCGTGAAGGTCGCCCTCGTCACCGGGGGGTCGCGAGGCATCGGCCGAGCATGCGCCGAGGCCCTGGCCGGATCGGGATGGACGGTGGCCGTAGGTTATCGGACCAGCGACACCGACGCGAAGGAGACGCTGCACGCGATAGAGGTCGCCGGCGGCGCGGGCGGGATCGTGAAACTCGACACCCTCGACGAGGGCTCGGTGGCAGAGGCGTTCCGCGAGGTCGGCGCGACGCTCGGTCCCGTCACGGGCCTGGTCAACAACGCCGGCTACTCGCGCGACGGGCTGATGCTGAAGTACTCCATGGAGGAGTTCGACCGGACCATGGACACAAACGTTCGCGGTGCGTTCCTGTGCACGCAGGCCGCGCTGCGAAGCATGCTCCGAGCCCGATGGGGACGTATCGTGAATATGTCGTCCGCCGTGGCGCTCCACGGCAACGCCGGGCAGACCGCGTATGCCGCGTCGAAGTCGGCGCTCGTCGGCATCACCAAGTCGCTGGCCCGAGAGGTGGGTGGCAAGGGCGTCACCGTGAACGCCGTGTGCCCCGGCCTGCTCGATACCGAGATGACCTCGCACTTGACCGCGCAGGCCCGGGCGTACTACGTGGACCAGACTCCCCTTGGACGCGCGGCACACCTCGAGGAGGTCGCCGCGGTGGTCCGGTTCCTGATGTCGGACGACGCGTCCTACGTAAACGGCGTAGCCATCGCCGTCGACGGCGGGCTCACCGCATAGTCGCCAGGGCCCGGTCCTTCTAGAGTTTGCCGAGCGCCGGAGAGAGAGCAAGGAGGAAGGATGGACAAAGGAGAGATCGAGGCCCGGGTCCGCAAGGTCCTGTCGGAGCAGCTGGCCGTGGACGAGGGCCAGGTGACCCCCGACGCCCGGTTCGCCGAGGACCTGAACGCGGACTCGCTCGACCTCGTGGAGGCCGTCCTGGCCCTCGAGGAGGAGTGGAACATCGAGATCCCCGAGGAGGAGATGGACGGGGTGAAGACCGTGGGGCAGGCCGTCCAGCTCGTGGCCTCCAAGCTCGGTGTCAGCTGAACGCAAGGTCGTGATCACCGGCATCGGGCCGGTCACGCCGATCGGCATCGGCGTCGATGACTTCTGGGCCGGTGCGACCTCGGGCCGGAGCGGGATCCGAAGGATCACGAGGTTCGACCCCTCCGATCTGCCGGTGAAATTGGCAGGAGAGGTCGACGGGTTCGACGTCTCGACCTGGCTGGACGTGAAAGAGGCCCGGCGGACCGACCGGTTCGTCCACTTCTCGATCGCGTCGGCCAAACTGGCTTGGGAGGACGCAGGGAACCCGGAGATCAAGGCCGACCGGGGCGGCGTCGTGTTCGCCACCGGCATCGGCGGGATCGAGTGGCTGTTGAACCAGCACAAGGTGTTGCTGGAGAGGGGCCCGGGCCGGGTGAGCCCGTTCATGGTCCCCGCGCTCATGGCCAACGCCGCCGCCGGCCACATCGCGATGGCATTCGGCCTGATGGGCCCGAACTTCTGCATCGTGTCCGCATGCGCGTCCGGGGCACACGCGATTGGTGAGGGCTACCGCATGATCCGGGACGGGATGCTCGACCTCGCCATCGTGGGGGGCTCCGAGGCGGCCACGCTGCCGCTAACCGTGGCCGCGTTCGCTCAGATGACGGCGCTCACCAAGAACCCGGACCCCGAGACCGCGAGCCGCCCGTTCGACGGCGAGCGTGACGGGTTCGTGCTCTCCGAGGGCGCATGCGCGCTGATCATGGAACCGGAGGACGGCGCACGGGCCCGGGGAGCGAAGGTGTACGCGGAGGTCGTTGGCTACGGGGCCTCGGACGACGCCTTCCACATCACAGCGCCCGACCCCAAGGGTTCCGGGGCGGCGCTGGCCATCCGTCTGGCCCTGGAGGACGCGGGCGAGGAGCCCTCGGCGGTGGACTACGTCAACGCGCACGGCACGTCGACGCCCCTGAACGATGCCTCCGAGACCGCGGCCCTCAAGGCCGCGCTCGGCGACGACGTTGCGCACGAGGTGGCGGTGTCCTCCACGAAGTCGATGACCGGACACATGCTGGGGGCGGCTGGAGCGGTTGAGGGCGCGGTGTGCGCGCTCGCCATCCAGAATGGCGTCATCCCCCCGACGATCCACTATCGCACGCCCGATCCGGACTGCGACCTGGACTACGTGCCGAACGAGGCGCGACACGCCCTCGTTCGCCTGGCGATCTCCAACTCGTTCGGGTTCGGCGGCCAGAACGCCGTCGTGGCCTTCCGCAGCGCGTCCTGACAACCGGTCTCCCGCACTCAGGGCGTGAACGTCCGGTAGTAGGGCGCGCCGTCGAGCACGGCACGGGTAGCCATGCCCTCGATGACGGTATCGAACCGGATCCGCCGGGGCGACCACTCCTCGGCCCCCACCCGGAACCGGCCGTCGGGCAACGGGACGAGCTCCCAGTCCTCCTCGCCCCATCCCCAGAGGAACCGGAGCGATCCGCGTCGAGGCAGGATCCGGAAGTTGGAGTACCACGGGTTGTGTGAGCGCCAATGCCCCGCCACCGCCTCCCAGCCATTCGGCCGGTCGAACGCGGCCTGTCCGACGTACCGATCGTTTCCCCACCATCGGTCGCCATGCGTCACGAGGGTGACGTCGCCCCCTTCTCGCTCGAAGGAAAGCGGGAACCGCTCGAACTCCGGATGGGCCGTCACGAACTGGTCGCCCTTCTGGCGCAGCAGCGCCACCGGTTCGCCTTGATCCGCAAGGAGCAACCGGCCCCCGTCAGCGACCAGCGCGAGCTTGCCGTGCTCCGAGCGGTACGTTCCGGCATAGTCCTCCGCGCCGTCCACACGCTCGAGGGGCGTGGGTTCGGGGATGTCAGGCAACGGCTCGCGCCTGGACCACGCCGACAGCGTCCGCAGGGCGAAGCGCGCTGCCGGTTCGCGGTTGGCGTCCGCGTTCGTCAGGACGATGACGCCCACACCATCGCCCGGATCCGTCTCCAACCATGCCGAGAACCCTACGGTCGACCCCGTGTGCCCGATGTGCCTGCGCCCGTCCACGGTGGTGGTCTTCAGCCCGTACCCGTAGAGCTCGCCCGGAGCGTCGGGATCCTCCATGGTGGCCTGGACCAGCAGGGAGAAGCTCTGGTCGGAGAGGAGAGGGGTGCCGCCCGACAAGAGCATGCGAATGTAGGTACACATGTCCTCGGCCGTGGAGCAGATCGTCCCGTCGGCGGTCGCGCTCTCGATCCACGGGGCGGGGACCAGACCATGGCTGGGGGGCCGGGGCCGGTCGTCGAACGGTGGGACGTGCCCGGAGACGCTGCGACTCCTGCCCTCCGGTGTGGTGATCGGTTCGGTCGCTCCCATCCCGAGCGGATCGAGCACCCGGGCCTGGACGACCTGCCACCACGGTTGCCCCGCAATGGCTTCCAGGACCAGTCCGAGCGCTTTGTAGCCGGCGTTCGAGTAATGGAACCGGGTTCCGGGGTCGAAGCCCACCTCCGACTCACAGAGGGCCCACAGCTCGCGCAGGCCCTCGCCGGTGAAATCCCGGCCGGTCGGCAGTCCCGCGGTGTGCGTCAGAAGGTGGTGGAGGGTGACAGGCCCAGACGGGGATCGGACCTCGAACCACGGCAGGTACTCGGTGACCGGCGCGTGCAGATCGAGCCGACTCGCCTCGTGCTCCTGGAGAACGGCGATGGCCGTGAACGACTTGCTGATGGATCCGATCTGGAAGCGGTGCTCGGGCCGGACGGGCTCGCGGGCGGGGAGGTTCGCATGACCAACGGTAACCACCCCGAGGGGGCCCTCACGGCTCGTGAGGCCGATGGCTACTCCCGGTGCCTGGATGGTCGGGAGATGGCGTTCGGCGAACCGGCGGACCCGGGCGACGGGATCCGCCGTCTTCCCCATGGCGGCCTATCCGAAGAAGAGCTTCAGCTCGCGCTCGGCCGACTCGGTCGAGTCGCTTCCGTGGACCAGGTTCTCGGTGATGATCAGGCCGTAGTCGCCGCGGATCGTCCCCGGGGGGGCGAGCGCGGGATCGGTCGGGCCCATCAGCGAGCGGAGGACCGGGACGGCTCGCTCACCCTCCACCCGAGCCACGATCACCGGTCCAGAGCCGATGAACCCGACGAGCTCGTCGAAGAAGGGCTTCTCCCTGTGCTCCGCGTAGTGCTCATCGGCCGTCGCACGATCGATGCTCGTCATCCGCATCTCGGCCACACGCAGCCCTTTGGCCTCGACCCGCCGGAGGACCTCACCGATGAGACCGCGCCGCACCGCGTCCGGCTTCACGATGAGCAGCGTCGACTCCACGGCCATGTTCAGGGAGCCTTTCCGAGCGCGCGGCGAGCGTCCGCGACAGTATAGAGAGAGCCTGTCACCAGGATGAGGTCGTCGGCCCCGGCGCTGTCCCTGGCCGTCTGGAGCGCCTCGGCCACCGAGCCGAAGGTCTCAACGGGGACCCCGGCTCTGGCGAGAGCTTGGGCCACGCGCTCCTCGCCGGCCGATCGAGCGCTGGCGTTGCGCGCGGCGTACGCCCGGTCGGCGAGAGGAGCGAGGGCGGTGACGATTCCGTCAACGTCCTTGTTCGCCGAGATAGCGATGACAAGGTGCAGCCGGCTCCACCCGAACGCTTCGGTGAGGGCCGACGCGAGCACCTCCGCCCCGGCGGGATTGTGCGCGCCGTCGACGACGATCGTCGGCCGGTGGGCCACCACCTCCAACCTCCCGGGAGAGCTAGCGGCCGACAGCGCCGATCGGACCGCGTCCGGTGTCAGCGCTTTCTCCAGGAACGACTCCACGGCGACGATCGCCGCAGCAGCGTTCCTGGCAGCATGCTCACCGAAGAGCCCGAGGGGGACCTCCTCGTAACGGTCGAAGAACCCTCGAACCGCGATGACCTGCCCCCCAACGGAACGCCGGCGGTCCGAAACGGCGAAATCGCGTCCCTCGTACCGCAGTCGGGCCTCCAACGCCTCGCACCGGTCGTGGATCACCTGGAACGCCTCGGGGGGCTGCTCCCGACACACCACCACCTTACCCCGCTTCACGATGCCGGCCTTCTCCGCGGCGATCTGTTCCACCGTGGAGCCGAGCTCGGGGTGATCGACGGCGATGGGGCAGATCACTCCAACATCGCCGGCCACGAGATTCGTGGCGTCCCACGTGCCGCCCATCCCCACCTCGACGACGCCGAGCGACACCGGCTTGTCCGAGAACCACACAAACGCGACCGCCGTGAGCGCCTCGAAGTACGTGACCCGCTCGCCCTTCGCGTCCACGAGCAGGAAGTACGGCAGCAGCCGTTCGTACTCATCGGCGAACTCGGTCTCGGACATGGTCTCGCCGCACACGGAAATCCGTTCGGTCACCGAGTGCAGGTGCGGCGAGGTGTAGAGGCCCGCCGTGAGGCCGTGCTCGCAGGCCAGGTCCGCGATAAGGCGGGCCGTGGTGGTCTTGCCGTTCGTCCCGGTGACATGGATCGTCGGGTACGTGAGCTGCGGGCCATCGAGCAGATCGGCCAGCGCGGAGATCCGGGCGAGGTCCGGGATCATGCGGTCGGGTTGCCGGCCGTCGAGTTCCGCCAGCGCCTCGTCGAATCGCACGGCCGTGTCAGGCAGGCGCGAGTGTCGTCTCGACGACGAACGCGTCGCCCTCGATCGTCTCAAGGCGCTCGATGTTGCCGGCCTCGCGGAGGTCGGCCGCCGACGCCTCGAGCATGGCCAGACGCTCCGGCCTGTCGCGGACCACCACGCGCTCGGCCCTGGCCCGCAGCGACTGCTTGTTCAGGGCCTTGAACTTGCGAACCTGTCCCAGAACGGCGGCCGTTACGTCCAGGACCGCCGGATCCGCTCCCCCGGCCGCCTGGACGAGCTCCGCCTCGGTGGGCCACGATGCGAGGTGCACCGAGCCCTCCCGCCACCACGACCAGACCTCCTCGGTCACGTGGGGCAGGAACGGCCCGAACATCCGAAGGAGCACGGACAGGGCGGCGCGCAGCGCCGACACGGCCGATGCGGCCGAGTCCGCGCCGCGCGCCCCGTACGCCCGTCCCTTGACCAGCTCCAGATAGTCGTCGCAGAAGCTCCAGAAGAAGCGCTCGGTCACCTCGAGGGCCCGAGCATGGTCGTACGCGGTGAACGCGCGGGTGGCCTCCTCGATGGTCTCGGCGAGCTGCCGCAACATCGATCGATCGAGCGTCTCGGTCACGGCCCCGTCGGCGGCCTCGATCGAGAGCGCGAACCGAGACGCGTTCAGGACCTTGATGGTCAGCCGGCGTCCCACCTTGATCTGGCTCTCGTCGAACGCGGTGTCGGCGCCAAGGCGCGCGCTCGCCGCCCAGTACCGGACGGCGTCCGCCCCGTATCGCTCCAGGAGCGGCATGGGCGTCACCACGTTCCCCTTCGACTTCGACATCTTCTTGCGCTCGGGGTCAAGGACCCATCCCGAGATCGCCGCGTTGGTCCAGGGGAGCGAATCGTGCTCCAGGTGCGACTTCAGCACTGTGTAGAACAGCCAGGTCCGGATGATGTCGTGGCCCTGGGGCCGGAGGTCCATGGGGAAGACGCGGGCGAACAAGTCGTCGTCCTCGCACCACCGTCCGGCGATCTGGGGCGTGAGCGACGAGGTGGCCCAGGTGTCCATGACGTCCGGATCACCGGCAAAGCCGCCGGGGGCGCCGCGCTGTTCCGCCGTGAAGCCCTCGGGGACATCGCTGGAGGGATCCACCGGCAGCCGGTTCTCCGGAGCGAGCAGTGGGTGCTCGTGGTCAGGCTCACCCCGGTCGTCGAGCGCGTACCACACCGGGAACGGGACGCCGAAGAACCGCTGGCGGCTGACGCACCAGTCGGAGTTCAGCCCCTCCACCCAGGATTCGTATCGCGCACGCATGTGCTCGGGGTGCCAGTGGAGCTCGCGGCCCCGCTTGACCAGATCCTCCCGGAACTCGAGGGTCTTCACGAACCACTGCCGGCTGGAGATGATCTCGAGGGGCCGTTCCCCTCGCTCGTAGAACTTCACCGCGTGCCGAACGGGCGAGGGTTCGCCGACGAGGTGGCCCGACGCCGCCAGGAGCTCGGCGATCCGCTTGCGAGCCCGGGTGGTGGTGAGCCCGGCCAACTCCGAGTGCGCCGCGGTCGCGGCCTCCACGTCGCTCGACTCCCACCCCGGCTGGCCCCACCGCGGCGGCGCGATCGTGCCGTCGCGCTGCACCACCACTCGGGTGGGAAGCGAGAGCTCCCGCCACCAGATCACGTCGGTCATGTCGCCGAACGTGCAAATCATCGCGATGCCGGTCCCTTTGTCCGGGTCCGCGAGCCGATGGGCCACGATCGGCACGGGCGCCTCGAAGAGCGGGGCCACCGCATGCTCGCCCACCAGGTCACGGAACCGCCCGTCCTCGGGGTTCACCACGAGAGCCACGCACGCCGGGATCAGCTCGGGGCGGGACGTCTCGATCTCGACCGAGCCGCCGCCCTCGAGCTCGAAGGTGACGCGGTGATAGGTCCCGTTCACCTCGCGGTCCTCGATCTCCGCCTGCGCCACCGCGGTGCGGAAGTCCACGTCCCACATGGTGGGGGCCTCGGCCTGGTACGTGAGGTCTCGGGCCAGGAGGCGGAGGAAGGCGCGCTGGGAGGCCCGGCGGGACCGCTCGTCGATCGTGGCGTACGTCAGAGACCAGTCGACCGACAGCGCCAGGCGGCGGAACAGCTCCTCGTAGGCCCGCTCGTCCTCGGCCGTCAGCCGGCCGCACAGCTCGACGAAGTTCGGACGCGATACCGCGATTGGCTCGCCGTTCGGACGCTCGAGCGCGTCCGGGTCGAACCCCGGGTCGTAGGGAAGCGAGGGGTCGCACCGGACGCCGAAGTGGTTCTGGACCCGTCGCTCGGTCGGGAGGCCATTGTCATCCCACCCCATCGGGTAGAAGACCATCTTGCCCGCCATCCGTTGGAACCGGGCGATCACGTCCGTGTGCGTGTAGGACATGACGTGGCCGACGTGGATGTAACCGCTCACGGTGGGAGGTGGCGTGTCGACGGCGTAGATCTCCTCGCGCGACCTCGACCGGTCGAACCGATAGGTTCCGGCCGACTCCCATCGCTCGCCCCACGTGGCTTCCAGCCCCTCCACGCTGGGCTTCTCCGGCACGGCCATGCGCGGAGTCTACGAGACGCTCGCGCCGGCGCACCGCCCATACACTCTCCGTCATGGCGGTCTGCGCGGTCTGTGGCACCGACCTCCCCCGTGGCGCTCGCTTCTG
>WNGE01003493.1_pt2 | contig 18560 bp, 18 predicted proteins | sample 5400651 | NCBI WGS metagenome assembly WNGE01 (sample SAMN13153370, study PRJNA577476) | soil metagenome | isolation source: 60 cm soil or saprolite under grassland replicate 2 | place: USA:California | collected 2016-06-15
CCGGCGGCTTCGGCAACCCGTCATCGGTGACGTCCGCATCCAAGAAGGCCGTGGGGTTCGGCGTCACGGTGAACGGAATCGTCTGATCCGCGCCGGCGTTAACCGTCGGTGCGACGTTGGTGGTGCTGAGCGGCGGAGGCGCGGTCAGCTCGAAGAGCCTCCCGTCGACTTCGTTCGGATCGTCATTGTTGTCGACGGCGCGATCGACGACGTAGAAGTGCTTCGATGACGAGCCGTCGCTCGCCGGTGCGTACGCGATACCGGCCGGTGCGAGTGCACCGGCGGCCGAGACATCGATCGTCCGGAGCAGAGTTCCGTCGGTTGACGTCTCGACAACGATCGGGCTCAAATGGTTGCTGAGGACAAACAGCGTTCCGGTCTCAGGATCGAAATCGACGCTCTCGGGGTCGTCGACGCCGTAGGCCTCGACATCGAACTGGCCCTGCGGCGCGCCGGAGGGGGTGTACTGGTAAATCTCGCGGTTGACGCCATCCGAGACGAAAATCCGATCGTGCCACGTGTCATACGTGATCCCCTCGGGATCGCCGTTCCCGGTTCCGCTCGTGCTGAAGAACGTGAAACTGTCGTCCGCCGTGCCCGGCGTCCCATCGCCGCCCGGATTGAGGTCGTAGACCCGTAGCGCGTCGTCGTCGCTGATGTAGTAGTGGCCGTTGCTGGGGTTCCACGCGACTCCCGTCGGCTCGTTCGTCATTCGCAGCACGCCTGAACCAGCCTTCGAGGTGTCGGTCGTGGCAATCGGGACGCCGCCGAGCGTCGTTTCCCAGACGTTGGCTCCGGCGAAATGCGTGATCCCGCTTATGGTCTCGTCGACCTCGCCGTCGGTGATCAGGAGCGTGTTGTGTGCCGGCAGGTAGGTCACCCCGGAGGGATCGGGGCTCGGCGGCGACCACGCCGTGGTGTCGGTCGTCCGCACCAGAGACGACTTGAACGAATCGGCGGCCGGGGCCGTCAGCGCGGCGAACGAAAGCTCGACCACCTTTCCCGGGGTCGCCGAAGTGGTCGCCGACGTATGTCGATACCAGGCACCCGCGCTGACACCGCTATCGGCGACGTAGACGCTCATCTGAGATGGATCGTCCGTCTGATCCCCGCTCGGCGCGACGAGAAGCGCCTGTGGCTGTTTCAGTCCGAGCCCCGACACGTCGTGGCTGGCAAGGACGTCCCCCGTCTGGCTCACTTCGTGAAGCGTCTGCTCACCAGGGCTCAGCACCAGAAGGTGCCCAGTGGTCGGATCAAACGCGAGACCGCGCACATCCGTCAGCTGCAGCCTTGAGGCCGTAGGCCTGACGAAGCTGCCGTCGGCGTCGCGCGCGACCTGCACGATCCGCGGTCCCGTCGCGTCGAGGATGAACAGCCGCCCGCTCGCTGGATCGACCGTCATCCCCTGAGGGTTATCGAGCGAGAGCCGCGAAATGTCCCTGCGGACGACGGTCCCGCTGTCCAGCATCCCCCGGGCGTCCTCCCTGACCTCCAGCAGGCCACCGACGCCCTGCAGCATGAGCAGCTTTCTCGCCCGCTCGTCGAAGGCGACGTTGATCGGGTCCCGCAATGCCGCCGTGATTCGCACCGAGGCCGCTCGCGCCCCAAACTGCGTCACCTTCACGACGTCGGTCGCGGCCGGCGGAGGCTCGCCCGGAACCTGGGCAGACAGGACATAGAACGCGTTCGAGCGCGATGAGAACGCAACGCCCGCCGGCCTCGCGACGCCGGTCAGCGCGGGCTCGAATGAGCGGACGAGGCGAACCTGGCCGGCCGGATCCGTGCGCGCCGTCGTTCGCCCGGCCGAGGCGCCGGCGGACACCAAGGCAACAACCAACAGTGCAGGGACGAGCACGCTCGACCACCTCAGACGGCGAAACTCCGTCGCCGTCGCCCCGCCACTCGTTTGCGGGCGCCGAGCTCGTCTCACGTTGACACCCCGGCTCATCTTGACGAGACGCTCAACGGCGCTCGCTGCGACGCGACCCGCGCAACAAGGAGCCGCCCCCGCCCTTCGGCGTAGCTCGAGGTCGCGCAGCGCTGCGATGAATTGGGCGTGCGATGCTCGCAGCAGAAGGCGGGCGGTCAGGAGCAGACGACGAACTCCGAACTTCACAAACTGATTCTCGCGACTACAGCCCAAAAGGAGACTAGACCAATTGGGGGGTTCTCACGTGATCGGTCTCACTTGATCGGTTAGAAGAGAGCGCTCGCCGGTGATCGTGCTCCTTGCGCTCTTCCACCTCTCTCGTCTCTTTGAAGAACCGCATGGACCGGACGCACCCGCGCCGAACGTGAAAGGCAACCTATCGAGCCGGTTGTCAACCTCTCCGGCAACGGACGGCCGGACCTGTGGCGTACCGCCTGGCACGACGCCGCCGCGCATCCGTTGCTGGGCTCCGGAGCTGGGACGTATGAGGATTACTGGCTCCAGCACCGCCCGGTCACCGGCAAAGGTGCGCGATGCTCACAGCCTCTACGTCGAGACGCTTGCCGAGCTCGGCCCGATAGGTCTCGCGCTGCTCTCGGCCGCGCTTGTGGTACCGCTGGTCGCAGCAGTGCGAGCGCGGCGTCATCCTCTGTCCGTGCCCGCGGATAGCGTGGCCCTCGTGGATCCGAGGCGGCTCCTTGCGCGGGTCGCGCGCGGCGATCTCGCGAACGTCTCGTTTTCCGATATGCGGCGGCTCGTCGAGGCGTTCGGGTTCGACCTGCGGCGAACGAGCGGAGCGACCACATCTTCGTCCACCCGGACGTCCGCGAGCTCCTCAACATGCAGGAGGTTCGCGGTCAGGCGAAGCCGTACCAAATTGGTCGAGCGGGACGCTCTGACCATGGCGGACGAGCAGTGAGCGACGACCACATCAACGTCTTCTACAGCGACGACGGCGGCGGCTACATCGCCGACATTCCCGACCTCGACGCATGCTCGGCGTTCGGCGCGTCTCCCGAGGAAGCGCTGGCCGAGGTCGAGAAGGCGAGGGAGGCCTGGCTCCGCGCCGCCCGCGAGGCGGGAAAGCCGATTCCGGAGCGTCGGTACCGGCCGGCGATCTACGCTCGCTAGGCCGTCGACCAACCGGCGCCAGACGCGTCCAAACGCGTCAGACGTGACCGCTCGCGCGCGTGGCGTGCCCCCACCGGTGCCCCCCCGACGGCCAAGAAAGCCGTATTTGCAGGCATGTTCGAATCCTTCACGGCCCACTCCGCCGTGAAGTCCGGCTCGGCTGTGGCCGAGCCATGACGACTTCACGGCGATCGGTTTCGATCCCAGCCGTAGCGGCCGACGTGTGAGTAAGCGCGACTAGAGCTGCTTGATCAGGCCGATCGCGAGGATGACGAGCGCGACCGCGATCAGGATCGCGCCCAGCCGTGTCACGGTCGTTCCTACCGACGGTGTGGCGGGCGCTCCCCGGGCGAGGTGGATGAAGAAGCCGCCCGATTGCGCAAGGGTTCCCGCTACCAGGACGAGGCCCACCAGCCAATCGAAGCCATTCGAGAAGTCGGCGCGATCGAGGTAGAGGTAGTACACGAGCGAGAGCACGATCAGGACGCCTGCGTGCGCGTGGCCGGCACGGAAGAAGCGCATCCGGTGGTCCATCACCTCCGGCGCTCCCAGCGAGCCGCGTCCTGTCAGGAACCCGAGCAGCGCCCAGCCGCCGAACTCGACCGTGATCAAGGAGAGGACGGACACGATTGGCAGGAACTCGGTCGCTTTCATCCGGCGACATCGTCTCCCGCGGACCGCGGGATTGCAACGGCGCCCCGAAACGACTTTGTAGCTCTGAGCCACTTGGCCGTTTTGAGCGCCGGAACCGCTTCGTGCGGCGGCTCCAACGAGTTAGTGGCTCTGAGCCACGAACTCCGACACGGCAGTTTCGGCCTTGGCTCGAGCGGCAGGAATTTTGCCGCTACCCGACTAAAGTGAGACGCGCCGCAGTTTCAACTGTTCCCCCTCCAGATGGAGTGCCGACATGAGCCTCCCTGACCTCGAGACGCACGCCCAGCAGACCGCCGACGGCGCGTCGGAGCTCGACCGGCTGCGCTCGCTGGTCGAGGCCTCCGGGACGCTGCTCACCTCGCTCCACGTCGAGGACGTGCTGCCGCGCGTCCTCGATCTGGCCCGGCTGACGCTCGCCGCCGACGCCTACGCGCTCTGGCGCGTCGACGCGACGGGGGCTTGGGAGATCGCGCGGCAGCACGGGCTCTCGCCCGAGTACGCGGCGACTGCCCCGAGCGCCCTCACGGGAAGCGGCGGAATCGTCTCCCTCGACTCGCCGCTGGTCGCCGAAGACCTCGACGCCGCCGAATGGCTGACGCCCGCGCATCGACTCGCGCACGGGCGGGAGGGAACGCGCTCTCTCCTGGCCGTCGGACTCCGAGACCGAGAGCGCGTCCTCGGGACGATCGCGTTCTACTACCGCGAGCCGCATCGCTTCACCGACGAAGAGCGGACCACTGCCGTTGCGCTCGCGAACCTCGCCGCGGCTTCCCTCGTCACCGCCGAGCTCTACGAGGCCCAGACGCGCATGGCCGAGGAGCGACGATTCGTCGCGGAGGCAAGCCAACTGCTCACGTCCTCCCTCGACTACGAGGCGACGCTGCGGAACGTGGCGGCGCTCGCCGTCCCGCACTTTGCGGACTGGTGCACGATCGACATGGCGACCGCGGACGGTTCCCTCGAGCGGCTGACCGTCGCCCACTCGGATCCCGACAAGGTCCGGCTCGCCGAGGAGCTGGCCGAACGACACCCGCCCGACCCCGACGTTCCGTATGGGCCGGCGAACGTTGTACGCACCGGGCAGCCCGAGCTCATGGCCGAGGTCCCGGACGCGCTCCTCGTGAAAGCGAGCCAGGGCGACGAGGAACTGCTCGAGCTCCTGCGCGCGCTCGGCCTCCGCTCGTCGATGTGCGTGCCGCTCGCGGCCCGCGACCGGGTTCTCGGCGCGATCACCTTCATCGCAGCGGAAAGCGGACGGCACTACGACGAAGCCGACCTCGCCACCGCCGAGAGCCTCGCCCGCCAAGCAGCGGCGGCGGTCGACAACGCACTCCTGTTCCGCGACAGCGAGCGAGCGCGCGACCGGCTGGCCGTCCTCGCCGACGCGAGCTCCCAGCTCGCCTCGACGCTCGACTACGAGGCGACGCTCGCCAACATCGCCTCCCTGCTCGTGCCGCGGTACGCGGACTGGTACGCGGCCGACGTGGTCGAAGGCGACGGCTACAGGCGCCTCGCCGTCGTTCACAAGGATCCAGGGAAGGCGGAGTGGGCCGCCCGGTCTCGCGACCGGTACGGCAACGCGCCGGGCGAGCCGGAGGGGACCGGCCGCGTGGTGCGAACAGGCGAGCCGGTCCTCTACCGCCGCATCACGGACGAGCTGCTGCGCAGCTCGACCGTGAACGAGGACCACTACGAGACGCTCAAGCAGCTGGGGATGGAGTCGGCGATGGTCGTCCCGTTGACGGCGGGCGGCCGCACGTTCGGGGCGCTGATGCTCGTCAGCGCCGATCCGGCGCGCCTGTACGACGAGGAGGACCTCGACTTCGCTTGGCACCTGGCACGCCGTGCGGCAGTCGCTGTCGACAACGCGCGCCTGTACCGCGCCGTCCAGGAGCGAGCTCGGGCCGCGCTCGTCGTCGAGCACGTCGGCGACGGCGTGCTCCTCGTCGACGAGGAGGGCATCGTCGGTCTCTGGAACCCCGCGGCCGAGCGGATCACGGGTCTCGCGGCCGCGGAGGCATTGGGGCGGCCGGCCTCCGAGATCTTCCGGCCCTGGGCTTCGCTCGCACCGCTCGCGAACGCCGAGACGGTGACGCCTGAAACGCGACCGGTCGAGGTGAACGGGCGCGAGCTCTGGCTCTCGCTCACGGGCGTCACCTTTGCGGGAGGAGCCGTCTTCGCATTCCGGGACCTGACCGCGGAACAGGCGGTCGAGCGGCTGAAGTCGGACTTCGTCTCCACGGTCTCGCACGAGCTGCGCACGCCGCTCGCGGCCATCTACGGCGCTGCGCTGACCCTCCAGCGCGAGGACGTGCGGCTCTCGGAGCCGCAGCGGTCCGGCCTCCTCGAGGTGATCGCCGGGGAGTCAGACCGCCTCGCCCGGATCGTCAACGACATCCTCTGGGCGAGCCGCCTCGAGTCGGGCGCGATGCATACGACGATTCAGGTCTGCGACGGCGTCGACCTCGCCCGCACGATCGTCGACGCGGCTCGGTCGTACGTGCCGCCGAACATCAGCTTGCACTTCGACGCGCCCGAGGATGCTCCGCCGCTCGCCGCGGATCCCGACAAGGTGCGGCAAGTGCTCGGCAACCTCGTCGAGAACGCCATCAAGTACTCGCCCGACGGCGGCAACGTCGCCGTCACGGTTGCGACCGCCGGCGAGCGGCTCCGCTTCACCGTCCGGGACGAGGGGCTCGCCGTCCCGCCGGCCGAACAGAAGCGGATCTTCGAGAAGTTCTACCGCCTCGATCCGCAGCTGACCCGTGGTGTCGGCGGCACCGGGCTCGGCCTCTACATCTGCCGCGAGCTCGTCGAGCGGATGAGCGGCCGCATCTGGGTCCAATCCGACGGCCTCCGCGGCGCGGAGTTCGTCGTCGAGCTACCGACCGCGGCGTGAGCAAGGGGCGGCCGGAGGCCGCCCCGCGTCAGTTACCTCAGTACGTCGGTGGCGGACCCTCGTCCACGTAGGTGGTGCGGCGCCTCGACCAGTACCCGGGGCCTGCCCACGTCGACCAGAAGATCATCGAGAGCAGAACCGACACGAACCCGACCCCCATCAGGATCCAGCCGACCGCGTCGATGTTCACGGTGCCGCTGGTATCCGCGTTGATCGCGAACGTCAGGATCGCGCCGACGGCGATCAGGAAGATTCCGACTCCAAGTCCCATTCAGCCTCCTTGGTTGCGTGAGTTCAGGTTCCCGAGGAAGTGGCGCAGGAAACGCAGGGTTCAGTCGCAAGCGCCAGACGCCGTCAAGTAGGCTCGTGCCCGTCCGTGCGTAGGGGCTCGATCGTCCAACTGGTCCTCATCGGCGTGGTCGCCGGCGGCATCGCCACAGCGGTCGCGTTGATCCCGAACTGGCTTCCGCCCTCGGCGTCGGACGAGGCCGGACGGATCGACTTCGTCTTCTGGTTCGTGACCGGAATCTGCATCTTCATCTTTGCGATCGTAACGGCGGTGATCGCATACGCCGTGCTCCGCTTCCGCGTCAAGCCGGACGACGACACGGACGGGCCGCCCATCCACGGCCACACCGGGCTGGAGATCGCCTGGACGGCAATTCCTGCGGTGCTCGTGACGGCGATCGCGATCGTGAGCGCGATCGTGCTGGCGAAGGACGATGCCGCCGGCTCGAACCCGCTCCGTGTGAATGTGACGGCCCAACAGTTCTACTGGTCGTTCTCCTATCCGCAGTTCGGCAACAAAAAGTCGTCTGTGCTGCGGCTGCCCGTCGATCGCTCGGTCGTCCTGCGGATGACGGCGAAGGACGTGATCCACTCCTTCTGGGTGCCGGAGTTCCGGCAGAAGCAGGATGTCGTGCCCGGGATCCACCCGACGCTGCACATCACGCCCAACCGCGTCGGCACCTATCCGGTGATCTGTACCGAGCTCTGCGGGCTCGGGCACGCGCTGATGCGCTCGCGCGCCATTGTGATGGAGCCTGACGCGTTCCGGCGCTGGGCAGGCGGGAAAGGTCCGGGCGCGTGACGACGGCGATCGTCGAGCCGCACGAAGCCCATCCCGTCCAGGCAGGGCCGCCGCCTCCGCCGACCGGCTGGCGCCGCCTCCTCTGGCCCGGGTTCATCCGAGCCGCGTGGATGGCGCCGCTCTTCTTCGGGATCGGCTCCGGGATCGTCGTCCTGACCCGCTGGTGGGGCGGCTGGCATCCCATCTGGTTCGGCGAGGTGATCGTCCTCGTCGGCGCGCTGGTAGCGCTGCCAATCGGCTTCCTCGCGGGGATCGGCGCCTTCGACTACTGGGTGCGCTACGCGATCGGCTCGCCCACCCGCCCCGAGGACCATTCCGGCCACGGCGCCTACAGCTGGCGCGACTACTTCCGGGTCAACACCGACCACAAGGTGATCGGGATCCAGTACGTCACCACGACGATCTTCTTCTTCCTCGCCGGAGGCGTGCTCGCGCTGCTCGTCCGCGCCGAGCTCGCCAAGCCGGGGATGCAGTTCTTCGACAACCAGACGTACAACGGTCTCTTCAGCGTCCACGCGTCGCTGATGATCTTCCTGTTCGTGATCCCGGCCTTCGCCGGGCTCGCGAACTTCGTCGTGCCGCTGATGCTCGGCGCGCCGGACATGGCGTTCCCGCGCCTGAACGCCCTCTCCTACTGGCTGCTGCCGATCGCCGGAATAATGATGCTCTCGAGCTTCCTAGTTCCCGGCGGCGCCTTCGCGTCAGGCTGGACGGGCTACGCGCCGCTGTCGGTGCACCAGCCGCTCGGGACGATCTTCTTCAACATGGGCGTCCAGTGGGCGGGCGCGAGCTCGATCATGACCGCCCTCAACTTCCTCGTCACGATCATCACGATGCGGGCGCCGGGGATGACCTTCTGGCGCATGCCGCTGCTCGTCTGGGCGAACTTCACGACCTCGCTGCTGGTCGTGATCGCGACGCCGTTCATCGCCGGCTCGCAGTTCTTCGTGATGTTCGACCGGATCATGCACACCAGCTTCTTCGACGTGCAGGCCGGCGGCTATCCGCTCGGGTACCAGCACATCTTCTGGTTCTACTCGCACCCGGCCGTCTACATCATGATGCTGCCCGGCTTCGGGATCGCCTCGGAGGTGATCTCCGTGATGTCGCGGAAGCCGATCTTCGGCTACCGGCTAATGGCCCTGTCGCTGATGGCGATCCTCGTGCTCGGGTTCTCGGTCTGGGCGCACCATATGTTCGTCTCCGGGATGGCGCCGTGGCTACGCGTGCCGATGATGATCACGACGCTGATGATCGCAGTGCCTACCGGGATCAAGGTGTTTTCCTGGCTGGCAACGATCTGGGAGGGGAAGATCAACTTCGCGACGCCGATGTTATGGGCGCTCGGCTTCGTCTCGATGTTCGTGATCGGCGGCCTGTCCGGGATCTACCTCGGCGCCGTCCCGATCGACATCCACGTCAGCGACACCTACTTCGTCGTCGCGCACATCCACTACGTCCTCTTCGGCGGCTCGCTGTTCACGATCTTCGCCGGGATCTACTACTGGTTCCCGAAGATGACCGGCCGGATGTACGACGAGCGGCTCGGCAAGCTCCACTTCTGGCTGACGTTCATCGGCTTCAACACGACGTTCTTCCCGATGCACCTGATCGGCGTGCAGGGGATGCCGCGACGGGTCTCCGACTACGACCCGATCTTCGCTGGCTGGAACATGTTCATCTCGATCTCGTCGTTCGCCCTCGGGGCCTCGGTCGTGGTCTTCCTCTACAACATGATCACGAGCATGCGTCGCGGAGCGATCGCCGAGGCGAACCCGTGGCGCTCGCTCACGATCGAGTGGCAGGTCTCCTCGCCGCCGCCGGTGTTCAACTTCGACGAGGTGCCGCAGGTGGTCGGGAGTCCGTACGAGTACGGCGTCCCGGGCGCACGGCATGCCGTCCTGAACGGAGACCGCGCGGCGGTGCCTGAGGAGGTGCCGCTTCGCTGATGCACCTGCTCGTCGTCGCCAACGAGACGGTCACCGGGCGCGCGCTGATCGACGCGATCGAGCGTCGGCGCGACGAAGACCTGCGCGTCACGGTCATCTGTCCCGTCAACCTGCCGCAACGCGGCTACGTCGTCTACGAGGACACGCGCCGCGCAGCCGCCGGGCGCCGGCTCGAGCGGACGCTCGCGCTGCTCCACGAGCATGGGGTCTCCGCGCACGGGCTCGTGGTCGAATCCGACCCGGTGACGGCGGTAGGGGATGCGCTCGCGCAGCTCGAGCCAAGGGTCGACGAGGTGATCGTCGCGACGCATCCAGTACAAAAATCGGGCTGGCTGCGCCGGAACGTCGTCGACCGGATCCGCAGCGCCGCGGGCGACCGTCCCGTGGAGCACGTCGTCGTCGACGTCACCAGTGAGGCCGGACCGGCGAACGTCCTCGTGATCGCGAACGAGACCGTCCTCGGCGAGCACCTGCTGCGGAAGATCAAGGAGCGCGCGGAGCGGAGCCCGGCGAGCTTTCTGATCGTCTCGCCGCAGAGCGATCCTTCTGAGGGAGCCCATCCGGAAGCCGAGCGACGGCTGAAGCGCGCGCTCGCCGAGCTCCGCGGCTCGGGCATCGACGCGCACGGCCAGGTCGCGCACCCCGATCCGTTCTCGGCGGCGATGGAGGCGATCCGGGAAGAGCGCGTCGACGAGATCATCGTCTCCACCTTCGGGCCGGAGCGTTCGGGCTGGCTGCGGCGGGACCTCGTCGAGCGGCTTCGTTCCGAGACGGGCGTCCCTGTCGAGCACGTCGTCGCCGAAGCGGAGGTACCCGTTTAGTGCAAGCCCACGCCGCCGCCGCGCAGCACCACGGGCCGCCGCCCGCACACCACAGCTCGCGCGTCAACGCGTCGGTGCTCGGCATGTTCCTGTTCATCGCCTCCGAGGTGATGCTGTTCGGCTCGTTCTTCACGGCGTACTTCTTCGTCCGCGTCGTGAACGGCACCGGCTGGGCGGGCGAGTTCCACCTGCTGAACGGGAAGCTCTTCGAGGTCCCGGTCTACGTCGCCTTCGTGAACACGGCGATCCTGGTCACCTCGAGCTTCACGATGCACTGGGCCCTGACGTCGATCAAGAGCGGGAATCGCGCCGGTCTCCAGGCCGGGCTGCTGCTCACCTTCCTGATGGGGCTCGTGTTCCTGCTGACACAGGCACGCGAGTACTCGCGGCTTGGGTTCGCGCCCAAGGACGGTGCCCCGGCGACGATCTTCTACACCCTGACCGGCCTCCACGGCGCCCACGTCTTCGTCGGTCTGTCGATCCTCCTGTTCATGACGATCCGAGCCTTCCGAGGCCACTTCTCACCCGAGCATCACCACGGCGTGGAGATCGGCGGGATCTACTGGCACTTCGTCGACGTAATGTGGATCGTGGTGTACACGACTGTCTACATCGTCTGATGATCAACCCGCTTCGAAGCGAAGAGGAGGCGTTCCGGTTCGTGATCGGGGCGCTCGTCTACTTCGGAGCGATCGCGGGCGCCGCGGTCCTCAACAAGTGGGCCGGAGTCGCCGTCTTCGTACTGCTGACTGCGGCCGTCTTCGTGTGGTGGGCGCGGGCGCGCCGCGACGAGGCGCCGATCCGGACGGCGCCCCGGCCGAGCGGGGCGAACGAGCGGCGCATCCTCGTGATCGCGAACGAGACCGTGGGCGGCGAGATGCTGCGGAAGATGATCCTCAGCAAGGCCGAGAGCGTCGACGAGCAGGTGCTGGTGGTCGTGCCGGCGCTGAACTCCCCGCTCCGTCACTGGGCCTCCGACGAGGACAACGCACGCGCCGCCGCTGCCGAGCGGCTCGAGCGGAGCCTGCGGCGGCTGCGGGAGGGCGGCGTCGAGGCGACCGGCGAGGTCGGGGACGGCGATCCGCTCCAGGCGATGGAGGACGCTCTCCGCACCTTCGGCGCGGACGAGATCGTGATCTCGACCCATCCCGAGGGGAAGTCACACTGGCTCGAGCGCGGCGTCGTCGAGAAGGCGCGCGAGCGCTTCATGGTGCCGATCACGCACGTGGTCACCGACCTCGAGGCGGAACTGAGCGAAAGCTCGCGCTTTCGCTCAGGCTAGGTACGCCGCTCGTCGCGGAAAACGCGCGGGGCCAAGCCCCGCGCTCTCTATGAAGCGGGGCTGCCGAGAGTCCCCGGGGTGCGGGCGGTGGCGCTACGCGTCCCCGCCCGCATCAGTCCGGCCTCCACGTAGACCGGCTTCGCCCGCTCTACGCTCCGGCCCTTTGAGGTGTTGCCAATTCGGCTGTCGTGACAGGGGTTACGTCATGACGCCGCCGCGGGCGCCGCCGTACAGGAGGAGCTGCGTGCAGCGGAACAGCGCGATCGTCTTGCCGCTTTCCTCGGAGGTGACCGTCGCGTCCCACACCTGGGTCGTCCGGCCGCCGTGGACGAGCACGGTCTCGCAACGGAGCGTCCCCTCGGTCACCGTCCCGAGGAAGTTCGCCTTCAACTCGATCGTCGTGAAGCCGGTCGCGCCTTCGGGAAGCGACGCGACGCAGCCGTAGCCCGACACCGTGTCCGCGAGCGCGACGACCGTGGCGGCGTGGAGGTAGCCGTTCGGCGCGAGCAGCTCGTCTCGGATCTCCAATCGGGCGTCGGCGTGGCCCTCAGCCACGCCGAGGATTTCGACGCCGAGGAGACCTGGGAGCCTCCCCTCGCCGATCCTTGCAAAGGCCTCGGTGTCTATTTGCCGGCGACCGAGGAGACGTACTTGGCGACGGCCTTGATCTGGGCGTCCGTGAGCGTCCCCTTGAACGCCGGCATGATCCCGCCGCCGACCTCGACCTGGTGCTTCGCCCGGGCAAACGGCGGCTTCAGCGCATCGAGGTTCGGCCCCTGCGTCCCGTTCGTCCCCGCGTCGGCGAGCGTGTGACAGCCGCCGCACTTCAGTTTGAAGATCGTCTTCCCATTCGTGGTGGCGAGCCTCTGCGCCTCGGCGAAGCCGCCCTTACCCGCGTTCGCGGCGACGAAGGCGGCGACGTCCTCCGCGTCCTGGCCGCGCACGAGGTTCGCCGGCATGTTCGCGGTCAGCTCGTCGGACTTCTGCCCGGTGTCGAACTGGCCGGGGTACTTGATCTGCTCGTGCACGATCTCCCTGATCGCGCTTTCCTTGTAGCCGTCGGCGCGGGCCTGTGCGAAGGCATCGTCGAGGTTGGGGCCGATCGTTCCGGTCGAACCCGCCGCGGCGAGCGTGTGGCAGCCTGCGCACTGGCCCTTGCCTGTGAAGAGCTTGCGCCCGTTGTCCGTGTCGCCGCGTCCCTTGGAGAGCCCTCCTGTCCCGCAGCCGGCGAGGACGACGACTGCTCCGAGCAACGGAAGGATGGAACGCAAGTTACGCGGGCGGCTGGTCCGCGGACGCCCGCAGCTTCGAGACCGCCTCGTCGCGGGTCGGGTAGATCGCGAAGACGCGGTCGAGGCCGGTGATCTCGAAGATCTTCGTGATGTTCCTGTCGCTGCAGACGAGCGACAGCTGGCCGTCGTTCGTGCGCAGGCGCTTGACTCCGCCGACGAGCACGCCCAGCGTCGTGGAGTCGATGAAGGTCGTGTCGCTGAAGTCGACGATGACCTCCTTCCCGCCTTGGCCGATCACGTCGAGCAGCTGCTGCTTGAACTCGGGCGCGGTGTAGAGGTCGACCTCACCGGCCAGCGCGATCACGTAGGCGTCGTCTCCCAGCTGCTCCGTCTTGATGTCGAAGTTCATATCGTCCCCCGCGAAGATGGTGGGCCGCGGTCGGTCTCGCGCTTTCCCCGCTCGAGGGAGTCTAACCACCGCCTCCCGTAGCGGAGGCCGCCCGCAGTGCCTTGATCTGGGCGCGAATATCCGCCTTGATCGAGGGGTCGTCCGTGCGCTTCAGGACCTGCTTGTAGGCCTTGATCGCGGTGGGCAGGTCCTGGAACTGCTGCGCCGTCCGCGCGAGCGTGAGCAGGTTGTCCTGGGAGGGGTCGAGCTTCGCGAGCTTCTTGTAGGTCGACAGCGCCGCCTGGGCCGCGCCCTGGTACTGGGCGTTGGCCTGCTGCGCGGCGGTGCTGCTGTTGCTCTCGAGGACGCTCGCGATCGGATCGTCGCCGAGCGCCTTGCCGAACTTCGACGTCGTCGGCACGCCGAAGATCGAGCGCGAGCTCGCCAGGGATTGATCGAGAAAGGCCATCTGGGCCTGTTGGAGATAGTTGGCGGCCTGCGTCGTCTGGATCGTCCCGAGGTGCGCCAGCGCCTCCGTGTCCTTCGGCCGGAGCGCGACGTACTGCTGGTACGTGGCGATCGCCTCGGTGAGCCGCCCTTTCCCCTCGTACGCCGTCGCGAGCTCCTTCTGAGCAGCCGCGTCGCGCGGATTCTTGTCCACCTTCTTCTGAGCCTTCTCGATCGAGGGCGCGGCGCTCCCCCCGCGGCCGAAGCTGTCCCGGAGGAGGTTGCCGAGGTCGAGTCCGCCGGAGCCGACCCCGAGGAAGACGAAGCCGGCGCCGAAGACGATGACCATGACCGCGAAGGCCCACTTCGCCTGCTTCCGCAGGCGCGTGAAGAACAGCGTGTCCTCGACTACGCGCGCGGAGCGGCCGCCGCTGCCGGAGCGTCGGCGGGTGCCGGCGGTGCGAGCATGGCGCGCCTCGCGCTGTGCGCGGCGGCGGTCAGCTCGTGCCACTCGAAACCTCCCTTCTCGTAACGGACCTCGCCGTCGACGAGGCTGGTCAGCACGCGGTCCGGTGAGCCGCCGAAGACGAGGGCGGCAGCCGGATCCTCCCAGGGTAGATACGCCGAGCCCTCGAGGGAGACCACCGCAAGGTCGGCCCGCTTTCCGGGAACGAGGGAGCCGATCTCTCGATCGAGACCGAGCGCGCGCGCCGATCCGAGCGTCGCCAGCTCGAGCGCCTCCGCGGCTGACAGGACGTCGGGACGCCGGGCCCGCGCCCGGGCCGAGAGGACGACCGAACGAAGCTCCTCGAAGAAGTTGAACGACGGCGCCGACGCGGGGCTGTCCGTGCCGACGCCCACCCGGGCGCCGGCGGCCCGCAGCTCGGCGAGCGGCGCCACTCCGCAGCCGAGCGCGGCGTTGGAGCGCGGGCAATGGGCGACACCGGTGGCGGTCGAGGCCAGCAGATCGATCTCCGCCTGGTCGAGGACGACGCAGTGAGCCGCGACGACGTCCGGTCCGAGCAGACCGTGCTCCGCGAGCAGATGCGTTCCCGTCATCCCCGGCGGCTCGACGAGCAAGTGCCGGTAGCCGCTCCACGAGCCTTCGCCGCGGAGGAGGTACGCCACCTCGCTCGTGCTCTCGGAGATGTGCGTCGCGATCGGCAGGCCCAGCTCCGCGCATGCCCGGTAGAGCTCGAGCGAGACCGAATACGGAGCGTGCGGCGAGACTCCGGGGCGGACGCGCTCGGAGAACGCGTCCTCGGCGCGGTCGCGGATGCGCGCGAAACGTTCGAGCGCCGCGTTGACGTCGGAGCCGAAGACCTCGAGATAGACGGTCGCCCGCAGGCCGAGCTCTGCGCAGGCGAGCGCCGTCGCGCCGCTGTAGCTGCAGTCGCCGACGGTGGTGACACCGGAGGCAAGACACTGGGCGGCGCCGAGGCGGGCGATGTCGACGTACTCGTCCCAGCCGATCCGTCCTTTCCGCTGGACGTGCAGCGCGATCCATTCGGCGAAGTCGCCGAGCCCGTCGCCGAAGCCCCCGTAGACCGCGTATTCGAGGTGGGAGTGCGCGTTCACGAACCCGGGCGCGATCACTGCATCGTCGAATCGCCTCCCCTGCCCCAGCTCGTCGGCCGAGCCGACCGCGGCGATGCGTCCGTCCTCGATCGCGACAGCGCCGCCTTCGATCGGCGCCCCCTCGACGGGAAGCACCCAGTCGGCCGAGAGAACCGTCGTCACTGCGCGAGCGATGCTAGCCGCTCGGGTTCCCGCCAGCGTTTCTCGAAGAAGGCGGAGAGCCAGATCGAGCCCTCGAACAGGATGAGGAGCGGCACCGCTTCGAAGACGAGCGAGACCGGATCGACACTCGGCAGCAGCACGGCGACGATGACGACGACGACGATTCCGGTCCGCCGGTTCCGCCGGAGCTTCTCGGAGGAGAGCACGCCGATGCGGACGAGGCTCAGCACGAAGATCGGCAGCTCGAAGACGACGGCGACCGCGAGGATCGTCACCGTGGCGAACGAGAGGTAGTCGCGGGCGCGGATCTGGATGTTGAAGATCTCGTTGTCGTAGTTCGTCAGGAACCGGAGCGCCGGCGGCAGGACGACGAAGTACGCGAACACCATCCCACCCGCGAACAGCGCGGTCGCGAGGGCGACGAAACCGGCGACGACGCGCTGGTGCGCCTCCTCGAATGCCGGCGCGAGGAAGCCCCAGAGCTGCCAGAGGAGGACCGGCAGCGCGAGCGCGAAGCCGGCGTAGAAGCTGACCCGAAGGGACGTCAGGAACGGCTCGGTGACGCCGAACGTCGTCAGCTTCTCGTGCGCCTCGGGCAGCGGCGCGCGCAGCCAGTTGAGGAGCGTCTTGTGGAAGCCGAAGGCGACGCCGCCGCCGACCGCCAGTGCGACGAGTGCGATCACCAGCCGAGCGCGAAGTTCGTCGAGGTGCTCGACAAGCGTCGCCTCCTCGCCGTGGTGGAGGCGGCGCGGAAGCCGCTTCATTAGTAGGAGACCTCCTACGGCTTGCGGGGCGGCGCCGTCGTGTCCTGCGTCCCGATCGGCAGCTCCGCGCGGTCATCGTCGTCGTCGTCCTTGCCGGTGACCGAGTCCTTGAACTCGCGCATCCCCTTGCCGAGCTGCCTACCCATCTCGGGGAGTCGCTTCGGCCCGAAGACGAGGAGGATCACGAGCAGGAGGATCAGGAGCTCCCAGACGCTGACTCCGAAGGGCATAGGGCAAGGGTAGCGCGTTTCGGGCACCCCTCCCCGCGGACACTCAGAGGCCGTGCGCAAGAAGCCGCTCTCACGTCAGGTCGTCGTCGTTGCAGGCGGGTCCTACGGCCTCGGCCGGGCGATCGCGGCTGCGGCGGCGCGAAGAGGAGCAACGGTCGTCGTCGGCGCCCGCGGGCGGGACGGGCTGGACGGCGCGGTTCGCGACATCGAGGCGGCGGGGTCGCGGGCGCTCGCGCTCGAGACCGACGTCTCCGACCGCGAGCAGGTGCAGGCGCTCGCCGACCGAGCCGCCGAGCGCTTCGGCCGCATCGACACGTGGATCGCGAACGCGATGGTGACCGTTTACGCCGAGGCGCACCGGCTCGAGGACGACGAGCTCCGCCGCGTCTTCGACGTCAACTTCTTCGGCGGGGTCTACGGGTACTGGGCGGCGCTGCCGTATCTGCGCGACTCGCGCGGGACGTTCATCCAGATCGCCTCCGCATTGTCCTACCGGGGCATCCCGCTCCAGGCGGCCTACTGCTCGACGAAGGCGGCGCTGCGGACGTTCTTCGAGACAGCGCGCGTGGAGCAGCGGAAGGAGCGCTCGGGCGTCGACATCTCGGTGATCCTGCCCGGAGCGATGAACACGCCCCAGTTCGACCGCGCGCGCCAGAAGATGGGCCTGCAGCCACAGCCGGTGCCGCCGATCTACCAGCCGGAGCCGTTCGCCGAAGCCGTCGTCCGCTGTTGCGAGCGACCGATCCGCGAGCTTCCGATCGGCTGGGGCGCGCAGAAGCTGCTCTGGGGCCAGAAGCTGGCCCCGCGCGCCGGCGACTACGTGCTGCTGAGGAACGGCTGGAAAGGACAGCACACGTCCGAGCCGAAGCCGCAGGACTCGCCGGACAACCTCTTCGACGTGCTCCCCGGCGACCCGGGTGCGCACGGTCGCTTCGACGATCGGTCGCGCGGAACGACGGCGTGGACCTTGCTTCGCCTGCACCGAGGCCGGATCGGCGCCGGAGCCGCATTGGGTACCATGGGGCTACTAGCCGGCCGCTCAGGCCGCTTTCCAACACACTAAAGGGTGTTACAAACTGGCACTGCTCGAGCTTAAGAACCTGCACGTCGCACTCGAAGACGGCACCGAGATCGTCAAGGGCGTCGACCTGGCCGTGAACACCAACGAGGTGCACGCGGTCATGGGCCCGAACGGCTCCGGCAAATCGACGCTCGCCTATGCGCTGATGGGGCATCCGGCCTACGAGATCACGGAAGGGCAGATCCTCTTCGAAGGCGAGGACGTGACCGAGATGGCGGCGGACGAGCGCGCCCATCGCGGCCTCTTCCTCGCATTCCAGTATCCCCATGCCGTCCCCGGCGTGACCGTGACCTCGTTCCTGCGCAGCGCGATCAACGCGCTCCGGAAGGCGCGCGCCGGCGGCGAGGAGGATCCCGTCCCGATTCCGGAGTTCCGCAAGGAGCTGCTGGCGGTGATGGACGGACTCAAGGTCTCCCGCGAGCTCGCGTCCCGCTACCTCAACGAGGGCTTCTCGGGCGGCGAGAAGAAGCGCGTCGAGATCCTGCAGATGGCGATGCTGAAGCCGCGGATCGCAGTCCTCGACGAGACCGACTCAGGCCTCGACATCGACGCTCTGCGCGTCGTGGCGGGCGGCGTCAAGGAGCTCGTTGGGCCCGAGATGGGCGCCGTCGTGATCACGCACTATCAAAGAATCCTGAACTACATCACCCCGGACTTCGTGCACGTGTTCCTCGATGGACGTATCGTAGAGGAGGGCGGTCCCGAGCTTGCACACAAGCTGGAGGCCGGAGGGTACGAACGATACGAGGTAAAGGTCTGATGGCCACCGAAACCGAGACTGTCAAGCAGATCCGCGAGGAGTACAAGTACGGCTTCTCCAACCCGGACGAGGCCAAGGACTACTTCTTCAAGTCGGGCCGGGGCCTCTCGCACGAGGTCGTCGAGGCGATCGCCGAGCACAAGAACGAGCCGGAGTGGATGC
>WNGE01003495.1_pt1 | contig 18558 bp, 22 predicted proteins | sample 5400651 | NCBI WGS metagenome assembly WNGE01 (sample SAMN13153370, study PRJNA577476) | soil metagenome | isolation source: 60 cm soil or saprolite under grassland replicate 2 | place: USA:California | collected 2016-06-15
ACTGGCAGATGAACGACAAGGAGCCCTACGCGTTCTTCGGCGAGGCGTTGTTGCCCGCCGGCTTCAACCTCGCCCTCATCGAATACACGCTGGCTCCCGAGGCGCGCCTCGACCAGATCGTGGCCGAGGTCAGATCGGCAGTGGCGTGGGTGATCGAGCATGCGTCGGAGCACGGCGGCCATGCCCGCCGCGTCTTCGTGGCCGGCCATTCCGCGGGCGGACACCTGACGGCAACAGCCATGAGCGACCCGCGACTGGCCGGGGGGATCGCCATCAGCGGCATCTACGATCTCGAGCCCGTCCGGCTCAACTATCTGAACGACAAGCTCCGGCTCGACAAGGACGAGGCGGCGCGTAACAGCCCCCTCCTGCATCTGCCGCCCCACGCCTCGCCGCTCGTCGTCGCGGTGGGACTCGGAGAGCTGCCGGAGCTGATCCGGCAATCGGAGGAATACTGGGCGGCCTGGGAGCGGCAAGGCCTGCCCGGACAGTATCTGCCGTTGCCGGAGCACGACCACTTTTCGATTCTGGAGGAGCTGGCGCGGCCTTCGGGCAAGCTGTTCGTGGCCCTCAACGACCTCGCCCGGAGGGCCTAGCCCGGGTCGGGAAAACACAGGCGCGTCAGGGCCGGGAGACGTAGGGATTGCCGCGGATGTAGAAGCGCAAGAGCCGTCTCGCCCAGTGCCCCGCGTAGTCGACACCGATGCGCGGGCGCTTCACGATCGAGCTGACCTCGGCCCCATCGTCCGCGATGTAGAAATCTCGGCTCAGCAGATCGTGTCCGTTGAGCCGGCCATCGATCTCCATGGCCCGGCACAGGAGGCCGGGCCCCTGGGTGCGGCCCGTCACGTTCTGCACCGGCTCCACCGCCCGCAGCAAGACCGCTGACGCCTTTCCTTCCCCCTGCGTCACCACGTTCATACACTGATACATGCCGTAGATGAGATACACGTACGCGTAGCCGGGAGGGCCGAACATGACCCGGGTCCGCGTGGTCAGGCCCTTGGCGGAATGGGCCGCCAGATCGTGCGGCCCCAAGTAGGCTTCGACCTCGACGATGCGACCGACCCGCGTGGCGCCGTCCGCGCGGTGAACCAGGCACTTGGCGAGCAGCTCTCGGGCCACGGAGATCGCATCGCGATCATAGAAGTCGCGGGGCAGCTTGCGCACCGTGCGGCTCCTCACCCTCCATGCACGGTGGCGAGGACCGAGGGCAGGGCCGCCATCACCTCCTGCAGGCACCGCCGAATCCGCTCGATGTTCTCGTGCGCCTTCTCGGGGATGCCGCCGCGGGTTATGTGCGCGATGAAGTCCTCGCGGCTCGTGGTCATGAGCAGGGAGGCGTTGACCTCGAGCTGCAGCGCGTGGACCCGATGGGTCTCGGGGCGGCCGAAGGTGGCGACGATGTTGCCGCCGGTATACCCGCTGACGTTCTCGTGCACCTCGAAGTCGTGACGCGTGAAGATGCCGGCCACGGCGGCCGCGAGCTCCCGGTGACAGGTCACGTCGTGGCGGGTCCCGATGATCACCTGATGGTGTTTCATCCGGCGCGGGCTGCCCGTGTGGCCATCGAGGAGCATGGCGTATCCGAAGACGTCCTGGATCTCTCCGAGGAGGCGCTCCAGCGTCGCATAGTAGGGATCGTAGAGCGTCCGGAGGCGCTGTTCGAGATCGGCCAGATCGAGGGGCCGCGCGAAGATGGGCACGTCGCGCATGGTGTGGGTGCGCACCACCCCGCGCCGAGAGCGGATCTCTCCGTCGCGCTCCTCGAAGTCATCGCGGCGGCGATTCACGTCGACGAACATGCGCGAGAACGGCGTGGCGAGAACCGTCGCTCCCTGCTCGTGCAGGTCACCGTAGAGATCGCCCACGAAGGTATCGGCAAAGCCATAGGCGAAGGTCTCGTAGGAGGGCTCGCCATAGTCGTCGCGGGTGATGTGGGGCAGGGGCTGCGTGCCGTAGTGCGGCACGCTGACGAGGACGGGCGTGCGCGTTCCCGGCGCGGGGTAGCTGACGATCGGGTATGGGTCGGCGCTCTCCATGGATCGTGATGCTACGGTGGGCGACAAGGCCTAGGCAAGGGGAGGGTGGAAGGCGCCACGCCGGCGGGTGCCCGGCTACCGGGCGGAGAGGCGACGCTGGTAGATCGTGAGATTGGCGAAGGCGGCGGCGAGAAGAGGCGCCGGTACCCTCAAGCGCCGCGCGCGCACGAGGAGGTCACCGAGGATGTGATCGGCCTCCACGCTCCTCTGGCGCTGGAGATCGCGGTACATCGACGAGGCGAGGGGCGACCCCGGGGCGGTCACGGTGGACGTGATGCGGGCGGTGAACTTTTCTCCAGGAGGATGGCCGGAGGCCGTGGCCACCGCCGCGCATTCGGCGAAGAGCTGCAACGCAAGCTCGGCGCCGCCCGGCGCCGCTTCGATCTCCCCTACCGTTCCTCGCATGAGGCAGGTGATCCCTCCCAGCGTGGCGAGGAAGACCCACTTCTCCCACATCTCCCGGGCGATGGCTTGGGAGGCCCGCGCGGTGAACCCGGCTCCCTGCATCGCCTGGTCGAGCGCGGCCACGCGGGCCGAGGCCGCGCCGCTCAATTCCCCATAGACGAGCTCCTGCGTGTCGGCGAGCTGAACGATCCGGCCCTCATCGTCGAGCATGGTCGCCACCACGCACACCCCGCCGAGCACGGACTTCTCGCCGAATCGCTTGGCCAGGATGTCGAGGTGCCGCAGGCCGTTCAGGAGCGGCAGGAGCATGGTGTCTGGTCCGACGGCCGGCGCGAGATCGTCCAGGGCGTGATCGAGCGCATAGGCCTTCACGCTCAGCACCGCCACATCATAGGTAGACGCGATGTGTCCGGCCGTCACGAGCTCAGGGCTGATGGTGGCGTCGCCGTGCGGGCTCAGGAGGCGCAACCCCTCGGCCCGCAGCTGCTCTCCTCGCGGCGGCCGAACGAGGAAGGTCACGTCCCGCCCCGCCTGTGCGAGCCGACCGCCGAAATACCCGCCCGTCGCTCCCGCACCGACGACGAGAATCCGCATCGCTAGCTCCCGGGTGTGCCGGTCTGATGTGTGTCGGTCCTTCCGACGGTGGAAGGACCCGGAAGGATTCGAAATCGTGCTAGCATCCCGGCATGTGAGCTGCTGGCACGGTGGATGGTGGGCCTGCTGCCACAACGGGAGGTGGTTGTGAGGCGCAGCCGATCTCGCCTGCGGGGGAGCTAGTGGACCGGAGAGCGTTCCTCGGCGCCTTCGGCCTCGGGTTCCTGGGATGGCCGCTCGCTTTGGACGCGCAGCCGAAGAAGATGCTCCGCGTCGGCGTCCTGTCTCCATTTTCCTCGGCCTCCCAGCAATCCTTGCAGCCCTTCCGTGATGCGCTTCGCGACCTCGGCTACCCTGAAGGCCCGCACATGACGTTCGAATACCGATGGGCCGACGGAAAGTCGGAAAGACTGCCTGAGCTCGCGGCCGAGCTCGTGCGGAGCAAGGTGGACGTGCTGCTCTCCGCGTGGGGCACGCCGGCGGCGCTGGCCGCCAAGAACTCGACCACGAGCATCCCCGTGGTCGCGGTGGCCGTGGCCGATCCGGTGAGCGTGGGCCTCGTGGCGAGCCTCGCCCAGCCGGGCGGCAACGTGACGGCTTCTACCTTTCTCTCGGACGAGACCCTCGGGAAACAGCTGCAACTCCTCAAGGAAGCCGATCCGAGAATCTCCCGCGTGGCCATCCTGACCAATCCCGACAACCCTGTCTACGCGCCGCTGTTGAAGGACATCGAGGCCACGGCCCGAGCGATACGGGTGGAGGTCGTGCGGCTCGGGGTTCGGGGCCCGGGGGATGTGGAGCCCGCCTTCGAGACGGCCAAGCGGGAAAGAGTCCAGGGACTGGTGGTGCTTCGCGACACGGTGCTGATCACCCACGGGGCGAAAATGGTCGAGCTTGCCGCGAGGTATCGGCTGCCCGCGATGTACGGGATGCGGGAATTCGTCGACGCGGGCGGTCTCATGTCCTTCGAGCCGAGCCTTCCCGATCTCTACCGTCGCGCCGCGCAGCTCGTGGACAAGATCCTCAAAGGCGCCAAACCGGCCGCGCTGCCCGTCGATCGATCCACCAAGTTCGAGCTCGCCATCAACCTGAAGACGGCCAAAACGCTTGGCCTCACCATTCCCCAGCCGCTCCGGCTGCGCGCGGATGCGCTGATACAGTAGGACGGCTAGTCCTTCGGTCAAAGATCCTCGAAGGGCGCGGAGGACGACGGCGCGATGTTGCCGACACACGGGCGCTACGACTACTCGAACATCACCACGAGGGCCGACTATTCCTGGCCGGGCGGACGGCGGCTCGCCGTCTACGTCGCGCTCAACATCGAGGCCTTCGGCTTCGGGGTGGGCAAGGGCGCGGCCATCGCCCCGCCGGACCAGGCCCAGAGCCACAGCATCTATAGCTGGCGCGACTACGGTAATCGCGTGGGCATCTGGCGTCTCTTCGAGCTGCTCGACGAGCTCGGCATCCCCGCCGAGGCGCAGATGAACACCGCGATCTACGAGATGGCGCCCGACATTCCCGGGAGGCTCCGCGCGCGGGGCGACGAGGTCCTCGGCCACGGGGTGACCAACTCCGACGAGCAGGGCCATCTCGACGAAGCCAAGGAGCGCGCCTTGATCGAGGAGGTGACGGCCACCATCGAGCGTCACGAAGGAGCCCGGCCCGCAGGCTGGATGAGTCCATGGCTCTCGAACAGCACGGTCACCATGGATCTCTTGCAGGAGGCGGGCTACCGCTACGCCATGGACTGGACCATGGACGATCAGCCCATCTGGATCCGCACCCGCCAAGGGCGCATTCTTGCCATGCCGTATCCCATCGAGGTGAACGACACACGGGGCATCGTCTGGTACCGCTACACCGCGGACGAGTTCGCCGACATGATCGTGGATCAGTTCGACGAGATGCTCGCCCAGTCGGTGCGCCAGCCGCTCGTGTGCCCGATCTCCCTGCACCCCTTCGTGATCGGCCGGCCGTACCGCATCCGCCGGCTCCGCCGGGCCCTCCAGCACATCCTCGGGCACCGGGACCGCGTGTGGCTCACTCGCCCGCGCGACATCTGCGCGCATATCGAGTCGCTGCCCGCGGGCATCGTTCCCGGAAGCTGACGGAGTGGGCAGGCGGCTCAGCGCTTCCTGAAGGCCCCTTCCTTGTCGAGCTGCATCAGCGCCTGCGCCCCCGTGCTGAACGTGGGTCCGCCCCCCGGCACCGCGGCGGACTGTATCGCCTCCAGCAGCTCGCGCTTGGTCGCGCCGTGTTCGATGGCGCGCCGCATGTGCGCGATCACCCCCTCATGCCGGCCCCGGTAGGCGAGGATGCCGATGATGACCATCTCGCGGTGCCGGATGGACAGCTCCTTGCCCTCGCCGATCGACAGGGCGGAAAGGGGCTGCCGCGCCTTGACGTACTCGGGATCTTCCTTCGCCACCCAGTCCCAGAACGGATAGCCATAGGGACTGGCGGCCTTGCCCTCGAGCTTCTTTGCCTTCGGGGCGCCCTCGCGTGGGCTCATGCTATCGCGTGTGCTCATGATGATCTCCTGAGACGTCGGTGGACTAAAACGTGGCGGTGATCTTCGCGCCCTTCGAGGTCTGGCATTCGCCACCCCCGCCGCCGCCCATGCCCGCGCCCCCCGCGTCGAGATTGAAGCGGCAGAGCATCCTCGTGCCGCGGTCGCCCATGAGGGTGGCCACGGCCTTGTTCTCGTAGGTCCGGATGAACGCCGCGGTATCGCGCCCAACCCCCCACATGCTGTCGTCGATTTCTCCCTGATGATCCGCCGGAGCGTCCCCCGTCCAGGCCGGATCCAGCGACGAGCGCGACATGCCGGGCTTCACGACCTGGTACGTCCCGGAGAACCGCTCGCCGTCCGGCATGACCGCGGACATTTTTCCGCTCTCGCCGAAGAGCCCGGAGCGCCACGTCATGTTCAACGGCGCGGCCGGCTGGCCGCCCACGGCCACTCGCCCGGTGACGTCGCCCGAGGCGCAGCCCAGAGCCGCCCCCGCGAGTAGAGAGATACCCGCTGTCCGTCCTACGCCTCCCCACATATAGCCGAGCCTCCTCGGATCATTCCTGTGAACGTCTTCCTCGCAAATCGCCCGGGTGATGATAGACGGCTCTGGGGCACGAGGCAAGGTGCCTTCCGGGCTGATATGCTGTGGCGTGCCCGGGATGCGCGTCATCGTGGACCGGCTGTGCAAGACCTATCGCGCCCGGCGCGGCCAGAACCTGGTCGCCCTGGACGGGATCGACCTCACCGTGGAGTCCGAGGAGTTCGTGGCCATCCTCGGCCCCTCGGGCTGCGGCAAGTCCACGCTGCTCGGTATCATCGCCGGGCTCCTGCCCGCGACCTCGGGGGAAGTCGTGTTCGAAGGGGAGCGCCGACCCGGCCAGCCCCTCACGGCCACGGTCTTCCAGGAGTTCGCTCTTTTTCCGTGGCGGACGGCGCGGGCCAACGTCGAATTCGGGCTCGAAGAGCTCGGTCGGCCGCCTGCGGAACGCCAGGAGCGCTCGGCGCGTTTCATCGTCATGACCGGCCTCGAAGGGTTCGAGGACAAGTTTCCTCACGAGCTCTCGGGCGGCATGCGGCAGCGAGTCGGCATCGCGCGGGCCCTCGCGGTGGAGCCGGCGGTGCTCCTCATGGACGAGCCCTTCTCGGCCCTCGACGCCCAGACGCGCACGCTGATGATGGAGGAGCTTCTGGGCATCTGGGAGCGCACGCGCACGGGCATTGTCTACGTGACGCACAATATTCAGGAGGCGGTCTACATGGCCGACCGCGTGGTGGTGCTGTCGCGGCGGCCCGGGCGCGTGCTCGAGACGGTGCCCGTCGAGCTCAAGCGGCCGCGGCACGAAGGCCAGATGGGCGAGCCCGGCTTTCTCCACGCCACCGAGCGCATCTGGGGGCTCATAAAGTCCCAGGCCCAGGCGGCGCTGGTCGAGGGAGAGGGCTGATGGCCCCGGAGCGAGTGGCGGTTCGGGACCGCGCAGCGTTCCTTCGCCGCGCCGATCACCGTCTGCTCCGGGTGGCCGCGCTCGGAGGCCTCCTCGTGCTCTGGGAGGCCCTGACGCGCGTCGGCTGGATTCCCGCGCTGTTTCTGCCATCGCCGCTGGGCGTCGTGCGCGAGCTCGGCGAGATGGCCGCTTCCGGCCAGCTCATGATCCACGTCGCGGCCAGCCTGCGCCGTCTCGTCCTGGGCTTTGGCGTGGGCGCGGCCGCGGGTATCATCGTGGGCATCGCCACCGGCGTCTTCTCGCGGGCCGAAGCGGTGGGGCAGCCGCTCATCGCGGCGACCTTTCCCATCCCCAAGATCGCCCTCCTGCCCCTCTTGATTCTTTGGCTGGGCATCGGCGAGCCGTCCAAGATCGCCGTCATCGCCCTCGGCGTCTTCTTTCCGATGGCCATCAATACCTATGCGGGAGTGAGGCAGGCGGACCCCCTGCTCGTGCGGGCCGCCATCGCGTTCGGCGCCGGCCGATGGAGCGTCATCCGCAAGGTCATCCTCCCGTCGGCCCTGCCCATGATCTTCGCCGGGCTCAAGCTGGGCGCGGGCACGGCCCTCCTTCTCCTCGTGGCCGCGGAGATGATCGCCGCCGACTCCGGCATCGGCTTCCTCGTCCTCCATGCGGGCAATATCATGGACACGACCAGGCTCATGGTCGGCATCGTCTGCCTGTCCGTGCTCGGCGTGCTCTCGCACTGGGTGCTCACGCGCTGCGAACGGCTGGCCGTCCCGTGGCGCCACACATGATGGCGGTGACTCGCGGAGGATCCCGGAGGCGGTGGATGATCGTGCTCGTCCTGATCCTCGGTGTCGCGGTGCTCGGAGCCGGCGTCTCCTCCGCGCGCGCCGACTCCGCCGTCAAGATCGGCGCGCTCAAGCTCAGCTCCTCGGCGCCCCTCTTCATCGGCGTAGACAAAGGCTTCTTCAAGGAGTACGGGATCGACCCCGAGCTCGTCTTCTTCCAGGCCGCCGCACCCATCGCCACCGCCCTCGCCACCGGGCAGATTGAGGTGGGAGCCACCGGCATCACCGCCGCGCTCTACAATATCGTCCTGGGCGGCGAGCAGCTCTGGCTCGTAGCCGACAAGGGACGCGAGTGGCCCGGCTATCCCCTCACGGGTATCGTGGTCCAGAAGGAGCTCTACGACGGCGGCCTGCGCCAGATCGCCGACCTCAAGGGCAAGCGTGTCGGCATCACCACTCTCGGCTCCACCTTCCACTATTCGCTCGGCAATATTCTCGAGAAGTCCGGCCTCAAGCTCGAGGACGTCCGCGTCGTCCCGCTGCAGACCATGCCCGCCGCCCTCGAGGCCCTCAAGGGAAAGCAGGTTGACGCCATCCTCTTGCCCCAGCCTTTCCCCGGCACGGCCGAGGTGCAAGGCTTCGGCAAGATCCTCTTCTGGGCGGGTGATCTCCACCCATGGCAGACGGTGGCCGTGTTCTACTCCAAGAAGTTCGCCGCCGATCGCCAGCGCGCGGTCGCCTTCATGAAGGGCTACGTCAAGGCCTCGCGCTACTATTACGACGCGGCCCTCGAGCAGAAAGACGGTCGGTCGGCGCCCGGCTCCCACTATGACGAAGTCGTGGGCATCACGGCCAAGTACACGGGGGCCCGGCCCGAGGTGATACGGTTGGGCTTTCCCTTCCAGGACAGAAATGCCCGGCTGCTCGTCACGGATATCGAGCGGCAGATAGCGTGGTGGACGGAGAAGGGATTCATGAAGCGGACTCTTCCGCTCAAGGGCATCGTGGACACGTCGTTCGTGGAGGAAGCGGCCAAGGCCGTGCCCGAGAAGTGAACCCATCGACGAGGGAGGGTTTCATGCACACACGACTGATGCTGATGGCCGGGCTCGTCCTCACGCTCGGCCTGGCCGGCCCCGCCACCGCGCTCGAGGTCGGGCAGAAGGCTCCCGACTTCACCCTGGCCGGGACTGGTGGCAAGCAGGTCAAGCTGGCGGACATGCTCGGCAAAGGACCCATCGTCGTCTACACCTTCATCCAGGCTTTCACCGCCACCTGAACCAAGGAGATCCTCGGCATCGAGGGGGCCATGCCCCAATTCGAGGCCGCGGGCGCCCAGGTACTGGGTGTGAGCGCCGATCACGTTGCCACGCTGGATGCGTTCGTCAAGCAGAACCCGCTGAAGCAGGGCGTCGCCTCCGACTTTCGCCGCACGATGCTGCCGGCCTACGGCGCCATCGTGACCGATGAGAAGAGCCCGATCTATCGGTACGCCAAGCGCGCCTACTTCGTCATCGACCGTCAGGGCGTCGTCCGCTACGTCAAGGTGATGGACAACCCGCTGGACCTGCTTGACCCGGGCGATCTGCTCAACGCGCTCAAGGAATCCGGAGCCTCGTGATGCGCTGGGCGGCGGTGGTCAGTGTCCTGCTGCTTGCGGCGCAGACGGCTGCCGCCGCCCCGGACTGGGCCGCGCTCGAGGCTCAGGCCTATGAGCCGCCCAAGCCCGCCCCGGCTTTCGCCCTGCCTGACCCCGACGGCAAGGTAACGCGGCTCGAGGACCTGCGCGGCAAGGTGGTGCTCCTCTTCTTCTGGGCGACGTGGTGACCGACCTGCCGGGAGGAGTTGCCTCCCGTCAATCGCCTCTACACGGAGCTGCGGGGCAAGGGGCTCGAGGTCAGGCTCGTGAGCTTCCGCGAGGATGCGGCGCTCGTCAAGCGCACGGCCGTCGAGCGCGGCTATGCCGCGCCCGTTCTCGTTGACCAGAAGGGTGAGGTCACGGGGATAGGCTATGGCGTCTTCGGCCCACCCACGGCATACGTGATCGACCGTCAGGGGCGGCTTGTCGCGCGCATCGTGGGCGAGCGGGACTGGGGCAAGCCGGCGGTGAAGCGTCTGCTCCTCGAGGTCCTGAAGCAGCCCTCGAGGTAGCCCCGGAGTGTCGTTGCCCCGTCTTGGCGGCCCTGCTATCATGCCACCGCCGTGACGCCCCCCTTGTCAAAGGTCCTGATCGCCAATCGCGGCGAGGTCGCAGTGCGAATCATCCGCGCCTGCCGCGAGATGGGTATCGTCACCGTCGCCGTCTTCTCCGAAGCGGACCGCGAGGCGCTGCACGTGCTCCAGGCCGACATGGCCGTACCGCTCGGCCCGGCGCCGGCTGCCCAGAGCTATCTCAACCAGGACAAGATCATCGCCGCCGCGCGGGCCACCGGCGCCCAGGCCGTCCATCCCGGCTACGGCTTCCTTGCCGAGAACGCGACCTTCGCCGAGGCCTGCGCCGCCGCCGGGCTCGTCTTCATCGGCCCGCCCTCGGCCGCCGTGCGCGCCATGGGCGACAAGATGGCCGCGCGTCGCGTCGCCGAGCGGACAGGCGTGCCGTTGGTGCCCGGCACCACGCAGCCACTCGCGGACGGGGCGGAAGCCGCGCGGGTCGCGCGCGAGATCGGCTACCCCGTCATGATCAAGGCGGCGATGGGCGGTGGGGGCAAGGGCATGCGCCTCGTACGCGCCTATGCCGAGCTCGAGGGCGCCCTGCGCGCCGCACGCTCGGAGGCGGGCTCCGCCTTCGGCGACGCCACGGTGTATATCGAGCGGTACATCGCCGAGCCGCGCCACATCGAGGTGCAGGTGCTGGCCGACGCCCACGGCACCGTGGTCCATCTCGGCGAGCGCGAGTGCTCCATCCAGCGCCGTCACCAGAAGCTCGTCGAAGAGAGCCCGTCGCCCTTCGTGGATGCCGACCTGCGGCGCCGGATGGGGGAGGCGGCGTGCCGGCTGGCGGCGGCGGTCGGCTATGTCAACGCGGGGACGGTGGAGTTCCTCGTGGATCGCGAGCGCAGTTTCTATTTTCTCGAGATGAACACGCGGCTGCAGGTCGAGCACCCGGTGACCGAGCTCGTGACGGGGCGCGACCTCGTGCGCGAGCAGATCAGGATCGCCGCCGGCGAGAAGCTGGGCTTCACGCAGGACGACGTCGTCTTCAACGGCCACGCCATCGAGTGCCGCGTCAATGCCGAGGATCCGGATGCCAACTTCATGCCTTCGCCGGGCAAGATCCTGGGACTGCGTGCGCCGGGCGGCCCCTGGGTGCGCGACGATTCGGGAGTCTACGAGGGCTACACGGTGCCGCGCTACTACGACACCCTGATGGCCAAGCTCATCGTGTGGGCGGCGGACCGTGACGGCGCCATCGCGCGGATGGAGCGGGCGCTTGCCGAGTACCACGTGAGCGGCGTCCGCACCACGCTGCCCGTTCTGCGCCGCATCATACGCCATCCGGACTTCATCGCCGGCCGGCTCGATACGCATTTCATGGAGCGACTCCCCGCCGGCCATGCCGGCGCCTCTGGGCGCACGGTGGCGCTCATCGCTGCCGTGCTGGAAGCCTATGAGCGCGCGGGGCGCCAGACGAGTCCGCCGCCGTCTCAAGGTGTGAGTCCCTGGACGCGCGCGGGCCGACCGGGCTGCGCGAGCCGGAGAGCGCGATGAAGTTCGAGGCGCAGATGGACGGCCAAGTCATTCCCGTGGAGGTGACCGGATCCGGCGGCCGCTACCGTGTCGTGCTGGGCTCCGAAGAGCTGGACGTGGACGCGCGGCCGACGGGCGGCGGCGGGTGGTCACTCCTGCTCGATCGGGTCTCGACGGTCGCGGACGTCACGGACGAAGACGACTCCTTCGTCGTGCACGTCGAGGGTGAGGCCTACACGATCCGGGTCGAGGAGGAGACGCGCTACATCATCCGGACGCGTGGCGGCGCGGCGGGCGCGGGCGGGCAGACGCTCAAGGCGCCCATGCCGGGGCGGGTCGTGCTGGTGGAGGTCACGGTCGGGCAGGCGGTGAAGCCGGGCGACGGCCTGGTCGTCCTGGAGGCGATGAAGATGGAGAACGAGTTCAAGGCCGCCGTGGCGGGAACGGTGAAGGAGATCCGCGTCGAGAGCGGGCAAACCGTGAACCCCGGCGACGTCCTCCTGGTCATCGAGTAGCCCATGGCCGGCGACTCCCACGCGATCCGCTATGTCGGCGTCAGCAAGTGGTTCGGCGCCCTGCAGGTCCTCAAGGACGTCAGCCTCGACGTGACGCCCGGCGAGGTGGTCGTGGTCTGCGGTCCCTCGGGCTCGGGCAAGAGCACGCTCATCCGCTGCGTCAACCGCCTGGAGCCCATCCAGCAGGGGGAGATCTTCGTCTACGGCGAGCCCATCGCCGGGAACGCCGTCAATCTCTCGAAGCTCCGGGCCGAGGTGGGTATGGTCTTCCAGTCCTTCAACCTCTTCCCGCACATGACGGTGCTCGAGAACATCATGCTCGCGCCCATGAAGGTGAAAGGCCTCTCACGCGCGGAGGCGGAGAAGATCGCCCGCGATCTCCTCGCCCGCGTGCGCATTCCGGACAAGGCGGACAAGCATCCAGCCAATCTCTCAGGCGGCCAGCAGCAGCGCGTCGCCATCGCGCGGGCGCTCGCCATGCAGCCCAGGATCATGCTCTTCGACGAGCCGACGTCCGCCCTCGATCCGGAGATGATCAACGAGGTGCTCGACGTCATGACCGATCTCGCCAAGGAAGGGATGACCATGATGGTGGTGACGCACGAGATGGGCTTCGCCCGTCGCGTGGCCCACCGGGTTATCTTCATGGACGAGGGCATGATCGTCGAGGCCGCCACGCCGCATGATTTCTTCTCCGCCCCCAAGTCAGATCGCGCCAAGGACTTCCTGTCCAAGATCCTGTCCCACTAACCCCAAGGAGGTAGTGCATGCGACGGTTTCTCGCTTCTGTGGTGGCCCTCACTCTGCTTGCGTCCACGGTGACGCCGGCTCTGGCCCAGGCCCCCGCGCCCGCCCAAGGCACGCTGGAGAGGATCAACCAGTCGGGTACCCTCACCATCGGCACGCGGACAGGCTCGCCCCCCTTCGCTTACGTCAACGCCAAGAACGAGTGGGTCGGCTTCTCCATCGACCTCGTCGAAGAGCTGGTCAAGCCCGCCCTCGAGAAGAAGCTCGGCAAGACCATCAAGGTCGAGAAGAAGGAATCCACCCCGCCCACGCGCATCCCGCTGCTCACGTCGAATGCCGTGGATCTCATCTCCGGCACCATGACCGATACGCGGACGCGTCGCGACAGCGTGGACTTCTCCATCACGTTTTTCGTCACGGGCGCGCAGTTCCTCGTCAAGAAGGGGAGCAAGATCCGCGGCATCAAGGACATCGACGGCAAGCGCATCGCCGCCCAGCAGGGCTCGACCAACGCGCGGATCATCCGCGAGAAGGCGCCCAAGGCCCAGCTCCGCGAGTTTCCCGACCAGCCCGCCGCCTTCCAGGCCCTCCTCCAGGGACAGGTCGACGCCTACACCAATGACGGCATCCAGCTGGCGGGCCTCAAGGCCAAGGCGGCCAATCCGGCGCAGTGGGACATCGTGGGCGACTTCTTCTCCTACGAGCCGTACGGCATGGCCATGCGGAAGAACGACGCCGACTTCCGCAACGTGGTCAACGGCGGTCTCATGGACGGCATCGAGTCCGGCAAGTACTTCGAGATCTACGACAAGTGGTTCGGGCCCAAGGGCGAGCTGCCGTATCCCATGTCCGCGGGCGTCCGCACCTTCATGCTCTACCAGGCCGTCCCCAAGTGACCCTTCTCCCTCTCCCCCGTTAGGGGGAGAGGGCAGGGTGAGGGGCGACGAGACAGTTGAGAGGAAGGCTCGCGGGGCAAGGCCCTTCGGCTCAAGCTGGAGTTCGTCGGGGTGAGGGATGGTGAGGAGCTCGAGAAGGGATTGGCAGCCATGGTAACGGCGCGGTCTCAAGCGCTGATGATGCCGTCTGATCTTGCTCTGCTGTCTCGTCGAGAGCAGATCGTCGAATTTGCCACCAAGCGGCGACTCCCCGGGCTCTACCCGTACCGGGAATTTGTGGAGGTGGGTGGTCTCGCATCGTACGCGCCGAGCTACGCGGCGATGTTTCGGCGCACGGCCGTGTACGTGGAGGATCCTCGAGGGCGCCAAGCCCGGCGAGCTGCCCATCGAGCAGCCCACGAAGTTCGATCTGGTCGTCAGTCTGAAGGCCGCCAAGGCGCTGGGTCTGACGATCCCGCAGTCAGTCTTGGGGCGGGCGGACGAGGTCATCCAGTGAGCGCAGAGTCCAGCAACCCTCACCCTACCCTCTCCCTCGGAGGGAGAGGGATTCGATTCCCCTCGCCCCTTTTGCAGGAGAGGGAGTAGGTCGTGAACTATACCTTCAACTGGTCGGTGCTGTGGACGGGGGAGTCCGGGCGGTGGCTCCTGAGCGGGCTCATCGTCACCCTCGAGCTGTCGGCACTCGCCTGGATTCTCGCCGTGGCCCTCGGCATCGTGTCCGGGGCCCTGCGCACGGTGAAGTTCCGGCCGCTCCGCGCCGTCGCCACCTTCTACGTGGAGTTTTTCCGCAACGTGCCCCTCCTCGTCTGGATGTTCTTCTGGTACTTCGGGGTGCCGCCCTTCCTGCCCGAGGTGATTCGCGAGTGGATGTTCGGCCACGGGCTCGAGTTCTGGGCGGGCGTGCTTGCCCTCGGCGTGTATAGCGGCGCGCGCTTCTCCGAGGTTCTGCGCTCGGGTATCCAGTCCATCCCCAGGACCCAGATGGAGGCGGCGGTGGCCTCGGGGCTGACCACCTTCCAGGCCTATCGCTACGTCATCCTGCCCGTGGCGCTCCGGCTCATCATCCCGCCCGCCACCAATGAGTCGCTCAACCTGCTCAAGAACTCGTCGGTGGCCCTGACCATCAGCGTGGCCGAGCTGACGTTCCAGACGCGCCAGATCGAAACCTATACGGCCAAGGCCATCGAGGCCCTGACGGCGGGGACGCTCATCTACCTCGTCCTCTGCATCGGGCTGGCGTCGATCATGTCCTGGGTGGAGCGACGCACGGCCATTCCCGGTCTCATCACGAGCGGAGGGCGCCGTCGATGATGGAATCGATCGCCTCCGGCCTCGACGTCATCTGGCGCAACCTGCCCTTCCTGATGATCCAGGGCTTCCTCGGCTTCGGGAAATTCGTAGGGGGCACGGTCCGGCTGGCCATTCCCGCCATCATCCTCGGATTTCTCCTCGGCATCTTCATCGGTCTCGGACGCCTCGCCCCCCAGCGCTGGATCCGCATCCCCGCCACCATGTACGTCGAGTTCTTCCGCGGCGTGCCCCTCGTCATGGTCATCTTCTGGATGTGGTTCGTGGTGCCCATCGTCCTGCGGCGGCCCATCCCCGAGTTCTGGGTGGCCCTCACCGCCTTCGTCGTCTTCGAGGCCGCCTATCTCGGCGAGATCGTGCGCGCGGGGGTGCAGTCGGTGGCGCGCGGGCAGGTGGAGGCGGCCACCGCCGTCGGGCTCACGAGCACGCAGACCATGCGCCACGTCGTGCTGCCGCAGGCGCTCAAGAACATGATCCCGTCGCTGGTGACGCAGTTCATCGTGCTCTTCAAGGACACGTCGCTTGCCTCCATCATCGGCTTCATGGACCTGACCAAGGCGGCCCAGATCGTCAACAACCGCGAGGTGCGTCCCTTCGCGCTCTATCTCTTCATCGCGGTGGTGTACTGGGTCTGCACGTACTCCATGTCCCGCTACGCGCGGCACGTGGAGCAGCGCCTGAGCCCTGCCTGAGCTCGGGCTGGCCAACGGCGTCCGCCTCCACTGGCGCGAGGGAGGGGACACCTCGAAGCCGCCCGTGGTCTGGATTCACGGGGGCTCCGTCGAGGACTCCTCGTCCATGCTCGCGGACCTCGAGCCGTTCTTCTCGCGGATCCGGGCCCTCTTCCCCGACACGCGCGGCCACGGTCTCACCACCAAGTTCGAGCGGCCCGCGGACTACACGTATGCGAAGAAGCTCGAAGACCTCGTGCTGTGGCTCGACGCGCTCGGGATCGAGGGCGCGGTGTGGGGCGGCGCCTCCATGGGGGCGGCCCTGTCGCTGTGGGCGGCCGTGCACGTGCCCGCCCGAGTCCGCGCCGTCTTCTCGATCAGTGGGCCGCCCTATGAGGCGCCGCCCGCCGACAAGGCATGGTGGGCCGTCCATCGGCCGCTCGTCGAGGCGGGCCGCTTCGAGGAATACTTCGACGCGAACCTCAGGCTCCGCATGGGGGAGGCGTCCCTCAGGCGGCTCAAGGCCAGGCCGGAGCGCTATGCCGAGGTGACGGGGCGCCTGCGCGAGCACACGGTCACATCGATGCTCGCGCTCCTCGACGAGACCTTCGAGCGCGGCGACTGGCTCGCCGAGTGCGCGCGCATCCGCTGCCCGGTGCAGGTTATCGCGGGATCGGAGGATGGCTTCCCGACCGTCGAGATGTCGCGCCGACTCGTCCGGACCATTCCCGGCGCGCGACTCCACGTGGTCCCGGGCGGCCCGCATTTTCCCAACCGCAGCCACCGGGCCGAGGTGCATGGGGTCATTGCTGATTTTCTGAGCTCTCTCGGCATCTGAGCTCTTTGACCCACGGGCTGTGGGCTCGCCGGCGACGCCGCCCGCCGCAGGACCGCGTATCGTCTAGCCCGAACTTCCCCCTCCCGCACGCTGGTAAGTCCGCACCCCCGTTGTCGAAAACTGCCGATTCGGGTCAGGATATGTAGCCAAGATATAGGGTTAGAATGGTGAGGCAAATTAGCTCTTATATTTGGCCGAATTAGCGGGGAATGATGTAGCCAAGATTATTCTTGACTCTCGCCGGCCTGCCGCGTAGGGTACCGGCATGGCGCACGCCTCCGGGGCCTGTCACGTCGCCGAGATCACGCGCTCGCACGGCGGCCGACGCTATCGCTCGTACCTCCTGCGGCGCACCTATCGCCACGACGGCAAGGTCAAGCACGAAACGCTGGGCAATCTCTCCCGCCTCCCGGCCCCGACCATTGAGCTGATTCGCCGCGCCGTGCGGGGCGACGCGCTGGTCACGCCCGATGACGCGTTCGATGTGATCCGCTCCCGGCCCCACGGCCATGTCGCCGCGGTCGTGGGCACGGCGCGGAAGTTGGGGCTCCCCGCGCTCCTGGCGGCCACGCGCAGCCGGGAGCGGGATCTCGTCGAGGCGCTGATCGCGGCGCGCCTGCTGGATCCCTGTTCCAAGCTCGCGACGGCGCGGGGTCTCGGGGCCGAGACCGAGGCGTCCTCCCTCGGCGCGAGCCTCGGCGTGGCCGACGCCGACGAGGACGCGCTCTACGAGGCGATGGATTGGCTCCTGGCGCGGCAGAGGCGTGTGGAGCAAGCCCTGGCGCGGCGGCATCTGACCGACGGCGGGCTCATCCTCTATGACGTGACCTCGACGTACTTCGAAGGCCGCAAGTGTCCCTTGGCGAAGTTCGGCCATCCGCGCGAGGGCCGGCGGGACAAGCTGCAAATCGTCTTCGGGCTCCTGACGAATGGCGACGGCTGCCCGGTGGCGGTCGAAGTGTTCGAGGGCAACACCGGCGACCCCAAGACCGTACCGGCGCAGATCGCGAAGATCCGCGAGCAGTTCGGGATCACGCGCGTCGTGCTGGTCGGCGACCGCGGGATGCTGACGGAAGCCCGCCTGCGGGAGGATCTGCGACCGATCGAGGGGCTCGACTGGATTACCGCGCTGCGCGCGCCGGCGATTCAGGCCCTGGCCGCGGGCGGGGCCCTGCAGCTGTCGCTCTTCGATCAGCAGGACCTGGCCGAAATCACGCATCCCGACTATCCCGGCGAGCGGCTCATCGTCTGTAAGAACCCCCTCTTGGCCGAGGAGCGGGCCCGCAAGCGGGGGGAGCTCCTGGCGGCAACCGCCCGCGAGCTGGCCATGATCGCGGCCGCCACCGCGCGCGCGACGCGGCCGCTGCGCGGCCAGGCCCGCATCGCGCTCCGCGTCGGCAAGGTGCTCGGGCGGCGGAAGGTCGGCAAACACTTCACGCTCGAGATCACCGACACGAGCTTCCGCGCCGCGCGCGACGAGGCGGCCATCGCGGCCGAGGCCGCCCTCGATGGGATCTATGTCCTGCGGACGAGCGTCGCGGCGGAGCGGCTCCCGACGGCCGAGGCCGTGCGCAGCTACAAGCGCCTCGCCGCCGTCGAGCGCGCGTTCCGGAGCCTCAAGACCGTCGACCTCAAGGTGCGCCCCATTCACCACCGCAAGGCCGACCGCGTCCGCGCGCACGTGTTCCTCTGCATGCTGGCCTATTACGTCGAGTGGCACATGCGGCGCGCGCTCGCCCCGATGCTCTTCGACGATGACGATCCGGCGGCCGGCGAGGCCGAGCGCCACTCGGTGGTGGCGCCGGCCCAGCGGTCGCCCCGGGCGAAGGCCAAAGCACTGACCAAACGCACGGACGAGGGGGAGCCCGTCCACAGCTTCCAGTCGCTCTTGCGCCATCTGCGGACCATCGTGAAGGATCGCATGCGTCTGAAGTCCGACGCCGCCATCGAGTTCGACAAAATCACGACGCCGACCCCGCTCCAGCAGCGCGCCCTCGATCGGCTCGGGATCTCCCTCACGCTGTAGCCAGAACCCCCGGGCCCCGAGACATGCCTTCGTCAAGAAAATCAACGCCATACCCTCTTGGGGGAGGGGGAACTTCGG
>WNGE01012112.1_pt1 | contig 18557 bp, 15 predicted proteins | sample 5400651 | NCBI WGS metagenome assembly WNGE01 (sample SAMN13153370, study PRJNA577476) | soil metagenome | isolation source: 60 cm soil or saprolite under grassland replicate 2 | place: USA:California | collected 2016-06-15
TCGATTATTAGGTTTGCGCTAGACAATCCGAAAAAGATTGCCTTCCTTTCTTTCCAGCCTGTTTCCTTCACCGGACGCGATGAAGAGATCACACCACAGCGCCGGCTGCAACAGCGTTACACGCTTTCCCACCTTGCGCATGACGTTAAGAATCAAGTCGGGATCACCGAGCCAACGCGCGACTGGTTTCCGTTATCGTTGATGGGTGCCTTTGCGGACTTCGCGGATCTCGTTCACGGACCGCAGGCTGAATGGGGTCAGGTGTCATGTGGCTGCCATCCGAATTGCGGAGTTGGCACGGCGGTCATGGTAGACAAGGAAACACGCGAAATGCGTCCCGTGCCGGAGTTTCTAAACATCCCCGGCCTCGTGAAGGATATGCAGAAAATTACAGACGCGGCACGTGGGAAATGGATGTCGAATTTGATGATGGGATTAGCTCTGCTTAAGCATTACAACCCAGATAAATCGCCATCGCAATTTACTCTTTACGAACTCTTCAAGAAGTTCGACAAGTCGTTCGGTCTAACAGGCAAGGACTATGGCAAGGTCAGTGGCGATCGTTCGAAAGACGATATAGAGAAACGTCGTGCGGATCGCTGGAACTTCCTTTTCATTGCCGGGATGTGGTTTCAGGACCTTTTCAACTACGACTTCCGCCGCACTGAGATGTGCATTATCCCTTACGGTACTCAAGAGGGTGAGATTTCATTCTGTGCTTATAACACCGGCATAGGGTGGAGAAATATCATTGAGAACATGCACCAGAATGCGACAGTGGCAAAATGGTATGAGGAACACGGTCGTCACGAAATTTTCGCGCGTGGTAAGGAAGTAGAACTGAGCGACAAGGCACACGACATGGTGCTGAACCCGATCGATCTTACGCGACCGAACAAGCCTGAAATGGAAGGGCCAAAGACAGCGCATGAGGAAGCAGTGATGATGCGAAAGCTTTATCAGGAGATCGTGCTCAAGAAGCAGCTCGATACAAAAGAAGTGGACAAGCCGGTTCAAATTCAAAGTCTTAGCAGGAAGAAGCAGGAAACGGCGGAGCCCGCCCTGGTTTAGTCGATTGCTTTCTAGTTCAACAGAACCCCGCGAGCGATTCAAATGTTCGCGGGGTTCGTTGCGTAACCAGTGAGTGCGGTTGGTAGCTTAAATGCAAACTGACAGTTTAAGATGCCGACGCGGTTCGCAGTCGCGCCCACGGCGCGCCCGCTTGACCCCGGACGTTTGCGGCGTGTTAAATAGCAGAGTTACCAAAATACGACCAAACTTTTAAGAAAGACGGAAAGCGAATGGCAATAGTTACTATTAATCAAGGCGAATCGATCGAGAGTGCGTTGCGCCGTTTCAAACGCAAAGTGATGACCGAAGAGATCATCAAGGATGCGAAAAAGCATGCATTCTTTATCCCTCCCGGCCAGAAGGCAAAACTCAAGTCAGCTCTTGCGCGCAAGCGGAACAAGAAAAAGGGCCGCATGCGTACTACTCCCCGAGACTAATCGGACTAGTAGGGCCAACCTTTTGCATCCCTGCACGTTAGAATGCAGTCCTCCCAGTCGCGTTTGGATCCACAAGTTCGAAATTGCTGCTTCGGGTGATTGAGAGCGGCAACGTCGAAGGATGAGAGTTGATCGCCAATGACCAGAATTTTGCTCACAAATGACGACGGCATCCACTCCAATGGTCTAATCAAACTTGAAGAAGCTCTAAAAACAGTCGGTGATGTCTACGTGGTCGCTCCAGTCGCCGAAATGAGCGGCGCTTCTCATAGTCTCACTTTGGCTCGACCATTGCGCATTCGCCAAATCGACGAGCGACACTGGACGGTTGATGGCACGCCTACTGATTGCGTCACGCTCGCCCTTAATAAGATTCTGTCGCCCGAGGAGGTGCCCGACATTTGCGCGTCGGGAATTAATCATGGTGGTAATCTCGGCGATGATGCAACCTACTCCGGCACCGTCGCCGGCGCGCTCGAAGCTACGATTCTCGGAGTGCCAGGCCTAGCGTTTAGTCTGGTCGCGCGTGAACATTTTAATTTCCGCGAAGCTGCGCAATTTGCAAAAGTAGCCGTGCAGAAGGTGCTGACGGAAGGACTCCCCGATGGCACCTTACTCAACATCAATATTCCTGCTAAAGAGATTAGGGGGGTTCGTGTCACGCGCCAGGGAATCAAAAATGCTCGGCCTGTTATCAGCGAGCACATCGATCCGCGGGGCAAGCCGTATTTCTGGATCGGCGAAGAGTATTTTAATAACAACTCCGCCGACGGAACGGACTACAATGCGATTGACTTGGGATATATTTCAGTCACGCCGCTGAAGAGTGACATGACGGACCATCGAGCGCTCACAGCAATTGAGAGCTGGAATTACCTGAAAGATCAGGAGTTGCTTCATAAGACCTAGGCTGCTAGCTATCCCGTATTTCCGAAATTAGTATTGAAGTTGTGCTAACCACCAGTCAACCACCCGCAAATAAAAGCCAGGATTATTCCATTCCACGCGAGCGGATGGTCGACAGGCTCCGAGAACATTATCAAATCCGCGATGAAAACGTACTCCAGGCTATGCGATCCGTACCGCGCCACGCCTTTGTACCGGAAGCATTGCAAGCTCGCGCTTATGGAGATCATGCTCTGCCGATTAGTGGGAGCCAAACGATCTCACAACCCTATATCGTCGCGCGCATGACAGAATTGCTCGAGATTGATTCCGCCAGCCGGGTGCTCGAGATAGGAGCTGGTTCCGGATATCAAACCGCGATTCTCGCTAAGGTTGCAGGTCAGGTTTATTCGATCGAACGAATTGCTAGTCTCGCGCGCGAAGCTCAAAGCCGCATCAGACAATTGAACACCTATAACGCCACCGTAAAGTGTTTCGACGGCACTTTAGGGTGGGCCGCTAACGCCCCGTATGATGCGGTGCTAGTTGCCGCGGGCGGTCCAACGATTCCGGAACCACTGGTCGCTCAGCTGAAACTTGGCGGCCGTCTTGTCGTGCCAGTGGGAAATTCGCGCGAATCGCAACGGTTGGTCCGAGTAATTAAGACCGAAATCAGGTACAAGCTGGAAGACCACGGCGCGTGCGCCTTTGTTCCGTTGATAGGGCAACATGGCTGGTCTACATGATACGGCGCGAGTTTCAGGTTCGGAATTGATTCCAGCGCAGCCCCCTGTTGGCGTTTTTTTTGGGCTCACCTGAGCCTTTTCTTTTTTTAATCTCTAACACAAAACACTAACTTGAGAATCTAGCACACCACAATGATCGCACGAATTATTGAAATCCTGTCGGGCTTTATCGTTGCCACAATTTCATTACTGGGCTATTCCGGAATTGTGCTGTTGATGGCTATTGAATCGGCGTGCGTGCCATTGCCTTCCGAGATCATCATGCCGTTTTCTGGAATATCTGGTATCTACGGGACAAATGAACCTCTGGTTGGTAGGGCTCGCCGGTGCTGTGGGTTGCGTGCTCGGCTCATTGGTCGCGTATTGGGTGGGAAGCTTCGGCGGCCGTCCTCTGATCGAAAAATACGGACGCATTGTTCTGGTCTCACGTCACGATCTCGACATGGCCGATCGCTGGTTTGCAAACCATGGCGAAATTATCGTGTTCGTCAGTCGTCTCTTGCCGGCTATCCGCACATTCATCGCTTTTCCTGCCGGAGTAGCGCGGATGAACTTAAAGCGGTTCGTCATTTACACGTTCGCAGGTTCGCTGCCGTGGTGTCTTGGGCTCGCTTACATAGGTCAGAAGCTTGGTGAAAAGTGGAATCAGGACGACACACTCAAAACCTGGTTTCATCGCTTCGATTTTCTAATTGGAATTGCCGCGGTGTTGTTGATTGGTTGGTGGATTTGGCGTCACGTAGGCCACCTGCGAAGGGAAAAAGCTGGCGCTTAGACTTTCATTCTTAAGTTTGCTCTACAAAAATTCTATTCTATTGGTTGAACAAAAACATCGTGCTAACCTCATGAACAAGCTTACCAAAAAGCGAAGCCTTTGCTGAATTGCTGGATGCCATCGTCCAGAATCTAGAATACCTGTCTGAGTATTGGACGCTCGCCTCTGCCGCGGGTGTCCCCTCCACCAAAAAGGTCATTAAATTCCGAAGTATCCCTTCGACGCGTATTCCTTCAAAACGCGGGCCTCAAGTTGCTTTTAGCTTGACTTGCGCGGCAAATCACACAGTGACTGGTGTCCAGAGTGTGGGCCTTATCCTCGTTTACTCTAGCAAAGTTGCCCATTATTTTGCGGTGCATGGATGCCGCTCGTGATTAGTGACGAGCGGTACCAAACTTATATATTCGTATCATTCGTATCCTATTGAGGTATGTATGAAATGAGTGACCATTGTATAGACGTGTAATATTTTGTCTTTTGCTGGCTGCCGGATGGTTAGTTTTTGATAATGGGATAATTGCACGCGACGGCTTAGACTCGGGTTTAAGCTCGGCGCAGGGCAGGATCGAGCCGTGTTTTAAATATGAGGAATCCAGGTCTTCGCGCAGTCTTTGCGATCCTTACCGCCCTCCTGATGGCGAGCACACCCGTGCAGGCCGGGCCCGTGGTTATCAATGAGGTAATACAGACCCTGGTAAATCTACGGAACCCCCCGAAGCTCAGGCTAAGCAGCGTTTCGAAATACGACGGCAAGATCAGCTGGGAGACCGGCGAACATCGATCATTCGAATCCCTGAAACGGTTGGGCGCGAAATCAATTGAGATTCCCGCGACAAACAGCACCGCTGCGAATGGCCCAAGTTCACTATTCGCGGGCTTAGTAATCATTCCTGATTGGGAGCAACAACCTACTACAGAGCAAATTAGATCGGGCTCTGTCCAGGGCACAATCTGCGATTGTGGTGAAATCATCATTGCTGGCGGGAATTTTCCAAAATGGCCGCTGTTGTTCTTGGCAGCCGTTCCACTGTTCTTTATTCCCGGCGACCATGTCGACACACCACTCGCTCCCACTCCTACCCCTGCGCCTCCAGTGACTTCACCGGTTCCCGAACCTGCATCGCTACTTCTATTGGGCACAGGTTTGGCAGCCTTTGGCGTCCGTTTGCGCCGGCGTAAGGTGAAGAATCTAGTGACGAAGAATCAGACCAGGTAAGCGGTCCAACTTATGCGATTCCTGATGGGTACGAATAAATATAGCCTTTACGGAAGATCTGTCTTCGGCTTTATGCTGGCAATGACCTTTTGTGTTGCACTCCCGTCAGCAACGGCCCACGCCAAGAAGAGAAAAAAGCCGAACTACGGAACCATCAAAATCCAGTCAAACCCGGCTGGTCTTGACCTACAAATTGATGGGAAGCCGTCCGGCAAAACTACTGCCGATTTTACTGCGATCGAGCGTTTAGATCCTGGCCTGCACACTGTTCTCATTAGCTTGCCAGACGGTCAGCAGTGGCGGCGCGAGATTGATCTACCCGCTGGCCGTATCAAATGTGTAGCCATCAACTACCGACCAAACGCCCCTGTTGCTGCCTCTCTTTGCCCTTTTCCGGTTAAGCTTTCCGCTCCATCTCAGGTGAGCGAAGGAGACGTAATCACTTACGCAGCGGATGTTGATTACAAGGGCACGGCTGGGCTGCTCTACAACTGGACGGTGAATCCTGCGACTGCCCGAATCATTAGCGGCGCCGGCACGCCCACAATCACAGTTGATTCAACTGGGTCGGCCGGCCAGCGCATCACGGCCACGCTGGTAGTTGATGATGGGTCAGGCGCCCCTTTATGCAGACAAACCGTGCAAGCCTCAACCTTCACCCCGCGCGCGCCAAAGCGCGATATTGTTGGAAGCGAGTTTGATACTTGTTGTAACTGCTCTTACGACGATCAGAAGGCGCGACTCGACAATTTAGCCGTGGAGCTACAAAACGATCCGTCGGCCACAACATATTTGATAGCTTATGCTGGCCACACCAGTCGCGCTGGAGAAAGAGCTCGACTACTCGCGCGAGCTCGAAACTATCTTGTCACGTATCGAGGAGTGGATCCCTCACGGATCAACGTTATAGACGGAGGCTTCCGCGAGGACAACTGTGTCGAAGTTTGGGTCGTACCCAGGGGAGCAGCACCACCGCAACCAAGACCCACGGTGCAGGCGGGCGATGTGAGACCCGCTCCGGAAGGTGCTCTCAGACCTCGCAAACACTAAAGTTAATGATTGCGTATTGGAAATAAGGGCATTGTTTCCTCCGATCAGCGGTATCTGACAAAGTAATTGAATCCGCGATCCCGCACACATGAAATGTTCGGGTACAAGCTTGGAGGTCTTATCCGGAATGCCTAGAAGCTTTAGGAAGGATTTTCGTTAAGCGATCGAGCTAGGTTCGTGCGCAAAGGAGTAGAAATGTTTAACCGTCGGCGAGTTCTCACCGGATTGTTCCCGCTTATCCTGCTTGGAGTGAATCTATCCGCATCGAAAGCATTTGCGCAAAAGGTAATGATCGAGCCTATTGTCTATACTGCGCCAACACTGGATCTAATAGCGGAACGGTCGGTGGTTAGATCGTGCCTGGGCGATGCCACTTCAACATTGGTTCGTCTGAATGCAAAAGCAGCTTCTTCCGATGGACATCCGATTGTATATCGTTGGACCAGCCCGGTCGGACGGATTGTGGGCGATGGGCCGACAGCGACGTGGGATCTGTCCGGTCTTAAACCGGGTTATTACGAAGCGTTTGTGGAGATTGACACTGGAAATGAAGACAGGAGTTGTGAGGCATTCTCTTCTACCAGAGTTTTGGTCGAATGTCCGCCGCCTCCTGCTTGTCCCACGGTCTCTATTATTTGTCCCGACAGAGGTCAGCCGGGTCAGCCAATGACTTTCAATTCAACGCTTAGCGGAGGTTTGGGCAACGTCATACCTGAATACACGTGGACCATTTCCAACGGCAGAATCATTGAGGGCCAGGGAACCAACTCAATAACAGTTGATACAGCTGGTTTAGGGGGTCAGACATTAACGGCCACCCTTTCAATGGGCGGATACAGCCTGGACTGTTCGGCAAACTGTTCCGTGCAATTTCCAGCACCACTCACCTGCCGGAGTTTCGATGAGTTTCCTGCCATCGCGCGGAACGACGAGAAGGCGCGCTTGGATAACTTCGCGATCGAACTGCAAACGGATCCTTCTGCAAACGGATATATAATTGTGAATCCCGGAGAACACGGGCGAGCCGGTGAAGTGCAAACTCATTCTGCCCGGATTGTTGATTATTTGATCAACTATCGCGGTTTAAATGGTCGCCGAATAATCACTGTGGTTGGTCCAGCGCGGCCCGACTTGATGATTCACTTATGGGTCTGCCCACAGGGATCAGCTCCAAAGTAACTGGGCGATAGGTGTGACTGCCTTGAGAATGATTCGTTTCAGTTAGCGTCGAGACACGCCCACACGAGACCAGGGCTGGTATTTTTAAGCACCTTGTCGTCAATCCCTAAACAAGGAGCTTATTTGGCGACCCATTAATCATTAGTAACCAAGACGCTCCGCACAATCGCGAAGAATATCGGTTTCCCAAGCGGGGCGGAGCGGGCTTAGCGGGTGTGTTCGAGATGACGGAATCTTTCCCTGCAGTTTTAAGAAGATCGCCGCAGAACTTTTATAAGCCGGCACCGGCGCGCGGAACGCGACATTGCCCAGGTGCTGCAAGGCGTCCGAGAGCGCGTAATAGGCTGGGTCTCCGACTTCCCAGAGTCTGTCGCGCTCGGCAAATTTGTCCGGGGTGAACGTCGCCAGACCAAGAAGGTAGTCAGAGCCGTACTCGAGCATGTTAATGCCAAGGTCGTTGCCGGTGTATATGCGAAAGTCCGGCCTGAGCTCGTCGCGTAATCTTAGCCTTTCCAACTCTCTAAGCCGATCTAAGGAAGAATGTTTCAGTCCTTTCAGTTCAGGGATCTCCATAAGTCCACGTACCGTCTCGTCGTCGAAAATTTCGCCGTTTGGCGCGAACACTGGAGCGAGCTCGAAGGCCAGCACTTCCGGGAATCCGCGACATATTGTGCGATAGACAGCAACCTTCTCGTGCGACTGCTTACCTCGGAGGCGCACGGTCTGAAAGATGATGGGCGTACCCCCCTGAGCTACGATCTGATCCATCTGCCGGCGGTAGAGAGAAACAACATCACCGTCGAGCCCTTCGATATAGGTGCCGGCGATGAAGCTGTCATCAGGACCCAAGACTTCGCGCGACCAACGCAATACTGAGAGGCGTTCCTCCGGGGTAAGATAATTGACATACCCAGTGTCCATGTTCACCGCGTTGCGCAGTCCTGCGCCTCGGGTGGCTACCAGATGTTTAGTGTTCGTCAAGCGGATAACAACCAGAGGGCAGCCCCGCGCGAGGCGCCGTAGTGCAGTCGCTGAAAGTGCGGCAAACTCGCTTTCGTTGCATTGGCTGACCGCGGATCACGTCGATCGGTAGAGTGGGATAGGCGAGGGCCATTCGCCCCAGTCCCACACAGTCAACCCAACCTTCGCGCACCGCGGCCTGAGCGACGTAAGGCAGAAAGTCTTGTAAGTATGTGTAGGCCGATCCGACGGTAATCAGGTGCGGAAATTTTTGCTTGAGCGTATGTGTCATTTGCATCTGTTGGGCCACTCTCAACAAAGGTTCTTCCGGTGGTTGGTAACCGTCCGACGGTGGATACAACGCTGGGCGTTGAAGGTGGGGATTGTAATAAGGGCTGCCCGCCGAGAGATTCACAATCTGAATCCCCAGTTCGCCAAGCAGCGAGAGAAATTGCACCGGCTCCGTCAGATCAGCTTGGACAGGATTAGCAACGTCGACACCAAAGCCCCAACGATAGGGAAGCAGCGCACGGAATGCTTCGGGCACGCCCGGCCCGGGCTTACCTGATGCGGAGCGTGGCGAGTCTGGTTTGAATGGAATCGTGTCAAACGCCGACAGTCGTACACCTATAATTAGGCTCGGTGCGGCAGCGCGGACTCCAGCGACAACTTCACGCAAGAAGCGTGTGCGATTTTCGAAGCTACCACCGTAGTCGCCGGCGCGGGTGTGTGCACTTAGGAATTCATGCCCGAGATAACCGTGGCAGTGCTTTATATCGACAAAATCAAAGCCCGAGTCGTAGGCCACTTGCGCGGCAGTATGAAAGTTCTCGACGATTTTTCTGATCTCGCCATCGCTTAGTAACGGGTAGTCGTCGGGAATGCCAAGTCTCTTGTCCAGTATCGGGTGCCGATAGAGGATGCGCGGCTCGAGTCGATCTTTGAAGTTGGGATGGCTGTAGCGACCCGAGTGAGTCAATTGCAGACCAACCATTAAGTTAGCAACGGAGCCGATTGACCGTTGGTGCTCCGCGACCAGGGCCTCGCGAAGTTTATATAGATCGATGCGGGCGTGCTTGTTGATGGCAAGTTGATTGGGGTTGGCGCGCCCGTCATGGCTCACTGCGACGGCCTCGCCTCCCCATATGAGTTTCGCGCCGCTCGCGCCGAAGCGACGCCAACGACGAAACGTCAGTTCTGTGGGGCGCCCGTAGGCAGTTCCATCCCAACCTTCCATCGGTTGTATGGCGAAACGATTTCCGAAATGAATCGCGTCGCTCCGCACAGGTTGCGCGAGCGGGGATGCTTCGCCGGCAATCAACTCCACGTCACAGGGGATCGCGATTTGCAAGTCCTGCAAGTGACGTCGAAACACTTCTACATTCCGTATTCCCCCAAGATGTAGATAGGAAGGTTCACTCATGGTTGTCAACGCTGCAGTCGCTTGTCCTGACAACGCGGAAAATGTGCGCTCCGCCCAAACGACCTGTGCCTGTTGGTTAACACCACTAACGAGGAAACCACCATCAACGACAAGAGCCTCGCCGGTGGACGAACGATAATGATATTCCACGTTATTGCCAAGCATTGTCTCAAGGTTATGTGTAAGGATCCAATCTCCCACGCGAAGCTTTTGCATAGCCCTTCCAATGGTGAAGCTGTATTTGATGATGGGCCGGACGATTTCAAGGTTTGCGAGAGCGATCTTGTGACCACGAGGAATCTCTAAGGCGGTTACAACTTCTGCGAAACCATCGTCAATCGGACATCGGCGCTGAGCGGCGTCGCTGCGATAGCCACGTTATCGCACTCGTGAATCTTATTGGTCTGACGCATCTCGTTCCTGCTCCTCGGCGCCGGTTTCACATCATAGCAGGCACGTTAATTCCACCGATTACATCCGCCCGGTCCGGCTCCGAGCCGCATCATCGGGACTCCCGCATTAAATGATCGACAACTGCGTGGTCTCGCCTGGCGCCGTTAACAGCGCGGCCGATTCACTATCAAGATAAACATTGGCGCGAGGATGCTCCTGGAGAATCGAAGCGGGCCGCAGCGGGCTCACTGCCGACTCCAGGCAGTCTCTGATAGCCTGTGCCTTCCTGCGATCGGGAACAACGCAGATTACTTGTTGAGCTTTGAGAATCTGCTGAATCGACATTGAAATGGCTTGGCGTGGGACCTCATTGAGATTCTTAAACCATCCCTCGCCGACTTGTTGACTGCGGCACGCCTCATCAAGATTGACGACAAGGTAGGGTTCCTCGGTTTCAAAGTCCGCCGGCGGATCATTGAACGCCAGGTGACCATTCTCGCCAACGCCAACGAACGCAACATCAATTCTTTGTTGCGAGATCAATTTGCCAACGCGACGACATTCCTCAGTGAGGTTTTCAGCCTCGCCATTAATAAAATGGAAGGCACCGGGATGAACACGATCAACGATCCGCTCATTAAGATAGCGCCGGAAACTGGCTGGGTGCGACGCGGGTAGGCCGACATATTCGTCCAGGTGAAAAAAAACTGTTTGCTTCCAATCTACATCCTGATTTACCAGCGCCTCGAGAAATTCAAATTGAGATGCGCCGGTCGCGGCAATGAGATAGGCTTTACCACGCCGCGCAATAGCATGCCGGATAATCCCAGCGGCGCTGGCTGCTGCTGCCTGGCCCATCGTAATTTTAGATTTAAATATGGCTACGTTCATTCTGACCCTAAGCTTTCGAACACTCCGCTGAACAATAAAACTTAACTAGACAGTTTTCCACCTCTGCAATTGCGCTGAACGTTCCACGGCATCAAGGACCCTTTTGATTCTTTACTCCATCTTCGAAATTGGGTGTGGGAAGTCGCTGCTCATCAACACCCTTTAGCAAATCGAACACTGTGTGTGCTCCCAGCCCATCGAGGCCGTCAGAGTAGAGTTAAAGCTGCGCGCCAGGTCTCCTTCAAACTGGCGCGCGAGATAATGGCCAACACCTGCCTCCAAAGCTCCAGGATAATCATCAGGCGGGATACTGCGATTAACCGCGGCGCGCAAAGTCTGTTGCTGTACTTCGGTCAATTCCGGCGTCTCATTTAAGGTTAAGTTTTGTTTCGGCAGTTGCACCGGTCACCACGTCAGTCGTTCGGATAGTGTAGGTGCCCGATGGATCGTTGAGCGCGGCAGGCAGAACAAAGGTTGATGATCCGTTCTGCATCAGCACGTTTTTGGCGTAGACAGGCAGCGGTGATCCATCGGGTGCGAACACGTGGCAGCGAATAAGCCGGCGTCCGGGTACGGATGAGGCGACCGAGAACGACACATGTTCTCCCAGCAATGCCGTGGCAGGACCATCCAGGGTGATCTTGTTTAGCACCGGACTCAGACCGAGCACGACGGCATCGCCTATGAGCGCTGAGGAATGAATGATGTTGGTGTAGCCGAGTTGTTTTCCAGAGCGCACATCAGCGACATAGAATTTACGCGGGAGTCTAATAGTGATCTCCTGCCTGGCGACACGTCCCAGGTTGACGTCGTTATAAACAGTCACTCCGTCCTGCCCTATAACACCGGACAAAGCTACGTTGTCTTTAACGATCATTAGAATCTCAGCGTCGGCAAAGCGGTAGCGGGCAACCTGGGCTTGAGTAATGGGGCGGCTGTCGGCCGAGAGTACTTCGATTGAGGGCTGCACTCCGGCGTGGGCGAGCAGCACATTAACGAGGGCACGATAATTTGTGCCACCAAATTTCGCTGCCCGCTGCTTGGGATATCGATCGAGGATTGTGTTGAGATAGATTGTCCAACCTTTGCCAAGGCGGCGGACTATTAGCGCGTCTGCTTTGCCAATATGAAGCAAGGGCGTGCCGTCAGCTGCCTTGATATCAGGTTCGGCCACCATGAGGCCACCCAAGTCCTTCGCTGCGAGTCCCCAACGAACGCCGTCATCTGTGACTGTAATGTCGCCAGGGACAATCTTAATTTCGCGTTTGTCTGGAGGGCCTGCAGTGATGCCAAACAACCTATTCAAGGAATTACTCTCTTGCCACGCGCAATGCTCATCCGTCAGTCCAGGCGCCGCGTCGGCGACAACGACCCCACCAGCAGCAACGAAAGCCTCGATGTTCCGAGCCTCTTCCGCCGACAGTGCCAGCGATAGCGGCAGGATCAAAACCTTGTACTTTCCGGTAGTCAGACGGTTTTGATTTATTTGTTCAGACGAGAGGAAATCAAACTGCAGGCCCAGATCTTTGATCGTACGCACCCAGCCGTCTCGGTTTGCCGGGAAGTTGAGACGTGATTTGTCCGGCACTTCGTCGTCGTCATCGCTGCTGCGCTGGTGGTAGCCGAGAATGCTCGCGGCGTGAATGGACGGCATCGAGTAGTGGAGCGCGATGCCATCCTGCTGGCGTGCGGATTCCATCAGGAGTTTTCCGACACCCTCAAACCTCAGCGACTTGAACGCCATTCCCATGTCGCGGGCAGACTCGGAGTAAGTCATGTCAGGATCAAGAAATGAGTACATCCAAAAAATATTCGGGTGCAGTACGTTGTGAATTGCCGCGGTCCAGATGGCGTTTTGAACAGCGACTCCATGCGAGCCATACCCGGTCCAAAAGCCGATCATAGCATCGGGCTTAGCGAACGAACGGTGCATGTCCCACTGGTTGCCGCCGTCGTAAGAAAGGAAATCGTCGATGACGCGATCAAGACGCGACCAATCCGCGCCGTCATAGGCATTAGTTGCCTGCGTCCCGGAGACAGCGATGTGCGCGTCTCTGTCGCCTTGTATCACAGCATCGCGAGCGGCCTGGTAGGCCTTTGCGAAAGTGATCTCCATGAAAGTGCGATGATCGGCCCAGGGGGCAAAACTGCGGCTCTTGCGCGCTTCGTCAGTGGTATAAGGAATGACAGAGCCCCAGTCTTTGAAATTCGTTCGCCACTCCTTATTGAGGGCTGGAAGTGTTCCGTATTCGCCAGTTAACCATAAGCGGAAGTCAATCAAAGTTTGTGGGCTCCAATCGAAGTCCACAGGATCGCCGTATGAAGTGAGTGAGCCTTCATCGCCGACGAAGTAGTAGTCCATGCTGTAACGCGCCTTATTGCGAGCCGACGCGCGCGCAATGTCGGAAAGTGTCCTCATGAACCCAGGCTCGTTGAAGGAGGGCGTGCGCCGCAGGAACTTTTTGTCCCCAGTCCGTTTGAAAAGTTCTTTTTTCGTCAGGTAACCGAGCGCATCGAAGTCGCCTGTCCGTTGAAACTCGGCAACAGCCCGCTCCATTGCTTCCGGTGTCGTCGGCCCGCGATCGTACCAGTAAACACCAAACGTGCCGCGCGGAATATTGAGCGAGTTGTCTACGTCGCCACTCCAGGTGAAACCTGTATCTGCACCTGCGCCGCGGACCATCCTCATCTGCGCGTCCTGCAAGTAGTGTTTCGTGCCGCCAAAAGAAACGAGAGCCGTGTATTCCTTCTGCCGGCGAACGTCCTGCACAACCATCACTGGCTTAGCGCGGAATTGATCGACGATAGCGCCGCGTTCATCAATTAGTTCGCCAGTGACAATGGCAAACTTACCGAGAAAGTCCGCCAGGGTGTAAGTCAATGTCCGCTCGCCACCGGCAGGTTTCGATATTGTCGCCAGTAACCGGCCCTGATCGTCTGATACTTGCATTCGCACTTGCAGTCCGGACAGATCTCCAGTTGCGCGCAACACAACGCTCAAAGTCTCGCCGCGCTTGTAAACATCGACGGCAGGTTTTGCCCCGGTCATCATGGCGCGCTTTGGAGTCTCGAAAGTTGCAGTACCCCAGTTGAGAGTTGTGCCTCCTTGCGAATCGCGAATGATTACATTGAAAATTTGTCGACCACCGGGCCACCCTATCTCCGGGCGCAGCTTAGAGGCTGGTATCTCGATTAAGCTATCGCCAGGCATCAGAGCCTGCGACACGTGACTTGAGCCGAACATTTGGCCGAACTCGTTCTTGCCTGAGACTTCGATCTCTACAAGTTGTCGGGTATTGGACGAAAGAGAAAGCTTAACCGCGGTATCGCTCGCCGTCAGCGACTTGATCTGGACCGCAGTCTCACGCCCCGCAGCCCACAGGATTGAGCGGGCCAGCAATGAATACTGATACTCCCAGTAGTCCCAGTAAATTTTCGTATCCGTCGGGTTAATACTTTGAGGTGTGAACCCTTCCTCGGTGTACGCCAGCGCAACGACGCGCCCTTTACCGTAGTTTTTCACCGCAACGATTGGGTAGGTGCCCGACTTGATCAGCACGTCTCCCTTCGCGCGATACTTGTAGAATGAACCTCCCGCATTTCCTTCAGGCAATAACTCAAGCGGCAATCCTGCGTTGATAAAATGCGTTTGGGCCAACTCCCATTTTCCCTTCGTCACGGCATCCTGATTGATCTCCGGATAACCGCGCTCATTAACGGTGTCATCAGCGACACCTACCAGCGGAGAGATGTCCCAGATGCGTTCATCGCCTACTGATTCGTCGCCCTTGAAAGGATGGCCCTTTACGTCGCCGACGAACGGGTGCAGGAGCACCAGGCCTGCACCTTGTTGGACGCGGCGGAGAATGGCATCGCGAGTTGCACGCGTCATGCGCGACCATCCGTTAAGGCCCGGAATCACCATTACTTCGAAGCGCGCATTGCCCGTCAGGTCTTTTTCGACATAACTGTAAACAGTTTGGAAGTCGTCACGGTCGCCGCGATACTCGTGGCCATAGTAGTCGCCGATGCCCCAGCAGCTGATGTCCCAGCTGCTATCTATCGAGACGGTGGTCGGATCCAATTGCAGACGCTCCATCAGCTCGACCATGTCTCTGCCGTACTGAACCGAGGGTATAAAGAAAGACTTGATTGGACCTTTGGGAAGTTTAGTGGCCCAGGAAACGTGCGGTGTTACAACCTCTGTTGAGTAAGCGATGTCGTTTTTATGAAAGGCGCTGCCGCCAACTGCGACTTGTTCCTTTTCGTGCCCGCTTGCGATCCGTAAAGCAAACACGATGAGTGCCAGCGAGATCAATAAGAATCTGTTCATATGGTCCCCACCAATGATTACTCAATCGCAGCTTAACGCAGCAGGGCTATTAGGATTCAGGTCGCATTAGTCCAGCGCTACCGTTTGTCGAGCAACGAAGTCGGCGATTGCAAAACAGATGCGCGCTGACGGCAAGATATCTTGAATTTCAGGCCGCGGGCGCGTACCGCTTCTAAGCGCCCGGACGAACTCTACGACCTCCTCGTAACCACCGTTGCGAAGGTCCTCGGGTTCGTCATCTGACGTTTTCGCCTCCATCACCTTTTGGCCGTCCTGCCAGAATTCCAACGTACGCTGTGTGCCGGATCCCGCCGTGACGCGTGCGCGGAAGCCCTCGCCAAATAGTTCGTACGACTCTTCAACCATGCCGGCTGTCGGCAGAACCTCTATCCGTCCATTCGCGCCAGTTTCAAAGCGAAGCGAGATCCCATACCAGGGCGCAGAATACTCCGGTCGACGTTGAACTTCTGCGTCAAAGTCTGCGATTTCGCCAGCAATATTACGCAGGGCATCGAGCACATGAATGGCTGTTGACCAGATGAAATCAGGCTCGCTGCGTGCATGTCGCACCTGAGTGGCCCTCACATATCGCAGTGGTCCCATCTCGTTGATCCATGACCGGGCGCTATTAAGATAGGGCAGGAAACGCCGGTTTACGGACACCATGTGCGGCGTATTAGTTTCCTGCGCCGCGCGCGCCAACTTCTCGGCCTCCGCGAGCGATGTGCCCAGAGGCTTTTCGATAACGCAGGGTATGTGGCGCTTCAGCAATCGTATGGCCTCTTCAACGATTTGCTCCATGGGCATGACGCACACGCATCCGTCAATTCTCTCGGTTGCCAACATTTTTTCCACTTCGGTATAAGCCCGAGCAAATCCAAACACCTGGCAGAACTCCGCGGCGCGATCGGCGTTGAGATCACATGCCGCGACAAGTTCAATTTCACCGGGTTGCTGCGCCGCGTACCTGGCGAGAGGCGCCGCATGGCTGGTTCTGGAATGTTCACCACAGCCGACTATCGCAAGCCGAACCATCCGAGCCTCCATTCTTTAGCCCGTCTGGCATTCTGAATGTACGCGTTGTACCAAAACCTGTCGCGCAATCCGTTCGACATCGCGAAGATCGATCTGGCCCGGCGCCTCGGCCAAACAGTTAGCGGTAGCGCAGGCGACCGCCAAACTTATCGTCTCTTCATCGCAAAGTCCGCGCTCATGGGCCACCGCAAAACCAGCCATTGCCGCATCACCGCAGCCGACGGATGAGCAGTCGGCGACTGGGGGCAGCTGCGAGATTAAAGGCGAACACTCTACGGAACTCTGCCAAAGCATGCCATCGGGACCGAGCGAGAGCGCGACACTTTGCGCTCGAGCCTTGAAGAGTTTCTGCGCGACCTTCACCGCTGCGCCGGCATCGGGAACTGGGTGGCCGGCAAACCAAGCCGCTTCGTCGCGGTTCGGTTTTACCAGATCCGGAGCGGCCTCCAGTCCGTAACGGAGGGCTTCGCCGCTGGTATCCAGGAGCGTGCGACAACCGTATACATGGGCTAGGCGAATTAACTCGGCGTACAAATCAGCGGGCTCAGCAAAAATATCCCGGCAAGTAGAAAGAAGCCGTTCAACTTCTGCATCAGTTACAGCACCGCCTGGCTCCAGAATTTCGGTGACAATGCCGTCCGAGGAAATGATTTCAAGGTTGGCTCGCGTCTCAGTCCGGGTACGCACAACTGTTAAAGGAACTCCCAGCGCCGACAAACCGGTTTCGCATTCCTCTCCGGCACAGCCGCCAAGAAATCCGACCCACATCACTTCCGTGCCAAGCGCGCGCGCTACGAGTGCGACGTGCGCGGCTTTACCACCCGGCAAGGGCTCCGCCGAGAGCGCACGATTCACCTCACCGACTGCGATGCTTTTCAGACGCAGTCGCCGATCGATCGCAGGATTGGCACTAACACAGACGAGCATACAACCAGCCTCCAGTAAGCGGTGTCAGAATCTCAGCTTACCTTTCTTCGGCTTCTTCCCGTGCCTTTGTGGCGCTAAGGCGCGCGAGCATGTGCTTGATGTCTGCGGCCCCTTTGATTGCTACATAAACTGTGATGGTCGAGTACCAGAGCACACAGGCGGCTGTCAGGGTCCACCAGAACCAGTGATGAGGCATTACGCAATCTCCTTCCGTAATCCAAGTCCCGACTGTGGCTTGAGTAATGAGCCAACGACCATCGCAGCGCCGGAAAGCAGGTAAGTCGCAATGCCCGAGTAGTATGGACCGATGGTCTTCGCTACCTCGGCAGTAGAAGGTAACTGTTCCATCACCAGATAAGTGATGGGGATAACTGCGCTGATAAATATTGAGGCGGCAGCGCCCCAACTGTTAGCACGGTTCCAATAGCAGCAGGCAATAAGCAGAATTGAGATACTAGCCAGATAAATTGTGCCCGTCACGCCAAGGTACGTCCAAAGATCCCCCTTGAGCGGATACCAAAGTCCATAGAGCAGCAGGAATACTCCTATTAGTGCGATGATCGTTCGGTTCCAAAACAAGCCCTTCTTTTCGGACCAGGGTCTCTTGCGGAAAGGCGCCATAATGTCGTTGTAGATCACGCTGCACCACGTCAGCATGTATGAGGAATCAGTGGACATGTCAGCCGCCAGCATTGCGGCGATAAGAATCCCCATTAGTCCTGGCGGCACTGCCGAACTCAAATATCGTGGCATCGCTTCCAGTGTATTCGCGACCGGAGCCAGGGTCGCGAGCGCGGCAATACCCCATATCCCGGGAATCAAGAAACGGCACACAAAGAAAAAGCTCGTTCGCGTGTAAACCTTGCGGCCCGTGTTGGTATTCTTGGCTGCCAGCACGCGCGCGATGATTGTTTGCCAGGTGAGTACCGCAGCTGTGTTCAGCATCAGGTTGAAGACCACGTACTGCCAGCCCATTGTCGGGTTAATGAAAGGGTTGAAGCCTCCCGCCCCATAATGCGTCTCGACGGTGTTGACCATGTTCTCCCAGCCAACGTTCATGAGAATAAGAATGGTAACCAAAATCAATCCCGCGCTCATGACTACGAATTGCAGAAAGTCCGTCACTAACACGGACAGCATTCCTCCCAGCATGGTGTAAATGGCCACTCCGACGAGCAGCGCGGTCATCATGATTTCGAGATACCTCACGTTCAACCCCGCAACCAGCACCAGGAA
>WNGE01003499.1_pt1 | contig 18546 bp, 9 predicted proteins | sample 5400651 | NCBI WGS metagenome assembly WNGE01 (sample SAMN13153370, study PRJNA577476) | soil metagenome | isolation source: 60 cm soil or saprolite under grassland replicate 2 | place: USA:California | collected 2016-06-15
CTATCGCGCCGTGATCGAGGTCGCGCCCATCAACCTGTCGCTCAAAGCGGAGGATGAGCAGGAGGCCATCATCGAACGCTTTGGTTCGCTCATAAGGTCCCTCTCCTTCCCCGTGCAGATCCTCGTGCGCAACCAGCGATTGGACCTCTCTCCCTACATCAGGCACTTGCTCACGCAGCCGGGAGCAGATGGACAGCACCCGTCCACCTGGTATGCGCTCGCCCTCAGCTTGGCCGAACTCTTGCAGCGGATCGCCGCCCAGCGTACGCTCATCGAACGGCATGTCTATGTCATCATCCCAGCCTCGCAGAGCACTGGCAGTTCCAGGCGGCGTAGCGGGTTCCCGACCCTTTTCGGCAAGCGTCGGGCGCAGCACATCGCAGAGACGGAGGAACAGGCCCGGCAGGAACTGGCACTGCGCGCAGAGGCGCTCAGCCAGCAACTGGCGTCCTGCGGCCTCACCTGCCATCGCCTGCACAACACCGAACTGGCACGGCTCATGTACCGGTGCCTGACACCCGAGCGTGCTCTCGCGCACCCCCTCTCCGACAAGCTCCTGTCTGCGGTGGGACGCCCCACCAGCGTAAAACGCCGTGAAGCTCGCGCACCTCGCTCCCAGAGAGTGCAAGAAGTAGGGAGCGAGCAGCACAGAGAAGCCTCCTCAGTTGTGGATGAGAACGCGCAACGCTCGCTTCCACTGCCCGACCTGCCGCACCTGGTGGATCTGTTGGCCCCGGAGTGCATCGAGGTCACACCAGACGCGCTGCGTGTCGGGCAGGAATACGCCTGCGGTGTGGCCGCGACCGCCTGCCCGCGCGAGGTCTCCTTCGATGGCTGGCTGGCCCCGCTGTTGCTGCACGACGAGGTGATGGACATCAGCTTCCACTATCACCCGCAGGACACGGCGGCCATGAAGCGGCAGCTCGCGCGTAACCGGGCTGGCCATGCCTCAGGCCGCCGCTTCAACCGGCGCGAGGGTCGCGCAGACGATCCCGACACCCTTGTGGCCGAGGAGGACATCAACCGCTTGCTGGACGACCTGGCACATCTCAAAGAACGGGTGTTTGACCTGGGCTTTTACCTCCTGTTGCGGGCTAACAGCCGCGAGGCCTTAAACGCTCGGCTAGAACGCCTCTACTCTGTGCTTGGACTGCTCTCGCTGGACGCGGCGGCGCACCCGGCTACCTTTGAGCAGGTTGAGGCCTTGCAGTCCTGCCTGCCACAGGTACGTGACGAACTACTGCGCACGTTTACGCTGGATTCGACCACACTCGCTACCATGTTCCCGTTCCTGTCCAACTCACTCATGATGCCGGGTGGCGTGCTGGTGGGCGTGAGCGAGACACACGAGCCAGTGCTGCTCAATCCCTGGGATAGCTCGCTTGAGAACCCGCATCTCTTCATTGGTGGAGTGACTGGTTCCGGCAAGAGTTATCTCGGCAAACTGCTCGTCGAGCGCGATCTGCTACTCAACTGGCAGCGTGGGGACCAGTGTTTTGTCATCGATCCCGATCTGGAGTACCAGCAACTCGCCGAAGCGCTGGGCGGAACGGTGGTGCGCCTGGCACCGGGATCTGTGCAAAGGCTCAACCCGTTTGATCTGCTACCACCTCGCTGCGACTTTCGCACCTATCTGGTGGAGGCGAGCAAGGGCGACCGTTTAGCTGAAAAGATACAGGACCTGCATGCCATGCTCGACATCATCCTGGCGGAGGACGTGACATCCGCATCATCTGGTGGTGGCATGCTGACCAAACGCGAGAAAGGCCTCTTAGACCGGGCGCTGTACGAAACCTATCGCCGGGTAGGCATTAGCGGCGACCCACGCACGCATCACCGCCAGCCGCCGCTCCTGCACCAACTCTATGAGCTCTTGAAGAGCGGCCTCTGCGGGCCGGATGAGACCGACCTCTCCGGGCGACTGTACCGTTACGTCTCCGGCAGCCTGTCCAGCCTGTTCTCCGACTTCACCTCGGTCGACCTGGCGAGCAGTCTCGTGGTGTGGGACATCCGCGATATGCGCAGCGAACTGCGTCCCCTGGCTATTTCGCTCATTGCCGACCGTGTCTGGACGCAGGCGCTCTACGACAGCCGCAGGCCGCGTGCGCTCTATATCGACGAGGCAGCCTCGCTGATCGAACATCCCGCAGGTGGACACTTCCTGGCGACGCTCTCACGCCGGGCGCGCAAACGCTACCTGCGTCTGGTGACCATGACGCAAAACCCCGAACAGTTCGTGCAGGATCCCTGGGGCAGCGTCGTAGCCTCCAATGCGGCCATCAAAGTGCTCAAGACCCAGGATGCCACGAGCGCGGCGGTAGCCGAGCGCTTCCACCTCACTCGAAGCGAGCAGCAGCGACTCATCACCTTTGGCAGGCAGGAGGCACTGGTGCTGGCAGGAGGAAAACGCGTGACCATCACTATCCAGGCCAGCCAGCACGAGCATACATTGATCACCACCAATCCCGTGGAACGCGCTGAACACACCATGACGAAACCTGAGCAGATCAGCATCAGTCCTCTGAGCACTTCCATTCAGATGTCACAAGAGCCACTCGACCGTGCAGCGAGCCTCCAAAAGACGGCGCCACTGCATCTCCTACAGGCCCAAGAGGATAATGCGGATACCGTGAAGATCATCAGGACGAACCATCAGACACACCCAACACACCACAAGATCGCAGAGGCACAGTGACAGGAGGGAAAGGATGGACAGAGCAGGCGTCCAGGCAGCAGACACAACCGAACAGATCGGCGAGAGAACGAAGCACGCTGAAGAGGGAACGATCATGACGCCGGTTCAAACCGTAGCCGGAAACGCATGGTACCTTGCGTCGGTAATCGTGCCGCGAACGAGCAGCACCAGAGATATCACCGTGCTCGAAACAGCCATGCAGGGGCTGGCGCAAGATACTAAACATCCAGTAGCGTTGGAAGTGGCGGCAACGGCATCCTCCCGCCAGTTCCAGCTGCGGACTACCTCGGCCATGTCTCAGAAGCATCTCGCAGACCAGGTGCAGGCACGCTATCCCCAAGCGATTATTCGTCCACTGCCCCAGCAGGACGATCCCCTAGCGCTACGGGAAGGAGAGACAGTCTCAGCGGTCGAATTGCGCGCAGGTGCAGCGGCCTATCTCCCCCTGCGTGCCTTCCGTGAACGCGAACTATTACAAGAAGGAGCCGATCCCCTGCTTGGTATCATGGGCGTGTTTAACCACCTGCCAGCTCACATGCGTGTCGTGACCCATTTGGCGCTTATTCCGGCGTCCCCAACGTGGTCGCGCGCTCATCGTCGCAAGTCCGTCGAACACCCACTCGAACAGGAACGCCTGCGCACGAGGCGTGAGTTCAGCACTGTGCAGGCAACCGGCCCCGGCACGCTCCAGCTGGTGGGCATGGGCGTGCTGGTCGCATTGCTCCTCGTGTGGTGGCGCTTTAAACGGCAACTTGACCCGCTGATCCCATCCTGGTTGCTACAAGCAGGGCTGTCGCTTTTGCATGGGAAGACACCACAACTTACCTCCGCCCATCTGACCATGGTAGAAATCGGAGGGGTTGTGGCGCTCGCAGCCCTCTTCTGCTTAGCGTTCGTCGTCATGCAGATCAGGAGCCGTATGGGAATAGCACCGATGTATGATATGCGCCTTGTGGATGAGAAAACAGCACGCCAGGCCTATCGCGTGCGCCTGCGTCTCTTCGTGTTTTCCTCCGGAGCGGAGACGATGCTAGTACACCATACTGATCTATCGGAGATACTCATGCGATGCTTCTCGCCACAATCGTTTACTTGGTCGTCGCTGATCGATGCCTACCAGGGCAGGCGGGAAAGTGCATGGCACCACAAACAGCATAGGCAGGAACAACGCGATGTACTCAACCACCTGATTGCTGCTTACCGACAATATCATACTGCCTCTGGTGGCTACTTTGCACCACGCTATCTCTCCCATGCGAAGCTACGCCACTTGCTGATACCGTGCCGACGATGGTTATCCATGCGTCGTACCGGCTGGAATTGCGATGTGCACCGATCAACACATCTGCTCAGCGTAGCGGATATCGCTGCCTTGTGGCACCTGCCGCAGGCACAGGACCTCTTTGACCTGCCCTATGTGGAACGCGCTCGTGCACGTACGGCACTGGCACCTCCTGAACTGACCCTGGGCAAAGGATGGAAGATCGGCACCTCCAGTCATGCAGGCCATTGTGTGCCAGTCTATCTTCCAGAGGAGTGCTTGCGGTATAACCTGCTGGCCGTTGCCAGCACCGGCAAGGGCAAAAGTACGCTCTTCCAGCACCTGGCGCAGGCAGTGTGTGCGCTGCGAGCCAGCACTGACAGTACAGTTGCTCCCGGACTGGCCTTCATCGAGCCACACGGCGATGTCGTGCATGCGCTGTGCGGGTTGCTTCCTGCCAGTGAGAGGGATAATGTGGTGCTGGTCGATCTCGCCAACACCGACTATCCGGCGGGCATCAATCCGCTTGATATGGTTGGCAAAGACAGAGATAAGGTGGTTGACAACCTGATCACCATCGCCGAACACCTGTGGGCATCCAGCTACGGCTCGCGTACGGAAAACGTGCTCGAATACGCGCTCAAGACGCTGGTCGATGCCAACGAGCTGCTTATCCAAGTCGACCCGTACCAGGGGCCTGACCGGCAATATACCCTGCTCGATGTGGTGCCTCTCTTACGTGCACCCAGCTTCCGCCACGCGGTGCTGGAGCAGGTGCGCGACGGTCTGCTCATCGACTGGTGGCAGCACTACTACGAGCCAATGGATGCCCACCAGCAGCGCGAGATCACCTCTTCGGTCATCACCAAACTCTCCAAGTTTGCCAGTTCACGCGTGGCGCGACGCATCCTGGGCCAGCCGCGTTCGACCATCGACCTGCGGGAGGTCATCCGTTCTGGAAAGCTGCTGCTGATCAACACGGCCAGCGGCGTGGTCGGGGCCGATCTCTCGGAACTGATCGGGATCGTCCTGCTGGGTCTCTTCGAGGTGGCGCTCGCCGAGCAGGCTGCCCTGGCACCTGAGCAGCGGCGGCGCTACTTGGTGCTGATCGACGAATTCCAGGTTTACCGGGGCGCGAACTACCAGGGCATGCTGGCGGAGTTACGCAAGTACGGCGGCAGCTTCGCCCTGGCCACCCAATCGCTGGCCTACCTGGACCGGCTGGAGCGCACCCTGCGGGCGACTGTGCTGGCTAATATCGACCACCTTTTTGCTTTCCACATGGCTGGTGAAGATGCGCGCCTCCTACATGAACTGGATGGCATCGCGGAGGAGGAGGTGACCAACCTGGATGATTTCCAGTGCTATGTCAAATTGTCACTGGGTGGCCACCGCTTGCCGGTCTTCTCGCTGAACCTGGATGCACCGCCACGGCTTGACGAGGAAGTAGCGCAACTGGTGCGCCTTCGCAGTCAAGAGCGTGATGCTCGCCCAGCAGGGGTGGTAGACGATTTGATTAGGCAGATTCAGGCGCGCCAGCGTAGCGCCGCGCCTACTACACCAACCAAACAGCGAGCATTCAGCAGGAGAGAGGAAGATGAAACGGTGTCAGTCAGTGACAATGTCGAAGGAGAGGCAGTGAGCGGGCGACGTCGGAAGAAGCGCGGCAGTGGAGATCACAACAAGTCGCAGGAAGGAGCGGTTGCGCCTCACCTCCACTTGATGTATCGCGAAGAAGCCTCTCGCGAACGAGAGGACGAAGAAAGGGACGCTCCCGATGCCTGAGACTACACTTGAACGCCGTCGGACACGACGCAAGCTCACAGTAGGAACACTGGTGGAGCTAAACGAGTCCCTCTCCGATATCGATTGGCGCCTCCTACACTGGCTCCTACATTATCCCCTGCAACGGGCTGATGACCTGGAGGTGGGTGTAGCGCGTTGGGCCAGTCGCGCCACGGTCTATCGCCATATGCAAGCATTGGAAGCGAAAGGGCTGGTGGAAAGTGTGCTGCCAAAAACGCCGGGAACGGGGAAGCGTCTGTACCACCTGAGTAACCTTGGCCTGCATCTGTTGGCAAGGCATGTGAATAGACCAGCTCGCAAACTGGCTCAGAGCTGGCAAGCTGATGAAGCCGGACTCCTCCGTTTGCTGCCGCGCCTGACCACGCTGCTTGTGCTCCAGGAGGTGGTGAATGGCCTTGTCACGCACGCAGCAGATGCCATGGCAACTCAGGGACGGAGGCCTCGTCTCGTACGCTGGAATTGTCAGCGTGATGTGACGCACCGTTTCCTCTATCGCGAACAGAGTATGCGCTTTTTTGCTGATAGCCTGATCGCTTTGTGTATTCGCACACAGCAGGATGATGGCAGCGTGCTGGACAAGTGGTACGGTCTATTCATGCTCTCCACGGAACTTGATGATGAGCGGTTGATGCGTTTGCGTCTGGAACGTCTCTTGTGCTGGCGTGAGTCCCCTGAACGCTGGTCGTCCTACCAGCACATGCTGCCGGTGCTGATCCTGGCTAAATCGCCGCGTCAGCGCGACCATTGGCAGCGTGCAGTCGAAGCGACTTCGCTAAAACTGCGCCTTGAGCCCCTTGCTGGTGCATTGGCTTGTTTGTCTCGATCGGAAAGCACTTCTGCGAATCCCTGGTTGCTCAATTGGCGTACGCTCTCTACCGACGTGCCCTGCCACCTGCAAGACCTGCTGAGACCACTGCCACATGCAGCGTTCCCATCCTCGATACGGCTGGAAGGAGGAGAGGATGAGAAGTGCAAAGCCCGATCACCGTTGAACGCTTCCGTTACCACAGTATCCGCTGGGATGCATTCTCGTCTCGGTCGTCTAATTGTGGGAGACCTGGCCAATCGAGCTGAACATGTCACGCACGTTGGTCTGAATGAACAGGAGGTGATCACACTGCTGGGATTGCGCCTGACCCCTTGTCAGTGGAGCATCCTGAGCTTGCTGCTGGCACATCCACTGCTGTCTGATAAAGAACTGGCAGCGTTGCTGAGTCTCCAACGAAAGTCAGTTCGCTGCTCCTTGTATGAACTCCATCACCTGGGCTGCCTCGAGCCGATTCCTACTGCGGCTGGGAAGCGCTGGCATCTCTGTGGACGCGGGTTGCATATGATCGCCACTGCTAGTCATATGCATATCCGCAACGTTGCCATATCACATGAAAATACGGAAGTCTCGGAATTGTCAACAGAGGTACAGAGAGGAGAGAACTGGCTTTTACAGCATATCCAGCACGCTGTCGGTATCTACGGCTTTTTCGCGAGAATAGCGCAGGCCGCAAGACAGGAGTCAGAACAGGCACTCTGTTGGTGGGAGGCGGGAGCGATGTGCGAACTCCGCTACAAGGTGGGTGAGCAGTGGTACAATCTCAGGCCCGATGCGCTGGCGGAATATCGCGTGGTATCACAGCGGATGCGGTTCTGGTTGGAGTGGGATCGCGGCACCATGAATGTGCGCGATCTGGCGATCAAGTTCACCTCATACGCACAGTACATCGCCTCGCGGGAATGGGCAAGAGAGCGCTCGATGCTGCCGAGGCTTTTCTGTGTCGTACCGGATATCGCCCAGGAGAGGCGCATGAAACGTGTGGCGCAGGCCAAGCTCACGCATGTATCAGGATTGGAGGTGTGGACGACCACAGAAGTGTTGTTCCATGAACAGGGACCTCTGGCACCCATCTGGTTGCAGGGAATTCCTCAGTGCAGTCATGCTAAACAGCCAAACCATACGCTGAGGCAACGCTTGTCCCATGTGATTTCCGAAAAGAAAGGTGTATGAAGCGCTTTACGGATGTCCAAAGTAGCCAATACAATGTTTCCTGGGGTGATGGTTATTTCTTTTTGTGGGGAGGGCATTATAGGGAGTAACAGGATCCTTTCAAAGAATGAGGAAGATAATTCTTATAAAAAAATACTGGCCACACGCTTGCTAGTATAGACAGCCATAGAAGGAAAGTCAAGGAGAAAGTTGCCCTAGAGTGCGCGTCAGATTTTTGCAATGAGCTTAGGACGACAAGCAGGACCACGTTTCCAGGGATGATGGGCAGAAGGGCGACAGGAACCTGGCAAGGTAGCGGCAGGTTGAGCAAGGCTGGGAGTAGACGGAGTTGGTTTGGGAGTAGGGGGATGGAAGCGTAAGAGCAAAAGCAGCAAAGAAGAGAGATGGGACTGGAAGCGTGTAGTAGCCAGATGCTGACGTTTGGTGTCCAGTTGAGCTTGTTGCTCTTGGATGGTGTCTTGCCAGGCTTCATCCCAGCGTTCATTGCAGACAGCCGTCCGTAGGGCCAACATCGGGTTGACATGGATCGGCTCCCAATGCATGCCAGCCCCTTTGAGGCGAGCGTGCACCACCACTTTATTCGCACTTTCTACCATCCCCGAACCAATGGGCCACCCTTGCTGTTGATAGAGCGGATACTGCATCAACAGCAGGCGCTTGCGAAAATAGTTGAGTTGCTTCTGTACCGTCTCCTGTTGAAGGATAGGCTCAGGCAAACGATCACACCAGCGCAAAAGCAGATGTGGGCCACGATGTTTGAGGATGTGTAAGCTTCTGTCCAGGGCCTTGGCAGGCAATGTGACTCCCGCTTGCTGGAATGCCTCAATGAGCAGATTCAGATGTTCAGCCGCATGTGGGAAATCCAGGATACGCAGTGCGTCAGGACGATGCAGATCAATGAAGCCTTGAATCCAGTCCGCCCCATCGGTCACAGCACAGACCGCTTTGGCTTGGCTTACTCCTCGTCGTCGCATCTCTACTTCTGCTAGATTCCCAAAGGTGACGGCATCTGTCATGCGCGAAAAGTAGGATAACTGGCAGGTATGCACATCGCGCTTTCCTGATGCAGTGACCTTTTCCTTCACCTTCCCGATGGCGACAGTGCGGACTTCAGCCCATTCTCCTTTGACCAGAGGAACATAGGCTCCATCTATGCTGATCACCTGTGGCTCACTACTCATCGCGGCTGATGCTTGGGCAGGCTGCTGACCCTGTGCCGTTTGTCGGGCTTCGTACAGGCATCCAGCTCGCTCGGCCTCTCGTCTCACAGTCGGCTCGCTTACCTGGACTCCCAGGAGTTCTTCAAGCATCTGAGCCGCCCGCGCAAAGGGCATCCACATCGCCAGATGCGTCATGTGCTCTTGTTGCCGGGGCGTCAAGCAGCCAGGTTGTAAGGCTAACTCCTCATCGAGGGGGAAAAAGACCTGTCCCACAGTTTGGGCAGGTCCCATACTCCCGGCTCAGCGTGACGTCTTGTCCTCCAGCTCCTTGCAGCTTTCGGTGTCGCTTTCCTCGCGCATGCAACGGGGTGCTACACACTGGACAGCTTGGCCGCTCCTGTGGACTCGCTCCGCTCCAGGCTCGACTCTTACTCTGTTGGGCCGTATCCTGGATCAGTCGGGCTTCCAATCGACTCATTCTCTCGTGGACTTCGTCCTCAATGTCACGAAAGGTTGCTCTTGGATGGCTTCGCCGCCACTCTGATATATCTGTCAGAATTTGTTCGCTCAGGTCTCGCCAGTGCTCTTCGGTTGTTTTGTCCATCTCCGCCTCCACTTTTTGTTTCGCTTATCCTATCCCTTTCTCCTCCGCCTGTCTATCCCCTTTGCAAAAATCTGACGCGCACTCGTTGCCCTAAAACTCCTTAAAAAAGTACAATTAAGAAGGGTGTGTGTACCAGGCAATGCCAGCCAAAATGGTGGCCTCCAGCCTGAAAAAGCGCTAACAGGGACATGGCAGGCCATGAATTTTGAATTCCGAAGGTAACAAGGAGGGTCTTATGATCAAAATGTCCAAAACAGCAACCCTCAAACCGTCTCTGCTCGCTGTCTTTGAGGATGGATGCAAACACCCAGCAGTGATAATTTTACCTGGGGGCGGTTATGTGTACACAACGCCATACGAGGGTGCGCCGGTTGCCGCTAAGATTAATATCTTCGACTGTCAAAGTTTTGTGCTTGATTATACGGCGTACACCAATAAACTCCAAGTTACCAACGATATGATGCTCGAGGTAGTCAACAAGTCGATCGATCTTCTCAACGAAAATGCAGACGAATGGTATATCGTTACTTCGCGTATGTATCTGTGCGGCTTTAGCGCAGGCGGCCATGTGGCTGCTCTGGCTGTCAATAGGTATTCTGATGATATCGACCTCGTCATTCTGGGCTACGCGGCACTTGATCTTAAACAGAATACAATTGATACGGCAAATCTCGATAAGGGGTTTGACGGAGATTTGTTGGCAATCTTGAAGCTCTTTACTGTAAAGCCGATTGATTCAGTGAGCTCCAAGACGCCGTGTACCTTTTTATGGCATATGTTTGGAGATGTCCAGGTGTCGGTAGTGACTTCGTATGAATATGTACAGAAACTCGTTGAAGAGGGTGTACCCTGTGAAGGGCATGTCTACCAAAGGGGCAAACACGGTATCTCGCTCACTAGTCGTGCAAGTGCAAAATCTCCAGAGAATATAGACGCTCAAATTGCGAGTTGGGTACAGCTCGTCGGCGAGTGGATATATCATTGACGACCCCCACGATCCGCAACGCAGCTTGGTCAAACTGGGCAGAAGGTGCGCTATACCGGCTGGACCATCATGGAGGCGTTTGCTGGCTTTCGCTCTGTGCTCTCGGCCCTGCGGTTGATCCAGCGTAGGATGCAGTCCGGCTATCAGATGAACAAACGGCGCACGCATCCCAACTCGGCTCAACTGTTGGGGGCTCAAGCTGTTGAGTGGACCTTAAGTTGGTGCGAATAGGGAGGACACGATCGCATTGCCCCTGGTGTACTTCCACAACAGTGCGCCCGTCACGCTTTCAAGAGCATACAGGGTGGCATCAAATGAGCTGACATAGATGAAACCGTCAGCGAAGGATGTCGTAGAGGAGAGAATCCCCCGTCGTGTAGTTCCAGAGTTTGTTGTCCGTCCTGGTGTCAAGGGCATACAGGATATGGTCTTTTGAGCCGATGTACACGACCTCATCCGCAACCACTTACGAGGACGCGATGCCATCTCCAGTCGCATATGTCAAGGTTCGTCTCAAGATGGATACATTTGAGATATAGATCACCTTGTTCGTAGGAATGTTTTGTGTCAACTCTCTACTCATTTCTGGAGGAGTGCTTCAGCGTCACTAGTGATGACAACATCCTTCCCCAACAGTATACCGCCGCTTTCTCGCTCAAGATCGGCCAATAAACCAAATCTCTGCTGCTGGCTTATGTGAGTGCATGAATTCCGACACGTATGTTGCCAGACGAATCATCTATGATGCCAGTAATACGCACTGAAAGGGAGACATGGACGCTGACGTCGCGGATGGTCAGTGTCCCTTCCGCGGTCCAATGTCCATCGAGTTCAGTGACGATAGTAGCGCTACGATACTTCATGGTTGGGAACTTTTCGACATGAAAGAAGCGTGGGCTACGCATGTCCTCATCCCGTTTGGCATTGTGCGTGCTGATGCTTGCTGTTTCAATACTGACCTCTGAAAATGCGCGACGTGGTTTTGGTATCACTCATAGCGAGCTCTCTCCATCTCGGTGAAACGAAGGAGTCGCCAGCAAATACGCCCCTTCTCTTAGCGCGTCAAAACAGGGGATGAGTTCCGTGTTTGCTGGCGATCCGAACGATAGAAACGACAGGAGACACGTGTCTCTTCATCCCAGGCCGATCTGCCTCATCAAGCCAACCAAGTCATAGAAAAGGTTCTCTTCCACAATTTCACCATTCTGCCAATGGGCAACGGTACAGAAGTCCACTTCAAACGACTTGTTCGTAGGCGCGATCTGCTTGCCGTCAGAGCCGGTCATCGGACCTTTCATCGTCCCAGTGAAACGTGCAATTGAGCATGTCCAATCGCCTTGACCGATTAACACCTTATACGGACGATTCCCTACATGGTTATCTGGAAACGTCTGAAAGAACGCAATGGCCTCCGCTTTGTGATCATGGACGCCTCGTGTTGGTTCAGGCTTCCCTGGCCAATACACGACGGTATGCTCAGCATGACGTTTGCTGAAGGTATCCCAGTCCTGATTGTTCCAGGAGTCATCCAACGTTTGCATGAGCTGAAGATTGTCATGAGTCGTCATACGCTTCCTCTTTCTGTTTACTTCAAATCAAAACGCCAAACGAAGGGTCAGAGGAGGATGCACCAGTAGTGTCTCCCCTGCAATTGTAAGACATCACTCAGGGGTCGCTCATTTCCCAGGCCGATCCGGAGCTGGGCCCTCCATGAGCGAGTGTTGCGAGCGGGAGTGGGAGCCTTTGCTCTGCCGAGACCTTCTTCTCCGTGCTCAATGCAATCCGCTGTCCGATCTCCTTCCAGTGTAAACGGGGGGCGTTACAAACAGCGTTAATAACTCACGGTTCGCTCATTTCTATTTCTAAGGTACTGGACCTCTCTCTTTTAGCGAAGGATCTCTCTGAGTTGCGACTGCGTACATCATATATGCTGTTGATCTTACGCACAAACGGGAAGGCGAATAGCTCCTTTTCACGTAAGCTCATCATATACTAGAAGCAGCCAAATTGTACATGAACCGTCTGGTTCATTTCACTAAGGAGATAGCGGTAAAACGTTGACGGATGAAGCGAGGCCGCTCGATCTCGTCCAGTAGAGCGACCGCGTAATCTTCCATGGAGATAAAGCTCTCGCCCTCATCGTTGGTCAATAAGTGGTCAGTGCCGAGGCGATACTTCCCAGTCCGTCTTCCTGGCGCGATGTGTTCGGAGGGGCTGAAAAAGGTCCAAGCGATATCAGAAGCGCGTAAGATGTCCAGTGTTTTACGCTGTGCCTGCGATATCGGGCGTGCTGCATTGGGGAAGCCAGGTGTGTCGACGAGTTGGACGCCGGGGGCAACTTCCAGGCTTCCTGCACCGCCGACCACAATCAGTCGCTTGTTTCCGCCGGCGCGCTTCACTCCTTCAATCACCGCTTTGCTGGAATTGACAAAGAAGGTGTGTGGATCACTCCCGCCAGCGCCCGTTGCGTTCATCACCACATCCGAGTCAGCAATCGCTTCGGCAACACTGGTGGGATCGAAAATATCCACGCGAGCGACCGTCAAACTTGGATGGGCAATCGGAAAGCGCTCTGGTTTGCGTACCAGCGCCTTTACCTCGTGTCCGCGTACCAGCGCCTCCATGGTAATTCGCTGACCAACCCTGCCGCTTGCCCCAAGCAATGCAATCTTCATATTCTGCTCCTTTTGGAGTGATGCTTTGCTGATGAGATATGGTGTTATGTGGGGTCGGAGGAGCTCTTCAGGTGAGGAGAATCGGCCCGTCGGAGCAAGTCACGATGTCCCAATCGCCAACACTCCTTTGCAATTGACCATTCTTCCTGCGTTTGGATGAGCAGGACGCGCACGGTGGAATCATCAGCAGCGATATCGCAGTCGGCAAGAGCTTGGGCGTTTTTCTTCGTATCGAGGTGGAGGCCGAGAAAGGCGAAGGCTTCACAGGCTGAGGCCCGTAGCGAAGCATCATGTTCACCAACACCTCCGGCGAATACGAGGGCATCTATGCCGCCCAATGTGGCGAGCATGGCTCCGATGAAGGAGCGCAGACGATGCACATAGATGTCGAATGCTAGCTGCGCCCGCGTATTTCCCTGATCGATGGCAGCACGAATCTCGCGCATATCGCTTGAAACGCCAGAGATCCCTTTCAGGCCGGAATCGTTGTCGAGCATGGTGTCAAGCTGGTCAGCGGTGTAGCCGTTTTGACGTAGCAGGTACATCAGGATGCCAGGATCAACGGAGCCCGAGCGGCTCCCCATCATCAATCCTTCGAGCGGGGTAAAGCCCATGGTCGTTTCGATGCTGCGCCCTGCACGAATAGCCGCCAGAGAGCAGCCATTGCCGAGGTGGCACGTGATCAGTCGCAGCGATTCCAGATCTCTTCCAAGCAGTTGAGCCCCACGCTGTGAGCAGTACTGGTGGCTGATACCGTGAAAGCCATAGCGACGAATACCGCGCTCGAACCACTCATAGGGCCCAGGATACACAGCGGCTGTCAGGGGTAACTCGCTATGGAACGAGGTGTCGAAGACCGCCACTTGAGGTACGTGTGGCAGCATGCGCTCAACCGCCGCGATGCCCTCCAGATTGACGGGATTGTGCAGCGGAGCAAACTCAGCGAGGCGTTTGATGACGCCCTTGACGATAGGAGTGATCACTGTCGCCTCTCGATATTCCTGTCCACCATGAACGACACGATGGCCGACGAAGTCGATCTCCGTGAGTTGGCTGAGCACCTGCGTTTTCCCACCGACAAGCGTGTTGAGCACGTACTCGATGACTTCCCGCCGGGAGTCCGTTGGAAGTTTCTCTACCACTGTTTCACCATGAACAGTCGTCACCTTCAGGTCCGTCTCCCCTCTGTGTTCAGCCCAGTCGGCCGTCGCCTCCCAGAGCGGCCTGGGCGGTTGCTCTGGGAGTTCTTCGGCCAGTTCATACAGCTTGCTTTTCTGGCTACTTGAGCCGGCATTGAGCACGACTATCTTCATCATCGTTCGAAACCTTCTTCTAGTCCGTCCACACCCAGTCGCGTACTTCAGGCATATCTTCGAAGGTGGTTCGGACATAGGTATGGTGTTTGGTCAGCAGATCATTGCACTCCTGAATGAGTGGCGGCGTCAGATGGTGGAGGCGTGGTGCATGCTGCATGGCCAGGATGCAGAGATGATACCGACTGACTTGATTGAGCACGACCATATCAAAGGGCGTGGTGGTCGTCCCCTGTTCGTTAAAACCGCGCACATGGAAACGAGCCGCGTTGGGGCGCCCGTGAATGAGTTCGTGGACGGCTCGCTGATAGCCGTGAAAGGCGAACACGACGGGCTTGTCTGCTGTGAAAAGTTCGGTGAAGGTGGTGTCATCTAGCCCGTGCGGGTGGACATCTGGGGAATAGAGTGTCATCAGGTCGACGACGTTCACCACGCGCACCTTCAATTCTGGCAGGTGATGGCGCAGCCACCAAGCCGCGGCCACGGTTTCCATCGTCATGACATCACCTGCGCACGCCAGCACCACATCGGGCTCAATGCTGTCGGCATTGCTGGCCCACTGCCAGATGGAGAGACCACGCGTGCAATGTTCAATGGCCTGCTGCATGGGAAGGAATTGCAGGTGGAGTTGTTTATCAATCACCATGAGGTTCACATAATTGCGGCTGCGCAAACAGTGATCGGCCACGGAGAGCAGACAGTTTGCATCTGGTGGTAAATAAACGCGCGCTACGGCGCCTTTACTTGTAAGCGCGGTGTCGATCAGCCCCGGTCCTTGATGACTAAACCCGTTATGATCGTTGCGCCAGCAGGTCGATGTCAGCAGAATGTTAAGCGAGGCGACGGGTTCGCGCCAGGGAAGGTCGAGTGCTTTTTCCAGCCACTTCGTGTGTTGCATCATCATCGAGTCAATAATCATGGCAAAGGCTTCGTAGGTCGCGAATACGCCATGGCGACCTGTCAGCACATAGCCCTCTAACCATCCCTCACACAGATGTTCGCTCAGGACCTCCATGACTCTTCCATCAGGAGAGAGGTGATCGTCAATCGGAATGATTTTCTCCTCAAACGTGCGGTTTTCCACCTGGAAAACATCCCCAAGGCGATTCGAATTGGTTTCATCGGGACAGAAGTACCGGAAATTCTGCTGCGTGGCATTGCTCGTGAACATGTCGCGCATCATCTCACCTAGCACACGGGTATTCTCATAGTACGTGGTGGCGGGCTTTTTGATTTCAAGCGCATAGTCCGTAAAGTCTGGTACATCCAGGTCGACCAGCACTCTTCCACCATTTGCGTGGGGATTTGCCCCCATTCTTCGATCACCTTGAGGCGCGAGTGCGGCAAGTTCGGGGTTGAAACGTCCCTGCTCGTCAAAAAGCTCTTCTGGTTTGTAGCTGCGCATCCACTCTTCCAGTATTTTCAGGTGCACGGGATTGGTCTTCACATTCTCAACAGGCACCTGGTGTGCGCGAAAGGTGCCCTCGATCGGGAGGCCATCGACCTCTCTCGGTCCAGTCCATCCTTTCGGGGTACGCAAGATGATCGCAGGCCATGCGGGAACTCCTGTAAAGCCATGCGTACGCGCATCTGCTTGAATCGAGCGGATGTGTGCATAGCAGGTCTCCAACGTTTCTGCAAACGCCTGGTGCATGCGCATGGGATCATACCCTTCCACGAAGTGGACATCGTAGCCATGGCCTGCAATGACCTGGCGTACCGACTCGTCATCGTCACGCCCAAAGACGGTTGGACCAGAAATCTTGTATCCATTGAGATGCAAGATCGGCAAGACCGCTCCGTCACGCACCGGGTTCAAAAATTTGATGCACTTCCATGATCCTTCGAGCGGCCCGGTTTCTGCTTCTCCATCACCGACGACCGCCACAGCAATCATATCTGGATTATCAAAGGCCGCGCCAAAAGCGTGGGCGAGCACGTACCCGAGTTCCCCTCCCTCGTGAATGGAGCCAGGTGTGGGAACACTCACATGACTTGGTACCCCTCCAGGCGTTGAGAACTGGCGAAAGAGGCGGCGTATGCCTTCTGCATCTTGCGTGATCTGTGGGTACACCTCGGTGTATGTCCCTTCGAGATACACATTGGCGAGCAGCGCAGGGCCACCGTGTCCTGGCCCTGCCAGGTAGATCATATCCACATCGTGATCCTGGATGAGCCGATTCAGGTGGACGTAGATGAAGCTGAGGCCTGGAGATGTTCCCCAGTGCCCAAGTAAGCGCGGTTTGATATGATCGGGGCGCAGTGGCTCTCTCAGCAGAGGATTCTCTTGTAAATAGATCTGGCCGATGGTCAGGTAGTTGGCGGCGCTCCAATACTTGTTCATCAAGTGGAGACGCGCCTGGTCAATGGTTGACATGCTCTCCTCCCTCTATGTGTGTTGCACGCACAAAACGTGTGATGATCAACATATGTCCATGTTCCTTGTTCCTACTGGTTGGTAAACCCTCTCTTTGAACTTCCTTCGACGGTCTCTGCTCCGCTCGCCCAGGTGGAGTCATCCGGGCGAGGGGATCAGCAGATCATGCTCCAGAATATGAACTGTTCAGCTTTCATCAGAATCGGCGAAGGGCCAAGTCTGCTTCCCACTGGCTGGGTCCCATTCAGAGGTTGAAGGTGCAGCTCTCCCCGGACCTGATCTCCCGGACCTGGTCTCCGACACCCACTTTCACCGACCGGTTCAGGCTGTCGACCTCGGCACCTACCCGCAGACGGCCATCCTCGAGTGCGACCTCGATCAGCAGCCCTCTGAAGCGCATGGGCAGGGTCAGACCGCGCAGATGGTCCATGGCCTTGGGGTTGAAGTAGAGAACATCGTCGCGAATCACCTCACCCGTGTAGCTGCGCTGCACCAGATCCAACGTCCCCGCCATCACGCCCATGTGGATGCCCTCGGCTGTGGTGCCGCCCTGCACGTCGCCGACATCGCTCTCCAATGCCACCATATACCGCTCCCAGGAGGTCGCTAGGTCGATCTCCGAGTAGACCCCGGCATACGTGACAAAGCTCAGGGTGGACCCGTGTGATGTCCGGGCATCGTAGTAGGCGACGGTCTTGCGCAGCGTCTCAGAAGTGTACGAGTAGCCGAGGCGCTCGAAAATCTGCTTCAGCTCCTCCTGCCGTAACAGGTAAAACAACAGCACGGTGTCCGCCTGCTTCGATAGCTTGTAGCGGTCGGGACTCTTTCCCTCGGCCAGCAGGATGCGGTCGAGCCTTTGGATGTTGCCGTACTTCTGGCGATAGGCATCCCAGTCCAGCTCCTCCAGGTCCTCCCAGCCCTCGAACTGGCTGATGACGCCATCCGCGTGGAACGGGACGTACATTTTGCGGCTCATCTCCTTCCAGGTCTCGATCTCCTGGTCGGTGAGGTTCATCCGCTCGCAGAGCGATTGCCCCCACCGTTCTGGGAGCATGTCGAGCAGGCTGCCCGCAACGTCCAGGAGCCACGCCACCATCACGTTGGTGTACGCGTTGTTACGCAGACCGGGCTTCTCGGCGTCTGGGTATTTCTCGTGGAACTCGTCCGGACCCATGACGCCGTGGATCTCGTAGCGTCCACGTTCCGGGTTGAAGTGAGCGATGCTGGACCAGAAACGGGCGATCTCCATCATCATCTCGGCGCCCGGCCCGAGCAAGAAGTCGCTATCTCCCGTGGCCTGGATGTAGTGCCAGATGTTGTAGAAGATGGCCGCGCTCACGTGCCTCTGGTTCTGGCTCAGGTCCGGTTCCCACAACCCGGAGCGCGGGTTGAGGTGCATGACCTGGGTCTCTTCCTTGCCGTCGCTGCCACTCTGCCAGGGGTACATCGCACCCCGGTAGCCGACGTCGCGAGCCAGCGCGCGGGCCTCGTCGAGCCTGCGGTAGCGGTACATCAGGAGGCTCCGCGTGATCTTCGGTAGCCGGAAGTTCAGGAAGGGATAGACGTAGAGCTCGTCCCAGAAGATGTGGCCGCGATAGGCTTCCCCGTTGAGGCCGCGTGCGGGAACGCCGGCGTCCAGGTCGGCTGTGTGGGGGGAGCAGGTCTGCAGAA
>WNGE01003500.1_pt1 | contig 18539 bp, 11 predicted proteins | sample 5400651 | NCBI WGS metagenome assembly WNGE01 (sample SAMN13153370, study PRJNA577476) | soil metagenome | isolation source: 60 cm soil or saprolite under grassland replicate 2 | place: USA:California | collected 2016-06-15
TCTTCAGTTTGGCTCACAGAAGATCAAGCAGTATGCACGCGAGCGGGGTTACATAGAGATCTTTGAGCAAGCCGGTGCGGAGTTGATTGATCCTTCCTGTGGCGCTTGCATCAACGCCGGCCCCGGCGCTTCGCCTACGGCTGAGACCGTGACAGTCAGCGCACAAAACAGAAACTTCCCCGGCCGCAGTGGCCCAGGCAAACTCTACCTTGCCTCGCCTTACGTGGTTGCCGCTTCTGCGATCGCCGGCAAGATCGTCGAGCCATTTGAGTTTCTGCGGGAACGGGAAGAAGAATTGGTCGAAGCGTAGTTGCGTGGTCTCGCTGGCGGCGGCAAGATGTCTCGGAGCTCGCGATCATGGCTCTGCCATCTGATGTGCGGAAGGTCTCTGACCTTCCGCGAAGTCCTTGATTTGTTCTTTGGGCTCCGCCCTTAATCCGGGGCGCAGCCCCAATATTTTGCCAACACTGACGGTGGGGCATAGCCACCACCGCACATCAAGTGGCAGAGCCACGATCACGAGTTCGAAGTTCGCTCGTACACAACAGGATTCAACGGTTCACATTTTCCTATGCCAGTAAGACCGATAGTTGACTATCCGGCCGTGGTTCTTCTAGAGCCTGGCGATCCGCTGGTGGATTTTGACAACGACTTGGAATCTCTGGTCCAGGATATGTTCGACACAATGTACGACGCGGGAGGGGTGGGGCTAGCCGCGCAGCAGATCGGTGTGCCACTGCGTCTGTTTGTGATGGACTGCGACGGGATCAAGTTGGTGGCCGCCAATCCCGAAATCCTTTCTGTTGCAGGCGAACAAAGCGGCGAGGAGGGCTGCTTGTCAGTTGCCAAGGTTCCCGCTGAACTCAAGCGACCCGACCGCGCCGTCTTGCTAGCTCAGGACATCACCGGGAAAGCTTTCGAGCGCGAGGCCAGCGGACTCGCAGCACGTTGCTTCCTGCACGAGACCGATCACTGCGACGGCATACTGTTCATCCGTCATCTCAGTCCGCTGCGTCGAGATTTGGTTACCCGAAAGTTTCGGAAGTTGAAGAGGGAGCGGTGAGAGTATTTGCCGACCCGCGATATTGGGTCCTGGCTAACCTTAAACTTCGACGAAGCACTATGCAGCGCCAGCCCGCCGACGATAGGTTGCCAATTCAAAAAGACTTCAAACGAAGCGAGTGTAAAAAAGAATTCCAAGGGCCATAACGAACGCGGATAAACCTGCCACGAAAAGATAAATTGGAGTCGCGCGCGAAGATTGGATAGGGCTATTCTTCATTATCTCTTCGCGCAGTCGTCCATTCAGCGCCAGAATGATTTCGAGGGCGCCAATCAGAAACAGAAGCGTTGCTGCAATGTACCTCCACATTGCTAGATAATAGGGCGCACGGAAGTTTAGTACTCACGGCCGGCGGGCGCGCCCTCCCAGGCAAGTGCCCGGCTCCGAAGGCTGCGCCTCACTATGGTCGCTTTCCCCACGTAGGCGGTGGGGGTTCTTTCGTCATCCGATCCACCGGTCGCTCCTTCAACCCACGCATTGCTTCCGCGATGGCGCGTTCGAGTTGTGGATCATGACCGGCAATAACATCCTTGGGCCAGTTCTCGACGTCGACGTCTGGTGCGACGCCTTCGTTCTCCACCGCCCACTTCCCATCACGTGTAAAGAAGCCTCCGCGCGGTGCGATCATCGAGCCACCGTCGATAAACAGTGGTGTGTCGGCGGTATGGACCAACCCACCCCAGGTTCGTTTCCCAACCAACAAGCCAATCTTGCGGCGCTTAAACATGTAGGGCATCAGGTCGCCACCCGAGCCGGCCATCTCGTTAACGATCATTACCTTTGGTCCCCAGATTCCGGCGGCGGGGATGGTGAATGGATAACGATCGCCGGCGACATTATTCATGTAGCCATCGAAATCGCGGCCGAGTACGTCGACGATATAGTCCGCCGCGGAGCCGCCGCCATTGAAACGTTCGTCAACGACGACACCTTTCTTGTCCTGTTGTGAAAAGTAGTAACGATTAAAACTCGAATAGCCAGGTTGTCCGGTGTTGGGAAGGTAGACATAAGCGAGCTGGCCATCGGAAAGTTTCTCGACCAACCTGCGATTCGATTCTACCCACGCGCGAGTGCGCAGGGCTTGCTCATTGGCAACCGGCACGACTGTCACGTTTCGCGCTCCTTCCATCACCGGCTTGTTGTTCACAGTTAATGAAGTCTGCCGGTTCGCAGTGCCGTCCAGCAGCCGGTAAATATTGTCCGGCGCTTTCAACTCCACTCCGTTGATCGCGAGTAAGTAGTCGCCGAGAGCGACGTTTGCGCCGGGCGCTGCCAGCGGTGCCCGTAGATCCGGGTTCCAGCTCTCGTTGTCGTAAATCCGGCTCACTCTGTAGCGCCCATTCTCTATCGTAAAGTCAGCGCCCAACAGTCCTCCCTGCACCGCCGGCACCTCAGGCATGTCGCCGCCGCGCACGAACGAGTGTCCGATCGCGATCTCCGCGCCCATCATGTCGAGGAGGTAGTTGAGATCGGCGCGATGGTTGACATACGGAAGTAACTGACCATACATCTCCCTCATCTTCGGCCAGTCAGCGCCGTGCATGTTGGGCACGTAGAGATAATCGCGTTCGTTGCGCCAGCCCTCGTTGAAAATTTGTTTGAATTCCTGTTTCGGATCGAGATACATCCTGAGTGCTACATTGAGACGTCCCTGTCCCGCTTGCGGCGGATTGCGATCGGTCTCAACTAAGAAGAGTGATGGGATGGGAGGCGGTGCACCCGGCGTTGGTGGCGCGCCCGCCGCTCCCGTCGCGGGCACCGTGCGATAGAGCAACTTACGACCGTCGGCGCTGACTTCATAAGTTGCGACTCCAGTCGCGAAAGAAGAAACCTTGCGATCGCATAAACGATAACGCGACAACTCACTGCCTGGACCAGGGCCGGCACCGGGTTGATTGCGTCCGCCTTCAAGATAAAAAACCATTCCTTCAGGACCGGCGTGCAACTCTGAGTACTGACGTTCGCGCACTCCCGGCACAGACACGATGCGCTGTTGCAAACCTTCAAAATCGATTTGCACTGTAACCGGAGGCCGCGGCGCTCTCGGTGTGGGCGAAGCTTGTGGCGTTGCCTGATCACTCTGACTGCTCTCTCCCGGCGCGTCGCAGGCGCCCGGCGGCGGTGCACGGCGGCCAGTGCCGACGCCTCTATCTTCATCGCTCTCGGGAAGCAGCGGGCTCGACTCGGTCTTCTTCAACACTGCCAGATAGAGTCCAAAGTTTTCGTCGTGGTCGTATGAAGTCATGTCCAGCCATTGCGAGCGCAAACCAAAATCGGTTGACGCTAAAAACCAGAGATACTTCCCACTCGCATCCCAGGCGGGCCAGACAGCGTCAGCGAGACCGTCGGTAATTTGTTTTGTCTCACCCGTCTCGACGTTGCTCACGAAGATCGCGTGATACATCGATCGCAAACGACTTGCGTAAGCGACCCACTTTGAATCAGGACTCCAGACGGGATTAAGCGTGCGGTTCGGAACCATCCACGGATCATTGCCGACGATTTTCGCCTGGCCGCCGGTAACATCCAGCACCCAAACTTTCAAGTTGGTATCGCTGAAAAGGATCTTTTTCGAATCAGGCGACCATGATGCCGTGTAGTAGTGCACCGGATTCTGCAGCACGATTTCGCGCGGTGGTGTCAAGCCGTCCTGCGCTTCGATGTAGAGTCGATATTCGCCCGACTTGTCACTGAAGTATGAAATGAATTTGCCGTCGGGAGACCACGCGGGATCGCGCTCGGCGGAGGCACTTGAATTTGTGAGATTGCGTATGTCGCCCTTCTCGGCGGGGATAGTGAATATCTCGCCGCGCGCTTCGACGACGACGCGCTTTCCGGTCGGCGACAGGGCCATGTTTGTGATGCGGTTGGTTACATCTTCCCAATTCGGCATCATCCAGGGGAAGTCGCCTGCGGCAGTTATGTTAACGATGTGTTCCTTTCCGCTGCCTGGATCCAATTCGTGAACATACCCCGCCTGTTCGAAAACGAGCGAACCCGCTCCGGAATCAAGCGCCTTGACGTCGAAATCAGTGAACCTCGTCAGTTGGGATAATTTCTTTGTCCTTGTCTGGTATTCCCAAACGTTGGCGACGCCATCGCGATCGGAGATGAAATAGACTGCGTCGTTCAGCCAAACCGGATCGACATCTTTCGAGTCGGTCCATGGCGGCGAAGTCAGATCGTAACTTTTTAGATCGACAATCCAGACCGGCCGGTTCTGGCCGCCACGATAGTTGCGGCGTTCTTCGTCCCAGGAATTGTTCATGCGGTACGCGATGCGGGCGCCATCAGCAGAGATCTTCCCCTGATAAGCGCGCGGCAGCAGCATTGGTTCTTCGACACCGCCCTCGGCGCGCACAGTCCAGAAGCGCGGCGCACCACTCGGCGCCCACGTAGCGCGCGTCGATGAGAAGAGGATTGATTTGCCGTCAGGCGTCCAACCCTGAACCAGGTCGCCGCCGGGGTGCCATGTCAACCTGCGAGGTTCTCCGCCTTCAGCCGCCACAACGTAGACGTCAAGGTTTCCTGCATACTCGCCGCTAAACGCGATCCATTTTCCGTCAGGCGAGAAATGTGGATTTCCCGTCTGTCCCTGAAAACTAGTGATACGACGAGCGCTTCCACCCGACCGCGGCACGGTCCAAATATTATTTGCGTAGGCGAAGGCTATCTGCGTCACGCTCACGGTTGGTGTGCGTAGCAAGCGCGTTTGCCCGTTGCTTGTTTGCGCCTGCGCTGCAAATTTCGCGAAGCAGCAACCACCAATGACGACGGCGGCAAACAGCAGAAATGAGGGGCGACGAATCAGAGGAGAACTTAAGGATGGATGGCGCCGGCGGCAGGCCTTCGTCGCCGCAAGATCTTGCTTGGGCATGTGGTGATTCCTCCAGACGAGACGGATGATTGCGCGCTTCTTTTAGCATGAACCGGAGCGGCGGAGCAAAGCTTGTTTCAGTCGCGGTATGACTATGGATAAAACAAGTCAAAAGTCAGAGAACAACTCAATTTGAAAAGTCTCATGGTTGGGAAGGCGGGCTTGCCCCCGCTCATTGAATGTCACTGAACCGAAGCGGGGGCAAGCCCGCCTTCCCAACCATGAGATTTTGTAACTTGAGCCTAAGTGTGTCTCCATGACTGTTGGTCTTAACCTCTGTTCCTGGCATCTTGCTTCTGCGAGGCTACGTTTTACGAGAATTCGGATTTCAACCGACGGTCTGGAATTGAAAATAATCTCGCGATGAGTGGTCAACCTTCGCGGGGATTAGCGAAACTAATTGCTCTGATCCGCGTAGTAACCGAACAGACGCTAGCTGGGTCCTATCGGGCAATCATTAATTTCGTTCTATCCTTTCCGGCGTTACAAGACTTCGCATTCTGACTAAATTTCTGGAGAACTGTATGACGAATTCGCAAAAATCTTTTATTGCTTTCACCTTGCTGCTCGCGCTTGGAGTAGCGACTGTGCTTGGCCAAACAGGTCGCGGTTATAACGCGGCCAATATGGATAAAAACACGTCTGCTTGTGCCGACTTTTATCAGTATGCTAACGGCACATGGCTCAAGAATACCGAAATTCCGGCAGCTTATTCTTCATGGGGCAGCTTCAACGTCCTTGCCGAAAACAATCGCAAAACGCTGCACGATATTTTGGAAGAGGCGGCGAAGAATACTAATGCACCCAGGGGTAGCAATGAACAGAAGATTGGCGATTTCTACGCCAGTTGTTTAGACGAGACCAGGCGCGAGGCGGAAGGCATGAAACCGCTCGTGCCCGAACTCGCCCGCATCGACAAGATCAAAGATATAAAAGATGTGCAGGCGCAGTTTGCCTACATGCACCGCCACGGTATTCCCACGCTCTTTGGATTTGGTTCGCTGCCTGATTTGAAGAACAGCTCGATGGTGATGGCCTTCGCTGGACAGGGCGGCCTTAGCTTGCCAAATCGTGACTACTACACGAAGACCGACGAAAAGTCCGTAAAGCTGCGTGAAGATTTTGTTAAGCACGTCGCAAATATGTTTCAGCTGGTCGGCGATGCAGCCGAGCAGGCAACCAGGAATGCGCAGACTGTGCTCGCGTTTCAAACGCGTCTCGCGCAGAATTCTCGCACCCCGATCGAACTTCGCGATCCGACCACGCAGTATCACATGATGAATTCGACGCAGTTGCAGGAGTTAACGCCAAACTTCTCCTGGGAAGACTATCGCCGCGGCGCGGGCGCGCCGACAACCGGCAACATCAATGTCGCGCATCCTGAATTTTTCCAGGCGGTTAACAAAATGCTGACCGAGCTGCCGGTCGCCGACTGGAAGACTTACCTGCGGTGGCATCTAATCACCGCCGCGGCGCCAAGCCTCTCTTCCAGGTTCGAGATGGAGAATTTCAATTTCTTCGGCAAGACGCTGGAAGGCAGGAAAGAACAGCTGCCACGCTGGCGCCGCTGCGTCTCGGCCACCGACGCCAGTCTCGGCGAAGCGCTGGGCCAGGTCTACGTCGCACGCGCCTTCACGCCCGATTCGAAAGCGCGCATGAAGACGATGGTGAACAATCTAATCACAGCCTTCCGCGATCGTCTGCAGAAACTTGACTGGATGAGCGACGACACACGCAAGCAGGCGATCGCGAAGCTCGAGGCCTTTGGTCAAAAAATCGGTTATCCCGACAAGTGGATCGACTATTCGACGCTTAACGTCTCGCGCGATTCTTACCTTGCGAACGTCCTGCGCTCAAGCGAATTTGACCAGATGCGCGACTTCAATAAGATCAACAAGCCGGTTGACAGGAAGGAATGGGGCATGACGCCGCCAACCGTGAACGCCGGCTACAACCCGCTTAACAACGACATTTCCTTCCCGGCGGGGATACTGCAAGCGCCTTTCTTCAACCCCGATGCCGACGATGCGATCAACTACGGCGCGATCGGCGCCGTCATCGGCCACGAGATTACGCACGGCTATGATGACCAGGGCAGTGAATTCGATGCGATGGGTAACCTGAAGAATTGGTGGACCGAAAACGACAAGAAAAACTTTGACGAACGCGCCGAATGCGTCGTCAACCAGTTCAATGAATTTGAGGCGGAGCCGGGTCTGCACCTTCAAGGCAAACTCGTTTCCGGCGAATCAATCGCCGACCTCGGCGGACTCTACGTGGCTTACGATGCCTTCCAGAAGTCTCTTCAAGGCAAGCCACGTCCGGCGGATATCGACGGCTTCACGCCGGAGCAGCGTTTCTTCCTGGGTTGGGCACAAGTGTGGGCGGAGAGGTACACACCTGAGGCGGCACGACTTCAGGCGCAGTCTGATCCGCATCCGCTTTCGCGTTTTCGAGTCAATGGCCCGCTCTCAAACATGCCGAAATTTGCCGAAGCCTTTCAATGCAAAGTCGGCGATGCGATGGTGCGAGACCAGTCGAAGCGTTGCCAGATCTGGTAAGCGATAGGAACTCTGCCGGTGAAGCCAACCAATGGTGCGCTTAGCTCCGTAAGAGCCGAATGTTTATAGAACCGGCAACCAAAACCAGGGATCCCCGAGCTTCGAAGGAGCGAAATATGCCGAGGTCTCCATAGTATGAACAACATCTCGCTCCTCCGGAGCTTGAGAGAGAGGTTTTGGTAACGTGTGATCTATAGACATTTCGTCCCTCTCGGACTGGCGAAAAAACTTTGTAAAAAAGCAAGAAGTTCGCACCATTGTATCGCAGAGAATTAGCAAGGGCGACGGACCCTCGCGAGCTAAGGCCCCTTGCTGCTAACGTGGATCACGATAGATAATTTGCCAAACTAAATATCCAGGAGAAATACCATGATCACGCTGAGACCTTTCTACGCTTTTTCTTTTGCCGCCTTACTGCTTGTGTTCTTGTTAACGCCGTTAGCATCGGCGCAAATTCGGACGCCCAGACCCAGTCAGAAAGCCAGCGTCATGCAGACGATTGGCGTTACCGACGTGACCATCACCTACAGCCGTCCCGGCGTGAAAGGCCGAACAATTTGGGGCGATCCATTGCCGGAGCAGGCAAGCACCAAAGGCGAGGCCACGCTTGACGATCAAAACATCCGACCCAAAGGCGCGCCCATTGTGCCGTGGGGTCATGCGTGGCGGACCGGCGCCAATGAAGCAACGCAGTTCGTTGTTACCGACGACGTTTTGATTAATGGTCAGAAGCTTCCCGCCGGCAGCTACAGCCTGCACACCATTCCTACCAAAAACGAATGGACCATCATCTTTAACAGCGTGGCGAACCAATGGGGCAGCTTCAGTTACGATCCCGCCAAGGACACGCTGCGCGTCAAAGTGAAGCCGCAGTGGGTTAGTGAAAACAAGGAGTGGTTGGAGTTTTGGATTGACCCCGTTAACGAAAATTCCGCGCAGGTCAACCTCCGCTGGGAGAAGGTGCGTGTACCGTTTACCGTCGAGGTAAAAGATGTGAAGGCGCTGACGTTGGAAAAAGCACGTGCCGCCGTAGCAGCCGCTAAACCCGACGATTGGCGTACGCCTCTGCAGGCGGCCAACTACGTAATCTTAAGCGACGATAAGATGGACACAACCGAAGCCATTGGTTGGTTGGAACGTTCGATCAAGGTCAAAGAGACCTTCGGCAACATGTATACGAAGGCGCGCTTGTTGGCCTCACAGGGCAAGACGGATGAAGCGGTAGTCGTAGGCGAGAAGGCGCTGGCGATTGGCAAAGAAGCAAAAGCCAACACCGGCGATTTGGAGAAGCGCCTCGCTGACTGGAAAGCCAAAAAGATGTAGGGCACCACGGAAGCCCTGATAAGACTGGGCCAGGGGCTTCTGCACGATTAGTGCTTTGGGAGATTTACGATCATGAAAACTTCAAATACCACGATCTTTGCTCGCGCTTTAGCAACACTCCTGATTAGTCTTTTTGCCGTCTCGCCGACTTGGGCCACCTGCGGAGGCGGCGGTGGCGGAGGCGGTGGGGGAATGTCGGGCGGTGGCGGCAGTGGCTCGGCCCCGGAAGTTTATCCAGTGCCGTGGAAAGTTCGCAGCCCCAAGGATCCACCGGCGATGGGACTCATTCTCTACTGGTTTCCCGCGTCGAATGAGGAGTTGAAAAAATCCAGCCTGCGCATGTCCCGCACGCTTTCACTTTATGCCTCGCAATGCATCTCGATGGAAGTGGCCGACGGCAATATTCCCAATGCACCGAAACTGGTAGGTGAGTCGAAATTGCCGGTGGCGGTGCTTGCCACGCCTGACGGAACGCCAGTTACGAAAGTCGAGAACAAAGACGGCAAGCTCAAAGTAGAAGCGGTGGAGAAGGTTGTCGATGCAGAAGTGAAGACCCGCGCGAACACGCTCGACGAGCAGCTTAAAGATGCCAAAGCAAAAGTTGCGGCTGGCGAAAAGGACGCCGCCGTCAAGCTTTTTCAATCAGTGGTCGAGCAGAAGTGCATGTTTCCGAAGAAGGCGAAAGATGCCGCGAAGGAATTGAAAAAACTAGGCGTAGCCGAAGTCGCGAGCATAGCCGATGCTCCTGAATTTGCCTCTCCTGTTTTTGACGCGCGCAAGAGCAGACAAATCGAACTGACCATGCGTCGCGGCCTCATTGCCGAAAACAACGCCCGCTATCTGGCGGCAGAAAAACTTTATCACCAGGCGCAGCTCATGGACCCGGCTGACCCTACTCCACTGCGTTATCTGGGCGAGCTGTATCGTCACCACATCGGCGACTGGGACCGAGCGCGGACAACATTCGATCAGATCTTTAATATGCCCGCCGATCCACTTTCGCGCGCTGTCGCCTTGCATGGGTTAGGCAAAATCACAATCCATGAAGGAGCATTCTTGAAGGGACTCCACCTCATGGAACAGTCTGTCGCCGAGTATCCGCTCGCGCTTGCCTATCGCAATCTGGCGGTGTATTGGAATTCGGAGGGAGATCTGGTGAAGGGTAATGAGTATACACAGAAAGCGCTTGCTCTCGATCCGCAGGATCCTTACAACCTCGTTTTCGCTGCCGTCTTCATGGCTGCTTCCGGACACGGTGACGAAGCTTTAAAAGTCGCGCGTGCGAATATTAATTTGCTGCCCGCTTCCTACAACCTTGCGGCAATCTACGCCCAGAACGGCCAGCGTGAGAAAGCGTTGGCGCTTCTGAAACGCCACCTCTATCAATACGAGCGTTACCGCGAAGTGCGCTCCAAGGAAATGATGGAAGCGCGCGTTGATGCAGTGTTTGATTCGCTGCGTCAGGATTCGGCTTTCATCGCACTCACTCGCGACGCCGACGGCCGGCTGATGATGCCGATGAAGAATATGGGGACACCTTCGAGCACGAACAAGTAGCTTGAGGTTTCAGGGCGCCAACTCGTGACTCCTACGGCTCCGCCGTCTGATGTGCGGAAGGTCTGCGACAGTCTGCCACCTTCCGGTAATTAGGTAACATAGTCGCCCTGACTTGACTCAGCGGTTGCAACGAAAGCGGGGTGCAGCGCCCCACAACAAATACGGAACCGGGAGCGATAGCGACTGTGTGGAAACGCGGTTTGCGGCTGTGCCGCCCGATGTGCGGAAGGGCTGTGCCCTTCCGGCTAGAGTTGATGGAATCAGGGGCTACGCCCCAACTCAGGGGTGTAGCCCCAGAATGATTAGGGGCTACCTCCGGTGGGGCGGAGCCGCCACCGCACATCGGGCGGCACAGCCGCGAACCGGAGTTTCCCCCAGTCTCGATAGCGACCGGCTCCAAGACTCGCTGATCTAGACGTCCCAAATACCACTCAAACTCAGCCGTTGATAGCCAAAGTTGAACCCAGTGTGGCAAACCAGCCGGTCTGCTACCACCACCCCAGCGCGGCTGCAGCGCCGGGGATCCCGGTCCGCTCCCGGTTCCGTATTCATCGCCCACGATGGCTTACCAAACCCGCCGGTTTTACTAGGAAATACTCAACCAGATCCGCACCGACCTGCAAAAGCAGCACTAAGCTCCAGCGGCCGCGCTTTATTTCTCTGTCGTGCTAAAGGTAAAGTTTACGGCGAAAGTTACAAATGGGCGTCGCAAAACTAACAGACCAGAACACGATCGTTCCGGTGGAGAGTAAGTATGCACGTGTGGAACGTGAGCGGCGATACCTTCTGCAGGACCTGCCGGAAGGTTTGACGCGCGCGAGCCCGCACGTGCAGATCACCGACCATTATCTGACCGGCACGCGGCTTCGCATTCGGAAAGTACGCGACCCGCAGACCAACAAGTGGACTGTGAAGTTGACGCAGAAGTTTGCGCCGGACCCGGAAGATTTTTCTCGCACAATAGTAACCAACATCTATCTCAATGCACTGGAAACGGAAACGCTCGATGTGTTTGCTGCCAACGAGATTCGCAAGAACCGTTACAGGTTCGAGTTTGCCGGACAAAAGTTTTCAGTGGACATGTTTCTTGGTGACTTGTTTGGTCTGATATTGGCAGAGGTTAGTTTTGAAACAGACGAAGAGCTGGATAGCTTTTTGGCGCCAACGTTTGCTATTGCTGAGGTAACCGGGAGCGAACTGTTTACTGGTGGCAAGCTTTCTGAGTTAACTTTTGCTGATATTCGCGAAGAGATCTTGCGTAGCGGATTGGTCGGTACTTAAGTGTAAATTAAGACAAAACCGCAACTGATACGAAAAAGGGGTAGCGTCTTATTTTGAGGTCTCCTATGTGCAACCTTTGTGTTCTCTGCGCCTCCGTGGTGAATAAACGCTCCACAATCACTCACCACGGAGACACAAAGGACACGGAGGTTTACACAGAGAAGCGAAATTAGAACACCACCCAAAAAGGTTATGAATCTGCAAAAGCAACTCTTAACAGCGCTCGCATTGATTGCGGTTTTGATTGGCGCTGGGTGCAGGAAAAACCCAACGACGAGTGAACAAGCTGTTCCGAGCCCGCCCGATTCTACTGGGCGCCAGCATCCCGAGGGCGGCATCACGGCCGCTGCAGAAACCAAATTCTTTAAGGGCTCGATTGGCAGTGCCCTTGGCTTGCAAATGAAGCTGATCCGCGAAGGCGAAAACCTCACCGGTTCCTATTTCTATCAAAAAGTGGGAAAGAAGATTGATGTCCGCGGCACCGTAGACAAAGACGGCAATTTGACGTTGGAAGAGTTTGACTCAAATGGAAAACAAACCGGCGTCTTCAAGGGGATCTGGAAACAGGATGAAAACGGGGCGATCGGGATTGCTGGAAACTGGACGAAACCCAATAGCGATAAGAAAGCTGCGTTTTCGCTTCATGAGGAACCGATTGAGTTCAGCCACGGCGTAGAGATCGTTGCACGTCAGATCAGGGAAAAGAATAAAAAATTAAAATATGAAATCGACGTCGAGTATCCGCAGTTGACCGGCTCAGTGGATCCCAACTTCGAAAAATTCAATCAAACGGTTCGTAGTTTGGTTAGCAAAAAGGTCGCCGATTTTAAGCGAGAGATGACACCCTCGGCAGAGGATAAACCAGCGCCTGACTCGCCGCCGATACCCGGAGATGAATCTTTGGGAAGCGACATCAACGCCAGCTACACCGTCGCGCTGGCAAAGGACGATCTGATTAGTATTGAGTTTACTGTCAGCAGCTATTCCGCGGGAGCGGCCCACCCAAATTCCTACACCGAAGTCATAAACTACGACTTGAAGAACGGAAAGCTACTAAAGCTTGCCGATCTGTTCCTGCCGGGATCAAAAAATTTGTTGACGCTCTCGCGATACTGCATTGAGGCGCTTAAAAAGCAAGCGAAAGCGCAGGGTGACGACGCGCTGCTGGATGACGACTGGATTCAGAAAGGCGCCGGTCCGGAATTGACGAACTACGACAATTGGACCATCACAAAGAAGGGGTTGGGTATTACTTTCGATCCTTATCAGGTGGGGCCATACGCTGCCGGACCGCAGGATGTGGTGGTGCCTTATTCGGCATTGAAGGAAATTATCAAGCCGGACGGGCCGTTGGGGCAGTTTCTAAAATGAGGCCAGGGCCGGGAGTGCGGCCACCCTCGCCCGCAAAAGTGATGGAGGTCGCCTTGTACGTGGTGGGGGTGAAGGATCTTTACTTCGTAGGATCGAAATTGAGGGCGCCCGCAGTCCCGGTAAACACATGAATCGATTTCTAGGCCTATGGATAATCCTCGGCGGCGCTTGCCTGATAGTAATCGGCCTACTGATTTACTCGGGCGGGTTCAACTGGTTTGGGAAGTTGCCGGGAGACATTCATTATGAAGGCGAGCGCGTACAGCTTTACATTCCCTTTGTATCGATGTTGCTGGTATCGCTGGCGCTGAGTTTGATTTTCTATCTTCTCCGCAGATTCTTCTGAAGGCGGACAGCCATTCCTGCCCGTCCCTTATCCGAGATACTCGCTCCAGAACAAATGAGGAAAAGATTTTCCATTCATCACTGGTCAATTGGCATTCGCGAATTCAAGTTGGAAGTGGAACGCAAGTGTTTTTTTCTCAGATGAAGCTGTTAACTCTCATTAACACCTGGCTTCAGCCAGGTGATCGTAGCCCAGGCAGGAGTGAAACCGTTTAAAACGGTTTCAGAATTAGTTGCGTCTTCCGTTCACCTGGCTAAACCCAGGTGTTAATGAGAGAAGTACCACAACCTTTCCAACTAAATGTGCAGTTGCACTTCAAACTTGAATCCACCATTCTTCATTTGCGACCTTCCCCAGTGCGCTCGCCGATAAATGAAAAATATTAAATGTCATATGGAAAATCCTGAGGCCTTTTCTCCGGGAATGAACTTTGGTTACCAGAGACAGGCAGGAATGCCTGTCCTACTTCACGCCGCTGCGGCGATGCTTGTATCCGTATAATCAGCCGCATGTGTCCGGGCGAAATAGACTGCGAGCAACAAGGCGACAAACATGATTGCCGAACCGGTCCAAAAAGTAACAAACAGCGAGTGGTCGCTCATGAAGTGTGGTTCGCCGTCCCCGCCTCGGTAAGCAATCGCGCTGTGAATCAACAACGCGGCCAAAGTTGGGCCGACGGCTCTCGCCAAACTCGCCACCGACTGTGTTACGCCAAGGACACTTCCCTGATCTGCCGGCCCCACACTCTTCGAGGCCAGGCTTGTCAATGAAGGCGCAGATAGAGAGTTGCCGATTGAAAAGAGGCCGCCGCCTACCAACAAAGCCAGCAGACCGCCGGTCTGAGGTCCTACGAAGGGAACGGCAAAGAGACTGCCGGCGAACAGAAATGCGCCGACGATAACCAACTGCAGCTCACCGAAACGCTTCACTAATCGTCCAATCAGTCCCCCCTGCACGATGACCGCTAGAACGCCAACATACGCGAAGAGGTAACCAGTGTGTTGCGCGTCGTAGCCGAAGCGAAACATTGTGAAAAGCGAAAACGATGTGGTCATTATCGAGAAGGCAACGATGAATAGAAAGTAAATAGTCAGCACAAAGCCGAGGCGTGGGTTCTTAAGCGACTGCATCAATTGCGAGAAGCCCCGCCCGCCGGCAGCCGATACACGCGCCGGGTGATCCGGCGTAACTGTCTCAGGCAAGGTGAAGTAAAGCAGCAACGCGTTTGCAAAGCACAAACCTGCAGCAAATAGGAAGGGCACCTCAACGCCCCAGCGGCTCAGAATGCCGCCGATAGCCGGGCCAAAAACAAAGCCAAGACCAAAGGCTGCCCCAATCAAACCCATTCCTTTTGCGCGATTTTCTGCGGTGGTGATGTCGGCAATATAAGCCTGCGCCGTGGAAATGTTTCCCCCTGTAATACCGTCAAGGATACGACCGACGAAAAGCATCCATAAGGTGTTGGCAAAACCAAGAATCAAAAACCCAATGCCGGTGCCGATGATGGAAATCAAAAGTACTGGCCGTCTTCCATGCTTATCTGAAAGACGTCCGAGAATGGGCGAGAAGATCAATTGCATGACGGAATAGGAAGCGAACAGCAAACCTACGGTGCGAGGACTGGCATTGAAGCGTGTGCCCTCTGCGTAGAAAGGCAACACCGGAATGACAATACCGAAGCCAACCAGGTCGATAAATACCGTCGTGAAAATTACGACAAGTGGTGAGCGTTTCATGGAATAGTGGATCGTGGATAGTGAATCGTGAATTGTGAATCGTAAATCGTAAATAGTGAACAGCAAATCGTAGCGGCAGCTCTAGAAGCCAAGTGCCTGCGGCGGTTCGGTATTGTCCCGACTATTTACGATTTACGATTCACGATTTACTGTTCTTGAGCATTATCTTCTTCGTCCGCTTGAGAGCGCGCGGTCGAATGAGGCCATGCCGCCGCCCGAGATCAAAAGTGCAAGACACATAGCGAGCAATGCCAGCGGATACTCGTACCCACCTTTGCCAGCGAAGAAACCCGACGGCCAGTGAACGCTGGCAATTGCGGTCAGCATAACGCAGGCTATAAGAAAAGCCCCGACTCGTGTGAGTAAGCCGAGCAAGATCAATATGCCTCCCAGGAATTCCGAAAATGCTGCCGCCCCAAGCCACAACCAGGCAGGCCGCATGAATGGAAATGGCGTGTGGGCCATCGGCCCGGTGGTGAAAGCCTTTAAGCCGGGACCCGTGAAGCTGCCGAGCACTTTCTGGGAACCGTGAGCTATAAAGACCGCAGCCAATGCCAGCCGTATCGGCAGCGGTGTCCATGATGCGGACGTTGACATCAATCTTCTAAACATCGCAGGAATCCTTCCCACTGTCGGAACCTGAAAGAGCGCCACAGATATTAAGAAACGGGAGAAGAAAGGGCAAAGGAAGAGAGGGAAGAGAGGGAACAGGGGTAAAGGGGAAAGGGTAAAGGAAAAGGAGAATAAAAATCAGCCATGGTTTACGCACAGCCGTTGTTTGACCTTCCTCTTTAAACCGTTCCTTTTCCCTTTCCCCCTTACCCTTTCCCCTCTTTCCCCATTCTCCTGTTCCCCATCTTCTTATCCCGTGTGGGCCAACAACCGAGCGGCGATGGCCGGTTTTGGTTGCGCGCCAATAAGCCGGTCTACAAGGTTTCCGTTTTTGAAGATGAGCATGGTGGGAATACTCTGAATCTGAAACTGAGCAGCCGTGCGCGGATTTTCATCGACATTCAACTTGGCCACGCGGTAACGGCCATTTGACTCCGCAGCGAGTTGTTCCATGATTGGGCCAACCATGCGACAGGGTCCACACCAGGGCGCCCAGCAATCGAGCAACACCGGGCGGCCGGTACCATCCAGCACGTCACGCTGAAAAGTGGCGTCAGTGACGATCAAAGGCTTCGTTTCCCCCGCAGTTTCCACTGTCTTACTCACGTCGAGTGGCGTGCCACATTTGCCACATCGGGCGATTTTTTCAGCGGCATTGCGAGGCTCGACGCGATTCTTAGTCCCACAGTTGCTACAAACTACTACAGTCATTTTGTTCTCACCTCAAAGCTCTAAAAAGTTTGGATCATTATTCCGTAGAAGTTTCGCAAAACAGTCTCGCTGTCATGACGTGCAAGTCCCGCCTGAAGTCGACTGTTTGATGTGCGCTGACCAGTCAGCGCTCCAAAGCGAGGCCCGCTTGTCCAGGCCAACATGTGCATTTAGGTCGGTCGAAGTCGTTCGTAGTAACATGGTTTTGAAAATCCTGCACGATTAACCGCAAATGAAACGGCAAAAACACAGCCAATACTTCGCAACCGTGCTCTTGCCCCTCATGATCTTCATGACGACGTTTTGCGCAGAAGCTCAAAACGAGAAGCAGCAGAGCGTGCCGGAAATTGCCTTCACGGTTTCGCTGCCGAAGCCGCACACTCACATGCTCGATGTCGAGATGAGAGTCACGCGCGGCGTCAACCAGCAAGTACCGAAGGAAGAGTTGCTGGTGATGCCGGCATGGACGCCCGGATCCTATCTAATACGCGAGTTTGAACGTCACGTGCAGGACTTTACTGCCACTGATGCTTCAGGGCAGCCGCTCAAGTGGGAGAAGATCAACAAAGATTCATGGCGGATCACAACCAATGGCTCGCGTGATTGGCGCGCCGCTTATCGAGTGTACGCAAACGAGCTTTCAGTGAGAACGAATGAAGTTAATTCGGAGCATGCGTTTTGGAACAATGCTGCCCTGCTAATGTACCTGGAAGGGTTTCTAAGCTCGCCTTCAACTCTCCACGTGCTGGCGCCGCAACCCTGGAAAGTGGCGACCGGACTGCCGTCCGCGCCGGGTCAGAAGAATACCTTTCGCGCAGACAATTTCGACATTCTTTACGACTCCCCGGTGGAAGTAAGTAACTTCAAGACGCTTTCGTTTGAAGTTAAGGGAGTGCCACACCGGATCGTGATCGACGGTGAAGGCAACTACGATCCCGAGAAGATGCGTGTGGATGTAAAGAAGATTGTGGAAACGGAAGTGGAGTTAATGGGCGGCGAGGTTCCATACCACGATTACACGTTTATTCTACACTTGCGATCAAACGCTGGCGGTGGACTGGAACACTTAAACTCGACGGCACTCGGATATCCAAGCTTTGGCTTCAAGCCCGAACGTAGCGATGGCGTGAATTCCGCTGCCCCCGGTGCGAGTCCGCAAAGAACTTATCAGGGTTTTCTATCATTAGTAGCGCACGAGTTTTTCCATCTCTGGAACGTCAAGCGAATTCGGCCTGATGCGCTCGGCCCATTCGATTACACAGAAGAAAATTATACCAGGCTCCTCTGGGTTGCCGAGGGCATCACCGACTACTACGCGCGGCTTGTTTTGCGGCGGGCCGGTCTGACTTCAGAAAAAGAATTTTTGTCCGAAAATGCGAAGGGGTTTCAAAACTTGCAAAACATTCCTGGCCGTCTGGTGATGAGCGTGGAAGAAGCCAGCTTTGACACCTGGATCAAGTATTACCGGCAGGATGAAAACTCCGTTAACTCGCAAGTGGACTATTACGACAAAGGCTCGATTCTCGGTTTGCTTCTCGATTTGGAGATTCGCCGGCAAAGCCGGGGGGCAAAGTCTCTGGACGACGTGATGCGTTATCTCTACACGGAGTTTTATGAGAGGAATCGCAACTATACGCCGCACGATTTTCAGCAAGCATCCGAGTTGATGGCGGGCTCCAGTCTCGAGCAGTTCTTTGCCAATTATGTACGAGGTCGCGAAGAGTTTGATTACGATTCAGCGTTGGCTGCGGCCGGCCTCCGGCTCGATAAGACGGCCGCCACTGACGGAAGCAAGGCCGTCGAGAAGGCGTATCTTGGCGCGGATTTGGCCCAGGAAGGTGATCGGCTGCTGGTGAAGAAGGTTTATGCAGGGGCTCCCGCTTACGAACAGGGCTTGAACACCGGCGATCAGATTATTGCGCTGAATAACACGCGTACGAACAAAGACTTTTTTGACGCGCGGCTCGCCGAAAAACGACCCGGTGATTTGGTTACCTTGACAATATTTCGCTCGGACAATCTGAGCACGTTGCTCATCAAACTCGGTGGGCGAGTGAATGCGGTTTATCGGATTGTGCCCGTCGATAATTCCACTAAGGAG
>WNGE01003502.1_pt1 | contig 18535 bp, 20 predicted proteins | sample 5400651 | NCBI WGS metagenome assembly WNGE01 (sample SAMN13153370, study PRJNA577476) | soil metagenome | isolation source: 60 cm soil or saprolite under grassland replicate 2 | place: USA:California | collected 2016-06-15
CAGTGCGCTTTCAACGCCTTGCAACATCACATCAGTATCCCTTAGTACGCACGTTCGATTTACCAGGGAGAAATATATTACATCTCAGAAAAAAACTGACTTATGCGGCAAGTAAAGCCAGGCAGATGTGGCGATAATATTGTGTCATCTTCATTAAGCGTCTGCGCAAGTTCAAGCACAGTTTTCCCACGGCGGTAGACTTCGATGCTACGTGCTTGCCAGTTCACAATCCAGTACTCCAGCACATCACGACGCGAATATAATTCAAGTTTGACCACACGATCTCGTCGCTCATTAGCCGAACCGGGAGAAAGGATCTCAACGACCAATTCAGGTGCAACATGGAGATGACCATCGGTCAGCCCAGCCATTGCCAGACGCTCATTACTAATCCAGATAACATCTGGTATGACCGCATCATCCTCAGAAAAGATCACTCCCGGCCCAATATTTGCTTTACCGATCCTGGTTTGACGGCTCCAGGTTTGTAGCTGTTCCCATATAAGACTCGCTGCGAACTGATGACTCCAATGTGGTTGCGTCGACACGTACAACTCCCCATCTATCACTTCATACCTCGTGCCTTCGACTTTTGGCAACCTGTCTAAATCTCGCGAGGTCCAGCGTAACATTGCCATTTTTTCTCCTCTGGTTTTCCTGGCTAACTGTTCACTGCTACATATTCCACCACTAGAGCTTCTAGTATTAAGGATAGTATAGCATTTCTTTACGGAAATACAAATTGAAGATCTTTTATGCAGGGGGCTTCAAAAGTCCCGGTAGAGGCAGGCCTTGCGTCTGCCCTGGGGGTTGACCCAGGGCAGGCCAGCAGGCAGACGCAAGGCTTGCCTCTACGGGTCAAGGCGGCGACTTTTGAATCGCCCTGTCTTTTATGAGCCCTTTAAACCTGTATGCCACGAGGCTATACAGTTGTATGGCGCTCAAGTCGTTTGATGCGTGCGAGTAAACGGATGCGAGCTTTCAGGTGATTGGCATCAAACGGTTTGATTACGTAGTCGTCGGCACCAGCGTCAAAGCCTGCTACTTTATCCTGGAGAGTGGTAAGAGAGGTGAGTAACATGATGGGGAGATGGCTTAGAGAGGACGTACTGCGCACATAGCGGCATAGATCCAGCCCATTCTCCTGACCCAACGCGACTTCAGAGATCAGCATATCTGGTACGAACATTTCGAGGCTGGCTTTTGCCTCGGCCACCGAAGCAACGTAATGTACAACGAAGCCGTTTTCCAACGCGTGTTGCATCTTCTCACGCACACTCGGGTCGCTATCGACGAAAAGAATATTTAGCCTACGCAATGCCTGTGGCTCACGCACTATTTGTACATCATGAGAAATACTCGGCGATCCCCAACGTTTCATAGTCATTTCATAACGAAAGCCTCCCTTTGCAAGCGTAAACAAAGAGAAACAGCGTTTACCCTTATCTCATAGCAGTCTCAATAGAGCAGAACACAGCTATATATGCTCCGCCTCCTGCTAGTCTCGCTCGGCCTGTGTCTGCACAAGATAGTCTGTACGCCGCTGACGCTCCCCTGGCGTCAAGCGCAAGACACGTTCAATGGCAGCATTCAGGGCAGTGGGTTTGAATGGTTTTGTAAGGTACTCATCGGCTCCCGAGAGCATCCCCGTCATCTGATCTTCCTCGCGGGTCATCGCGCTCAAAATGATCAATGGTATATTCGCTGTGCGAGAATCGCCACGGAGACAACGCACTAATTGATACCCATCCATGCGCGGCATCTTCACATCGATAATCACACAATCGGGCTGTTCCGCAAAAACACGCTCTAACCCTTGCACTCCATCATAAGCCACAATAACCTGATACGAACCTTGCAGATTCACAGCATACTTGATGAGTTCCACAATCGTGGGGTTGTCGTCGATAACCAATACTTTCTTCATAGCCACTCCGTTGCTCATTGGATGCCCCTCGCAAAGCGCTGCACAATGTACTGGTTACAGGTCCAGAAAGAAATTTGCACCCATTGCATTGTAACACAGTTCTGTGCTGCTGCCAACTAATAATCTATTTCGTACTACGTGCTCGTCAGTAAGAGCGAGTGTATACTCTAGTTTTTACTATCGGATAAATGGTCCTACTTCTATAGTACTGGAAGGGCAATAATTTTGCATGAGAGCATTGCAATAAAAACAGGTGTCAGTTTTCCTCTGGTATGTTAAAATATACTGGATTCTATGTCTATATGCACAATGAGGGAGACAGAAATGCTCGAGCGCTACTCACGACAAACATTGTTCGGACCTATAGGCAAGGAGGGACAGGAACGACTGCGCACAGCTTCGGTGACGATTGTAGGCTGTGGAGCTTTAGGCACAGTACTTGCGAATAACCTGTGTCGTGCAGGGGTTGGACGCCTGGTGATCGCCGATCGCGATTATATTGAACTGAATAACTTGCAACGCCAGATCCTGTTTGATGAAGATGATGTCATACGACATGTACCTAAGGCTATTGCCGCGGCAGAGAAGCTGCGTCGTATCAATAGCGAGGTGCAGGTTGAGGTTCTGGTGGAAGATATTAACGCTGATGGCATCGAGTCTCTTGTGCAGGCAACAGACCTGGTTCTTGATGCAACCGACAATTTTGAAACACGTTACTTGCTGAATGATGTCTGTGTGAAATACCAGCGCCCCTGGATCTATAGTGGTGTGATTTCTTCGTATGGGGTGACGATGAATATTCTGCCCGGTGATACAGCTTGCCTGCGCTGTGTATTCCCAGAGATGCCGTTGCCAGGCACGACGCCGACCTGCGATACGGCGGGCGTCTTGAACGGCATTGTGGGTGCTATTACAGGTATCGCAGCGACCGAAGCGCTCAAAATTCTGCTCAAGAGCGATAAAGTCAGCCGGGACCTGGTATCGTTGGACCTGTGGGAAAATGCTTTTGACCGCATCGAGCTTCCACGTCAGTCCGATTGTCCTGCATGCGGGCAACACCACTACGAATATCTGGACTCGCTGACAGGGACCAATAGTACTAGCCTGTGCGGACGCAACGCGGTACAGGTACGCGCTAATATGGGGCGGAACAAGGTCAGGCTTGACTTCGCCACGCTGGCCGAACGATTGCATCTGGTTGGTACAGTCAACTACAATGAGTTTCTGCTGCGCTGCCAGATCGATGGATACGACCTCACCGTTTTTCCCGATGCACGAGCCATTATCAAAGGGACAGATGATGAGCAAGTTGCGCGTTCGGTTTATGCACGCTATATTGGAATGTGATAGCTTGTACTTGTGATGAGCAATTGTTATAATAAGGCTGTCTGGCTTCAGGCACGTTGTGCCTTGTCGCTGAAAGGTGTGCGCAGAAGGTCGAAGAGTCTTCCCCGCATGACTCAATCCTTTTATTAGGGAGAAGAAACAAATCACATTATGAATGAACATATTCTTGTCTGCGTCGCCTGGCCGTACGCGAAAAGTTCTACCCATGTCGGACAGATTGTGGGCGCATACCTGCCGGCAGATACATTTGCACGCTACCACCGTATGGCAGGCAACTCAGTACTCATGGTTTCTGGCAGTGATGAACATGGGACACCTATTCTTGTGGATGCAGAGAAGCAAGGCATTACACCACGTGAGTTTGTGGCTCGCTATCATAAACAGATCTGTGAAGTCTGGGATCGTCTGGGCATGTCCTGGGATCTTTACACAGAGACGGGAACGACGAACCATTATCGTATCACCCAGGATTTCTTCCTGACCCTCTATGACAAGGGCTACATCTATAAGGATAGCATGCTGGCAGCATATAGTCCGGCGGACGGTCGCTTCTTGCCTGATCGCTATATTGAAGGTACCTGTCCCATTTGTGGCTATACGCAAGCGCGCGGCGACCAATGCGACAACTGTGGTCATACGCTGGATCCCGCCGATCTGATTGATCCACATAGCCGCCTGAGCAAGAGCAAAGATAACAGAATAGAGATGCGGCAGACGGAACACTTCTTTCTGGACCTGCCCAGGTTGCAAGAACCATTAATGGAATGGCTCTCAAAAGAAAAGGACCACTGGCGGCAGAATACATTGGCGTTCGCGATGAACTGGCTCAAAGCGGGACTGCGTGCACGGGCCATTACACGTGACCTGGATTGGGGCGTCCCCATTCCACTAGAAGGATACGAGGATAAGCGAATCTACGTCTGGTTCGATGCCGTTATTGGCTATTACTCCGCCTCGGTCGAGTGGGCCGAGAGACAGGGAACGCCAGAAGCCTGGAAGACCTGGTGGGTACCCGGACAGGCTGATCCACCTGTGAAATCCTACTACTTTATTGGTAAGGACAATATTCCCTTCCACACGATCATCTGGCCCTCCATGCTACTTGGTTATGGTAATCGTAACCTGCCCTATGATGTACCGGCCAACGAATTCATGACCATGAGTGGTGCCAAGGCATCGAGCAGCCGGGGCAACGTTATCTGGACCAGAGATGTACTGGACCAGTACAGTGCCGATGCGTTGCGCTACTATCTCTCGGTCACCGCACCCGAGGGTCGAGACAGCGACTTTACATTTGATGAACTGGTGCGTCGCAACAATGACGAACTGGTAGCAACGTATGGGAATGCAGTCCACCGCACACTAAGCTTCCTACAGAGCAAGTTTGGCGGCGTGGTACCAGAACCACAGGCCCTACGCGAAGCTGATCGCGAGATCCTGGCGGAAGTAGAGCGCGGCTTCGGGCTGGTTGGACACAATATCTCATTGTGTCACTTTAAGGACGGTTTGAACGCAGCGATGGCCGTTGCACGGGCAGCCAATCGCTACCTCGATGAGCAGGCACCGTGGAAGCAGATTAAAGTTGACCGCGCAGCGGCTGGCACCAGCATCTATGTGATGATTCAGGTGATCAGCAGTTTGAGGTTGCTTTTCTGCCCATATCTGCCCTTTTCATCGCAGAAGCTACATGAATTACTGGGCTTTGAAGGCGACGTGAGCAAAGTACGGTGGCGTCCTCAAGCGGTGCCCGCGGGCGTTACCTTGCCCACACCAGCGCCATTGTTCCCAAAACTGGAAGAGCCAGTTGTAGTCTAACAATAGCAATTTTGAGAGGGTACCCTTTCAAGTATCCTCTCAAAAAAAATCTCCGTCTGACCACTAAAAAAGCTTACACTCTGCGTTCTATTGTCAGAAATGGTACAAATTACACACAAATTCATCGTACCTGGAGAATTTACCGATGGCTGAGCGCATAGGACAGCAATTTGGCAACTATCGCCTGATCAAGTTATTGGGTCAGGGCGGGTTTGCCGAGGTTTACCTGGGCGAGCATATCTATCTCAAAACGTACGCGGCCCTTAAGATATTACAGATGCAGCTCGCCAACGATGCCCTTGAGAGCTTTCTGGGCGAGGCGCGAACCATTGCGAGCCTGGAACATCCCCATATTGTACGCGTTCTGGAATGTGGTGTAGAGAAGCAAACACCGTTCCTGGTAATGAATTATGCTCAAGGAGGATCGTTACGGCAACATTGTCCCAGGGGAACACGCTTACGGGTAGAGGAACTGGTGCACTATACGAAGCATATTGCAAGCGCACTACAATATGCACATGTTAGAAAGTTCATTCATCGCGATATTAAACCTGAAAACATCCTGCTTGGGAAGAACAATGAAGCGTTATTAAGCGATTTTGGGTTAGTTTTGATTGCGCAGAGCACCGGGTCTCAGACGACACAAGAGATGGCAGGGACGATTCCCTATATGGCACCCGAACAGCTCCAGGGCAGGCCGCGTCCAGCTAGCGACCAGTATGCTTTAGCGATTGTCGCCTACGAGTGTCTGAGTGGAGAGCGCCCTTTCCAGGGATCATTTGCCGAGATTGCAAGCCAACACATGCTGATGCCGCCTCCTCCTTTGTATGGAAGAATTGCGGGAATCTCACGTGATGTTGAGAGTGTGATCTATACCGCACTGACAAAAGATCCAGAGCGACGTTTCGCTTCGATCGCTGCGTTCGCGGTTGCGTTAGAACAGGCCTGCCGGGTAACGCCATATCGTCTCGTCAATCGTGCAGCAAGCAGTTCACCATTTGAGCAGTCAGAGCAATCAACCATCTTGAGAGTTTCGCCAGAGCAGGCAACGCAGCCCACATATATAGTAACGCCCACAGATCGAACTTCACGCGCCCAGCCCCCAGCACGAGACAATAATCTCTTCACCCCACAACTGAGTCAGCCGTCCCAACCAGCTTCCCTGGTTAATTCACAGAGTCAGTCAGATACTCCTACAGTGCTCAGTAATCGGCATGAGCTGCCCAACGGTGCGTATACACAGGGAAATCAATCGACTTATATCGTTCCCTCGCCAGGAAACCAGCCTTCGCTGCCCGCCCATGCAAGAGGCTCGCAGGTAGACTCTGCCAGGACCATTCCCGTACCTGAGCACATGCTGCAAACGAATTTGACTCATCGCCGTAAAACACGATGGACAATCATCGGACTACTGTGTGCAATTCTGGCACTCTTGATTGTCCTTGTGCCATTCATAATTATTCCGACACTTTCAAAAGCCTTTGGACAGAATGGATCAGCGGTAGAAGTAAAACCGACAGCGCCAATTACAACCATAATAACACCGATCGCCACGCACACTACACAAGCCACACAAGCCCCAACAACTACGCTATCTCCAACACAGATTCCGACCGTTACGCCAGCGCCGACACAGGTACCAGTTCCGATACAACCAACGCAAGCACCGACCGCCACGCCTACAGCATCTCCAACCCCCACACCGACACCTACGCCAACAGTACCAGTTGTACTCGCAGCTCCAGCACAGGTCTCTCCGGCCAGTGGTACTGTGTTTAATAACTATCCACGCACCACAACACTGATCTGGAATGCAGTCCCAGGAGCGGTAACATACACAGTCCAGACATACTTCTATCAACCAGGTGATACAAGTTGTACAGGTGGCTCACCTTACGTCACCGGGAAGAATATTAGCGGAACCAGCTACACCTTTGACTTTGTTGGTGCGCAACCCGGCTGCTGGCAGGTCTGGGCAATTGATGCCAGTGGTCAAGCAGGCAAACAGAGTCCTTTATGGGAATTTCGTTATACACAATAATCTTTAGCGGGCACCGGACACAAAATCTATGTTCACATCCGGTGCCGATCTGAGAAGAGTCAGAGTCTATTGAGATAGATCCGAGGAGAGACGCTTGCCCATAAAGATCGCGATCTCGTGGCCCTGTGGGCCTGGGGGATAGTAGTTCTGGTTGATACTCCAGATTTCCAGGCCATTGCGCAAGTAGAACTGAATGGCGGGATAGTTGGTATTCTGAGTTTCGAGCACGATGGCCCAGCAGCCACGGTTGCGCGACCAATCGGCGGCACAGCTTAGCAGGAGAGAGCCAACGCCGTAACGACGGAATTGACGACCGACAATGATATCTTGAACACGTACAATCGAGCGCCATTCCTCAACATTGAGCAAAATGCCGCCAGCAACCTGACCATCAGCGAGAGCCACATAACCACCCTCGACGTTACGCAATTTGGCCTCAACATCGGCAAGCGTATTCTCGTATTCACGAAAGTTCTTGTAGAGCGGATAGTCAACAAGCGTCTCAACCAGTTCAAAAGAAAATGCCGTCGGGTCATCTACATCTGCATCTTGCTCATCGCGCGGCAGACGATCCTGTACGCGCAACGTGTAGATACGGTCCGTTTCAAAATTATAATCCAGTTCATACAGAGCAGGAGCATCGTTGACATGTACAGCACGCACTTCGATGTGAGGAGTAGTTCCTTCGTCCATTGCCAGCCCCGCTTTCTTTTTTGTGTTGTGACCTTCTTTATTGCACAGGGAACTGATAGCCTGCTGCCTGCGCACCAAGGCACGCGGCACCGACAACACCAGAAAAATCACCAAGTTTTGCACGCAGAATTGGTGTTTTCGAAGGCGCGGAGAGAGCGGTGGTACGCGCACGATGGACGGCGGTCTCAAAGAGAAGATCGATGGCTTCGATGACGCCCCCGCCGAGAATGATGCAGTCAGGGTTATAAAAGTTCAAGATAGAGCCAAGCGCACGTCCCAGGTAAACTCCAGCCTCGGAGATGATCTCGATAGTCAGTTCATCCTTCTGCTGAATGGCGCTGGCGAGGATGCCCGAACGAATAATGGTCTCGCCCTGTCTGAGCTGGCGAGCGGCGTCATCAGCCAGGAACGAGGGACGACCGTGATGGATCTCAGCCATGATTGCTTTGGTGATAGCAGTACGAGAGGCATATGCCTCCAGGCAGCCACGAGAACCACAACCACAGATGCGGCCATTTGCCTCGATGATCAAATGACCAACCTCGCCCGCTGTACCTGTGAGACCGGTGTACAGGTGACCATTTTGTACGATACCAGAGCCAATACCGGTACCGATAAAGATACAGACAAAGTTTTTGTAACCTTTGCCTGCGCCATAGAGGTATTCGCCTTGCGCGGCCACCTCTACATCATTGCCAACGTAGACGGGCTTGCCGAACTGCTTCCCCAGGATACCGCCCAACGGCATATCATGGACACCCAGATTGGGAGCATCTACCACCACGCCGTTTTTGCGATCAATCTGTCCCGCAGCGCCAACGCCAAGAGCGATGATATTATCCTCAGAAGACAGCCTCGCAGCGGCGAGAGCCGCAGTTGCCAGTTCGATTGTACGCTGAGAGACAAAATCCTGACCGCGTTCCGCGCGCGTGCGCTTGCGTGCCGAGCCAACGACTTCTCCAGACGTTATATCAACAACAGCCGCAAGAGTTTTCGTTCCCCCCAGGTCAATACCCAGGGCATAGGCTTTCTGTTTCGGCATACGTTATTCTCATTTCCTAAATGGCAGGCTCAGGCCAGGTTCAACGTCCAGGTCAAGGCCATGCTGTTCACCTCGACATAAATGGAAGAAGGCAGCGCTTCCAATCATAGCAGCATTATCGGTACAGAACTCAATCGGTGGATAGCTGAGACGAATTCTGAGTGGGAGCAGTTCCTGCTCCAGACGTGCACGTAAGCTGGTATTGGCGGCGACGCCGCCCGCCAGTATTACCTGCTTCACATGATACTCCTGGGCTGCAAGACGCGTCTTCACAGCCAGGACATCGACGATTGCCTCCTGAAAACTTGAGGCCAGTACAGCAACGTTAGGAGCGCCCTTTTGCGCGGCCTGCGTCCCCATACGCGTATACTGACTAACCTGTCGCCCTTCGCCAGTTGCGCGCGTGTCGTCGCTCGCTCCCTCGGCGAGATGGAGCATAGCAGTCTTGAGTCCGCTAAAGCTAAAATCGTACGTACCGCGCAGCCACGCACGCGGCAAACGATAGGCAGAACGAGCCAGGGCCAGCGGCTTTTTCTGTTGCTGCAATTCCTCCTCGATCTGCCGGGCAGCTTTTTGAATAGCTGGTCCACCGGGATAGCCCAGGCCCAGGATACGTGAGACCTTATCAAAAGCCTCTCCTGCAGCATCGTCGCGCGTGCGACCAAGCAACTCATACTGTCCGTGATCACGTACGAGTACCAGTTCACTATGCGCGCCAGAGATGACCAGGCAGATCAAAGGGAAGATAGGATCACCTTTACGATAACTCCAATCGCCATCTGTCTCGCTTTGTACGACAGGAGCATCGCCTTTGCGCAACCAGTTCGCGTAGATGTGGGCCTCAAGATGGTTTACACCCAGAAAGGGGAGATTACGAGCCAGAGCGAGCGTCTTACCCACTGTCAGGCCCACCAACAGAGAACCGGCCAGACCAGGGCCATAGGTTGCAGCAATAGCGTCGACATCGTCCCACGAGCATGCCGCCTGCTCCATAGCCGTTTCAATCACCGGAATAATCGTAGCAAGTTGTTGCCGTGAAGCAACCTCGGGTACGACACCACCATAGCGGTTATGAATCTCGATCTGTGAGGCCACGACATTTGAGAGCAGGTAGCGTCCGTCACGCACCAGGGCAGCCCCAGTTTCATCACAAGAACTTTCAATACCAAGTACAAGCATAATATAGATTCCCAGTCAGAATGTAAATGTCCTGGAAGTGCTCTTATTGTGCTTCCAGTCTTTCAGTAAGCGCAGACTTCAATGCCTGGAATTTCTGCTTATATGCAGGAGAATTGATCTCATCGGTCCACATAATCAAGGCATCCTCCTGATTATCGCTGTAGTAGCGATGACGCAGGCCAGCCTGGCGAAAACCATATTTGCGATAGAGACTCTGAGCCACAAAGTTCGAGACACGCACTTCGAGCGTCACCCATTTAGCCCCGATCTCATAAGCAGTATCAATGAGGCTCACCAGCAAAAATTCTCCTAATCCGCGCTGGCGGAAATCAGGATGCATAGCAATCGTGGTAATGTGGGCTTCATCCACCATCAGCCACAGGCCAGCAAAACCAATAATTGACGCATGGTCAGGCGACGGAGCCGTGATAGCAGGACGGTTGGGCAAAAGCGAAAGAGGAAAGAGGCGACTTTTTCGTGGCTTCTCCGGTTCCTGCTGCTGCGCGACCGTGCGCTCTCCCATAATTTGCTTATCGCGTAACACGACATAATGCGCCCAGCGATTGTCCTGCAACTCCTTACGATACGCGCTCGGAGGCCAGGTCGAAGGATAAGCTAGACGCTCTATCTCGATGACGCGAGGCACGTCTGACATCGTCATTCGCTCAATGACGTAACGCACCCTCTTTCCTTTCTGTATGACTACGTTGTACCACCAAGCAGCGATCGCTTCCGCGTACTTGTTGTAATAGAAGGACGCCGCAGATAGAGTGGTTCGAGTAAAAGAGGATCATCCTCTTCACCATTTCGCAATCGTTGCCATGCCAGCATGGCTAACACCGAGCCACGCCTGCTTGATTGGACAGTGCCAACAAACAGAGCATTCTCCTGCATTTGTGCGTGCAAAGCCTGCCGTGATGCAGTGCTTATCTCACCACAAAAGAGAAACGGTGGGAGACCACGCTCTCCAGGTACGCCAACCCACTCATTTGCCTGCTCCAGTAAATAGGTTGCCAGATGTTGTGGAGTCAGTAAAAGATACTCGCTGAGCTGGTGCAGACGATAGGTAAGCTCACCACTGGCGTCTGGCAGTTCATCAAAGCTGTAGCAGGAAGCATACAGTTCACCGCGTCCAGCCTCAAGGACGGCACACACAGGTGCGCGCCAATGCATCTGTTGAGCAGCAATGCTATCCAGTGTACTTATGCCCAGCAAAGGCTTTTGCAAGGCGAACGCCAGCGCCTTCGCCGTAGCAAGCGCCACACGAACGCCATTAAACGAACCAGGGCCGGTTGATACCGCCACAGCGTCGATCTGTTGCATCGAAAGCTGATATTCGGCCATCATGCGTTTTACATGGCCTAACAGTTCCACGCTATGATTGGTCCCGGCGTTCCACAGATATTCACCAAAAAGTTCGTCTTCTGTGCACAAGGCGATACTAGACTGGCGGGTAGAAGTATCAAGAGTTAGCAGTAGCATAAGTATTTTTCTGAAACTGTCGCAACAACTCACAATAGCGCGCGCCTGTCGCAACAAACAGGAGACCGCGCTTAGTCTCGCTCATCAACTTCAGGCGAATGCGTAGTTTGCCATCTGACCAGAGCGCTGCGGCTTTGTCTGCCCATTCGACTACAGAGACACCAGAGCCGTCATAAAAATAGTCTTCGAAGCCAAGATCAATAATCTCTTCAGGTTCGTCCAGGCGATAGAGATCAAAGTGATAGAGAGCTGGCCCGCGTGATAATGATTTTCCAGACTGGTTTTCAGGTGATGGCTGAAGCTGGTCCGGAAACTGACCGGCATACTCCTTGAGTAGAGTGAAGGTCGGACTACTGATCAATTCAGTAATGCCCATACCTCTGGCAAGACCCTGTGTGAAGGTTGTTTTGCCAGTGCCAAGCTGACCTTCGAGCAACAGTAATTCGCCTCCATGCAGTAGTTCGCCCAGGCGCATGCCTAAGCGCTGGGTCTGCGCAGCACTATGACTGATGATATCGAGGGTACAGATTACCTCTTCTTGTGTATTATCGGTCACTCAACAAACAACCTTCACGTATTATTGCACAACGTGCGACATATTATAGCATACCAGCATGCAATTTACCTCAACGAAGTTTAGCACCGCAGCTACGGCAGTAGAGAGCGTTCGGGCGCAATGGACTGCCGCAGTTGGGGCAGCGCGACGACTGAGCGCCTGCCGCCGGACCTGCGCCTGCATGGGGTGCAGATGATGGCGGCGGTGGCGGTGGTGTCGAGGGTTGAGGCGATGATGGCGGTGGTGGCGCATAATTCATCGTTGGTGCCGGGCCAAGCTGGTCAGCCGGGTAAGGTTCGTCCTTAATCTCCTGTAATTGTGTTTCGCGCGTCCTGGCATCATGATCCAGCTCGAAGATGCTCGCACAGAGACGTCCAAGTTGTGAATCGGCCAATGTCCCCTGTTGGTAGAGATTCATTGCCACCTGACCAAGCTCGTCCATCAACTGGCGACGCTGCTCCATTAATTTATCAATCTCCGTCTGTTTGCTGCGCAGGCGTAATTGTTTCTGCGCCTCCCAGCTTGTGCGACTCACAGCTGTGTTGAAAAGATTCTTAGCAGATTCCATAAAATCGGCCATGATCTGCCTCCATATGTTTATAGTATAGTTCCAGTGTTACCTGGGTTGACTCATTCACTGACTGCGTGCTGATAGATACGTATCTCTTCAAGCTTTCCGCTCACACTCAACTGTACAGCGACTACATCCACGCGCCAGGAGCGCTCGGGACAGTCATGTACATCGATATAATAGCTCGCTACCTCTACAATTTTGCGTTGTTTGCGCGGAGTCACTGCCTCCTCTGGCAAGCCATAGGCGGTACCACGACGAGTTTTTACCTCCACAAAGACCAGATCCTGCTCGTCCTCGGCCACCAGATCGATCTCACCGTAGCGGCAACGAAAATTGCGTTCCAGGATACGATAGCCCCTGCTAAGCAATTTTTCGGCTGCCAGTCGCTCACCCAACCGACCAAGACCCTGGCGTGCTGTTTTATCAGAGCGCTTGCTTCTATGCGTTGTGTCTATCAAACACCTCTTCTATCCTATAAATTACTACGTAACCCCACCCACTATGTTGTGAAATTAATACGGATCTCTTGATATAGCCAGTGCTGCAACCGAGATAGTACAGATGACTTATAGCAACTGACGTAACAGTAATCGGGCAATCAATGCAGTTGTACACGCAAACTCTTCCAGATCAGTGTACCACACACTGCACATGCTGTGAACAGTCTAACAGAGAGAAATGCGAGGTGGACACCTTGAAGGATAAGTATGAAGAGAGTTGCGGAAAGTGGGAACGCCGTAAAAACAAGCATGCAACTATACACCCTATACACCTTTTTAGCGAAATGAGTAGATCATCCAGGATTGGCATTACCGTATTACAGGTAATCAAAGGTAGTGGGAATGGCCACTTGACGGCCTGGGAAGCCATTGGAGATGGTTGCATTACCACATTACCGCATTTTTTATATTGTGTTGTTACTATTCTATGAGAGTTGGCAAGCGAGGAGACATAGTGGAGGATGTAATGATTGTGTGACGAAGTTGAGAGATTTTGCATAGGAAGCTCCATGTATGGAAGGACTGAAATGAGAGGAAGACGCGGCACAGAACATATACTACTCGCTTGCTATGAGTATACATATTGAAATAAGGAATTACAAGAGGAGAAAATGAGGAAATGAATAAGCACGCGTGCTACCTATGGGCCGCTCTTGTGATACTGTGATTTTGAGCTTCTTGAAACTATGATGACATATTTTCCAAAAAAAGAAAGAGAGATGGGCTACGAACCCTCCCGTCACATGTTCATCAAAATACGCAAAACACTGGTCTCCCCAGTGCTCAATTGCGAAAGAGATTCTCGTCAGGAAAATTTGTCGGAATGCCCTTGAAACGAGGACTGGTTCTGTCCTCATTCAATGGTATCCTCTAAGTGTAAGCAGGGTCAAGCGAGTGGTCTGTTCGCCGGATCATCGAAGGTGTGCGACCACCGCTTGCCTCTCATCACAACAAAGAGCACAAAGGAGAAACGCGACATGAGTATCCAACCTTTCAAAATAAACATTCCCCAAGCAACCCTTGACGATCTCCGCGAACGCTTGAGCCGAACTCGCTGGCCCGATGAGGTGGAGGGAGCAGGATGGGATTACGGCACCAACCTGGACTATCTCAAGAGCCTGGTGGACTACTGGCAGCACGCATTCGACCGGCGGGCACAGGAGGCGAAGCTCAACCAGTTTGCACAGTTTCGCGCCGACATAGATGGCCTGGGCATCCACTTCATTCACGAGCCAGGCCGAGGACCGAATCCGACACCGCTTATCCTGACGCACGGTTGGCCTGATTCGTTCTACCGCATGCACAAGATTCTTCCGCTGCTCACCGACCCGGCCAGCTATGGGGGTGATCCTGCCGACTCGTTTGATGTGATCGTGCCGGATCTCCCAGGCTTCGGCTTCTCCGACCGTCCACGTGAGCGTGGGATGACACTGGCGCGAACTGCTGAGTTGTGGGCACACTTGATGCGAGATGTGCTCGGCTACCAGCGATACGCTGCTGCGGGTGGAGACTTTGGCAGCGTGGTCACGCAACTGCTGGCACTCGCGCACCCTGAGTCGGTCGTCGGCATCCATGTCACCGATCTCGGCTTTTTCACCTTGAATGCCAGGCAGCCTGATCTCACACCCGCCGAGAAGCAGTATATGGGTGTCAACCAGGGGTGGTTCTTTCAGGAGGGCGCGTATGCGATGATTCAAGCGAGTAAACCACAAACCCTGACCTACGGCTTGAACGACTCGCCGGTCGGTCTGGCTGCCTGGATAGTGGAGAAGTTTCGTGCCTGGAGCGACTGCGATGGCGACGTGGAAAAGCGTTTCAGCAAAGATGAGCTGCTCACCCACGTGATGATCTATTGGGTGACCCAAACGATCAATTCCTCGATTCGCAACTACTACAAGGACCTGTCCATACCGCAGCCCCTCTCTCCGGGGCAGCGTATTGACGTTCCAGCGGGGTTTGCCCGCTTCCCCAAAGATCTCCCTCCAGGGGTCACCCTTCCGCGCGAATTGGCGGAGCGCCACTTGCGCATCGAGCGCTGGACGCAGATGCCACGAGGCGGGCACTTCGCCGCGCTGGAGGAACCCGAGCTGCTGGTCGAGGACCTGCGAGCCTTCTTCCGTCCATTCCGCGCGTAGCACTCGGGCCTGCGGTTGAACCGGAAGGCTGATTGCGTTGAAGGGCATTCGCCTCCCCAAAGATGAAATTTGCCAGCTAGCCAGGTACATTTTGCCGCTTTGCCTCAAAAATGAGCAAGCGGCAATTTTATGGAACCGCGCACCCCGATAAAGAAGGCCAAATCACAGCGCAAGAAGTAAAGAGGAACGCTTCATTTCTTCGTATCAACAAAAAACTGGTCGACCTCGCAAGTAAAACCTGGAAGATTTACCGACTGGATCACGTCATTTCCGTGAAGTGTCTGCACAAGCGTAAGCGCACTGTCAACTCGCTGGTAGACTTCAACGGAGCGTTCTCGCCAGTCTACAATCCAATATTCTAGCACGCCGTGGCGTGAGTAAAGGTTCAGTTTGATTTCGCGATCTCGCCGCTCATTAGCAGGGCCGGGAGAAAGGACTTCAACGACCAGTTCGGGAGTGGCGTGCAATTTACCATCGGGATGGAGAGCGGTAGAGAGGCGTCCTCGACTTATCCATACTACATCAGGCGCGACGTCATCATCCTCTGCAAAGATTAAGCCGGGAGCGAGATTCGCTATACCGGACTCAGTTGCTCGACTCCAGTCATTTAGCAGCGTTATAATGTGACTGCATACAAGTTGATGAGCCCAGTGTGGTTGCGTCGACACGTACAACTCCCCATCCATCACTTCGTACCGCGTCCCGTCGACTTTTGGCAGCCTGTCCAAATCTCGCGAGGTCCAGCGTAACATTGCCATTTTGTCTCCTATTGCTTACCTGCTCGATCTCCCGTTGAAGAAAGGCAGTTCCCAAAGAGCCTCCAATCCTGGAGGCAGTATAGCATTCTTTTGTGGAAATGGGAATTGAAGATCTTCAATGTAATAGCAGGAGGTTGGTTTGATGATGATGTTGTATGATGCTCTTATGAAATGCAGGTTTCATTAATAATGCGGAGTTGTCTGTAGAGACACCCGGCACAGGCAAGCCATGCCGCTACGGGTCGAGACGCAAGCATAGTGAGGAAAGGATGCGTTTTGATGGATACGCCGCTGGTTTTTATTCATGGATCGGGAGATAGTGGGCGCATCTGGCGTCTGCAAGTTGAGCATTTTGGGAGGGAGAACGCGTTTGCGATTGATCTACCGGGGCATGGGGAGCGGGCGGATACGTTACCTGCGGAGGCGACGATGGAGGACTATACGCAGGCAGTGCATGAGATTGTGAGGAGTCATGAACCACCCGCTTGAAAGCGGGGGCTTGCAGCATCCCGAAGGGGGTGTCGTAAGCCGAACGTGACCAGACTCAGGCTTGAAAGAGAGCCTACGTTACGGGAGAAATAGGTACGTCGGGGTACGAGGCCAGCCCCGACCTCTACGGTGCAGGATTAAAAGAGGGAGATTGGTGAACTCGGTGTTCTGCACGTCAAACCTCCTGAGAACATTGTCGAGGCCAACATTACCCTAGCAATAGGAGGCTCGCATGAGCAAGGTCTTTGTCATTGATACCAACAAACAGCCATTGAATCCGGTGCATCCTGGCAGAGCGCGAATTCTGCTCTCGACAGGGAAGGCAGCAGTGTTTAAGCGATACCCTTTTACCATTGTGCTCAAAGCAGAGGTGGCACATCCCGGACTTTCGCCATTGCGTCTCAAGATCGATCCTGGCAGTAAGACGACGGGACTGGCCTTGATCAACGATGCGAACGGGGAAGTCGTGTTTGCGGCAGAACTCGCTCATCGTGGCGAGCAGATTAAGGATCGGTTGGATGATCGTCGCACTGTTCGCCGGAGCCGAAGGAGGAGACATACCCGCTACAGAAAGCCGAGAGGTGATAATCGACGGAACAAAAAGAAAGGTTGGCTCCCTCCCAGCTTAGAGAGTAGGATCTGCAATGTCATCACCTGGGTCGGGCGTCTGCAGCGGTCTTGCCCAATCCGCGCGATCAGTCAAGAGCTGGTCAAGTTCGATCTTCAGCAGATGGAGAGTCCTGAAGTTGCAGGCGTCTTCTACCAGCAAGGAACGCTTTTCGGCTATGAAGCGCGTGAATACTTGTTGGACAAGTGGGGGAGAAAATGCGCCTATTGCGGGAAAGAAAACGTCCCATTGCAGATTGAGCACATTGTTCCTCGCGCCGTTCGGGTCGATGATCGCGTCTGCAATCTCGCGCTGGCTTGCCAGGAGTGCAACAACGCGAAAGGAAAGCAGGACATTTGCGTCTTCCTGGCACAGCAGCCTGATCTGCTGGCAAAGATCCTTGCACAAGCAAAGGCTCCACGAACGTCTGCGGCAGCGGTGAATGCGACCCGTTGGGCGCTCTATCACCGCCTCGAAGCGTTAGGATTGCCAGTGGAGTGTGGATCAGGAGGACTGACCAGGTTCAATCGAATGAAGAGGAATCTTCCTAAGACCCATTGGTTAGATGCTGCGTGCGTGGGCAAGAGTACTCCTGAGACGCTCCAGGCGAGGGGGATAGTCCCTCTGCTCATCTTTGCCAATGGGCATGGCAATCGGCAAATGTGTGGGACCGATGACCGCGGATTCCCGATCCGTCATCGCAAACGTCAGAAGGTGCATTATGGCTATCAAACGGGAGATATGGTCCGGGCGGTGGTGCCAGCAAAGCTCAAGACAGCAGGAACCCATAAGGGGCGCGTCTTGGCACGTGCGACAGGCTCTTTTGATATCGCAACGAAACAAGGTCGTGTCGCAGGCGTCAGTTATCGCTATTGCCGGCCTCTCCATCGCTCTGATGGATATAGTTATGAGAAAGGAGCGCGGCATTCCTCCCTGGGCTAAAGCCACAGGGCTTCCTGCCGCGTTTTCTGTGATATCACGGCTACATGAAATTACTGTGCCGACGATGATTATTTGTGGGAGCGAGGATCGGCTGACACCACCCAAATATAGTAACTTTCTGCTTGAGCGTCTGACGGGGATAGAACATGGGGCAAGTTTACATATTTTTCCCAATGCCGGGCATTATGTGATGCGGGAACAGGCTGAGATGGTGAATCGGGCGATTGACGAATGGGTTTAGGGGTGAGATGAGTCCCCTGACTTTCGATGTCATGGGGCACGAGATGCCATTCCGATGGGCCGAGTGAGCGTCGCCCCTACTCGACGCTTACAGGGCGTTCGTGTTAAAATAGGCGCAAAGCTTATCTCATGGTACAGGCTACAAGTATGCACGAGCATAATTTTATAATCGGTTCATCATGAAAATACTAAGGGAGCAAGGACATGT
>WNGE01011983.1_pt1 | contig 18530 bp, 19 predicted proteins | sample 5400651 | NCBI WGS metagenome assembly WNGE01 (sample SAMN13153370, study PRJNA577476) | soil metagenome | isolation source: 60 cm soil or saprolite under grassland replicate 2 | place: USA:California | collected 2016-06-15
GCCAACGGTGCTCAACCGGGACTATCTTCTGCGTCAGCCGCACCAGCGCGGGCGATACGCGCAAGGGGCGATTCGAGTTCCCGGGGAGGGAGACCCATGAAGATCCTGGTCATCGACGATCATCCTCTCATACAGGACGCGCTCTCGCAGCTGCTCCCGCAACTCGGCGAGGAAGTCGTCGTTTGCGGCGCCACCGACTCGGCCACTGCGACGCGGATCCTCGACAACGAGCCGGACGTCGCCCTGGTGCTCCTCGATCTGGCACTCCCGGGCACGCGCGGCATGGATCTCCTTGCGGACCTGATGCAGGATTATCCGGGCGTGCCGGTGGTCGTGCTCTCGGCGACGCACGATCGGGCGACCGTCAACGCGGCGCTTGCCGCCGGCGCGCGCGGCTTCATTCCGAAAACCGCCGATGCGCAAGGGCTGCTCGATGCCATCCGACAGGTGCGCGACGGCGGTGATTACCTGCCGTCCGATGTCACGCTCGTTCCCGACGGCGACGGCGTGCGCATCGCGCCCGACGCGCTCGGCCTGACTTCGCGCCAGGCCGACGTGCTGCTCCTCATGATCCAGGGCAAGCCCAACAAGCTCATCTGCCGCGACTTGAAGCTCTCCGAGGGCACCGTCAAGGTCCACGTCAGCGCGATCCTCAGGGCGCTCCACGTCCATTCGCGCACGCAGGCGGTGGCGATGCTCGCGCAGCGCGGGATCAGCGTCGAGACGCTCGCGGCACGCAGATAGCCGGGAAAAGCGATGGCGGCGTCCGCGGCGATCGCCCCGCCGCTCCTCGAGCGCGCCCGCGCCGACCAGGTCGCGACGCTCTACTCTTCGTGGCATCGCACGACGGCGTCCATGACGCTGGGGCGCGCGGCGCCGCCGATGCGCGATGCCTGTCGCTGGGGAAACCGCTGGGCGCTGGGTTCGACGATTGCCGGCGCACTGTGGGGCGTTGCCGCGATTGCGATGTTCCCCGCGTCGCCGCCGTACCAGGCGCTGTTGATCGTCTGCGTATTCAGCGTGATCCTGGGCGGCCTCAACCTCACGGCCGTCTACAAGCCGTCGTTCTACGGCTTCGCGCTCGCGGCGCTGGTCCCCCTGATCGCGCGCGTGGCGCTCGAGGGCGGAAGCGTTCACCTGTTCACGGCGATCGTGCTCTTCGTCGTGCTCGTGTTCGTGCTCGCGTTCGGACGCCGAGTCAACGATCTGCTCACGCATTCGCTCGCGATTCGCTACGAGAATGTCGATCTGATCGGGGAGCTGACCGCGCAGACGCGCGCCGCCGAATCGGCGCGCTCGGCGGCCGAGACGGCGAACCGGGCGAAAAGCCAGTTTCTCGCCGCCGCGAGCCACGATCTGCGCCAGCCTCTGCACGCAATGGGCCTGTTCGCCGCCGCGCTCGCCGCGAAGGCGCGTGATCCGGAAGTCCCGAGCCCGCCGAGGTTCCCTTGGACATGCTGTTCGATCGGCTGGCGGTCGACTTCGCGCCGCAAGCGGCCGCGCACGGGCTCGGGCTGCGCGTCGTACCGACGGCAGTGATCGTCGAATCGGACCCGCTTCTGCTCGAACGCATCCTGCGCAATCTCGTCGCCAATGCGCTGCGCTACACGCGCTCCGGGGGCGTCGTACTCGGCGTCCGCCGCCTCCACGGCGCGGTACGCATCGACGTGGTCGATACGGGTGTGGGCATCGCCGCCGCCGATCGCAGCCGCATCTTCGACGAGTTCGTCCAGGTCGCGCAGATGCCGCGCCATGCCGCCGGGCGTGGCATGGGCCTGGGGCTTGCGATCGTGCGACGGCTCTGCACGCTGCTCGGACATCCGCTCGAAGTGGCGTCGACACCCGGACGCGGATCGCGCTTCTCGGTGACGATGCCGCGGATGATCCCGCGGCGAAGACGCGCGGATCCCGTCGTCGCCCAACTTTGCGGACCGCTGCCCATGGGGTCGACGACCAGCTTTCGCGGACGGCGCATCGTGGTCGTCGATGACGATCCCGCCGTCGTCTCCGCCATGCATGCGCTGTTCACGTCGTGGGGCGCGGACGTGCGGGGAGGCGAGGATGCATTCGCGGCGCTCGCGGCACTAGGCACGCGATCGGCCGACCTGATCGTCGCCGACCTGCGGTTGGGCGATGGCGCCTCCGGCATCGACGCGATCGGCCGGTTGCGCGACGCCCTTGGAACAGCGACGCCTGCGCTCGTCGTCTCCGGCGACACGAGCGAAGTCGCGCGGAACGAAGCGCGCGTTGCGGGCGTCACGCTGCTGTCGAAGCCCGTCGTCGCCGCCGCACTCAGGAACGCCGCCGAAGTCGCGCTCGCCACAACGGCGGTCCCGCACGTCGTGTCCCGAACGGCGGAAATCCCGGGCGATCTTTAGCGGACCGCGGCGGGAACGATCAGTTGCCGCGGCAGTCCGTATAGACTCGATCCCGAGGATCGGCTGCCGCGCCTTGCCGCGGCCCGACCGCGCGACGGGACGCGAGCGTGCTTTTTTCTTTGCGTGGCAGACCGAGCAGGATGATCGACCGATTCACCGGATCCGGCCGGAAAGACGTCGTGGCCGTCCCGCGCATCTGGATCACGCTCGCGCTGTCGATCCTCGTTCACTCGGCAACGCTCGTCGTCCTCTTGCCGTGGCTGCCAGGCGTCGTGCCCTGGAAGGTCGAGGGCGAAACCGGTGAGCGCCTGGAAGTGGAGCTCGCGTCGCAGTCTGCCGCAGCGCCCGCTGCGCAAGCCGTGCCGATGTCGTCCACTGCCTCGTCGCGGGCGCGCGCGATGTTGTCGGCGCCCGCTCGACCGCACGCTGCGCCGGAAAGCAAAGCCGCACCCACCCTGGCCGTCGTGACGCCGCAAGCTCCCGCGATTGCGCCGCCGGCGCCTGCGCCGGTCCTCTCCGCGCTGCCTGCGCCTCGCGCCGCCATCGAGTCGGCGCAGGCCGCTCCTTCGGTCGGGGGCGACCTGTCGTCGTCGATCGCTGCGCGGCGTCGTGCGCGTGACGAGCAATCCGCAGTCAACGACAACGAAGGCGAGCGTCGTGACCGTATCGTCGCCTCCAACGCCCCCGCAACGCGAAGTCCGATCGACGACGAGCAGAAGAGACGCGGCGGAGGCATTTTCGAGATCACGCGCATGACCTACGATGATGCCGAGTTCCTCTTCTTCGGCTGGAACAGCGACGACCGGCACAAGACGACGCAGGCCTACGCAGTCCGCTTGGGCAGCAACGGCGACATGCGCACTGCCGTTGTGCGCAAGATGATCGCCATCATCCGCGAGCACGAGCAGGGCGATTTCCGCTGGAAGTCGTGGCGGCTCGGCCGCATCGTCGTGCTGTCCGCGCGGCGCGAAGACAACGGGGGGCTGGAGGACTTCATGCTGCAGGAGTTCTTCGAAGGGACGTCCGAAGGATCGTTCCGCTGACCGTCATCAGCGGCGAGTGGACCGCGCACGACGCGTTCGAGGCGACTCGCGGGCCGTCGACTTGTCCGCCCGATCGATCTCCGATGTCTCGCAATTGCGCTGTTCAGCGCGAAGCCCCCACGTTAGACTCCCGCGCGGTAAGCTTTCTTCTTCGAAAATCCGTTCCGAAGCGCTTTTCGGCGCTTCGTTCTTCCGCCATCGCAATGAAGCGACTGCTGTTGGGCCTCCTGGCCGCTGTGTCGGCAGGAGCGCCGCTTGCTCCTGCCGGCGCGCACGCCTTGCTCGAATCCACCGTACCCGCCGCGGGCAGCACCGTGCACCTATCGCCGACCCAACTCGAGCTCCGTTTCACGCAGCGCGTCGAGCCCGCATTCAGCAGCGTTCACGTACTGGACCGCGGCGGCACGAAGGTCGACAACGGCGATCCGCAGGTCGACAGCGTCGACGGCACGCTGCTTCGCGTGTCGCTGCCGCGGCTCGCACCCGGCAGGTATCGTGTCGTCTGGCGCGTGCTGTCGGTCGACAATCATGTGGTCAAGGGCGACTTCACGTTCGATGTCGCACCGTAGACGTGCCTGCGCTCCTTTGCTGCGCGTGGAGCGATGAACGCGCTCCACGTCGCGTCGCGCGCGATCCACTACGCATCAGCCCTGCTGCTACTGGGCGAGCTCGTATTCGCGTTCGGCGTGGCAACGCGGCGCGACAGCGCGGGTCTCCGCGCGCGGGCCACGGTCGTCGCCGGGTGGAGCATCCTTGCGAGCGTCGTATCAGGGATCGTATGGCTCGCCGTGGAAGCCTCGGAGATGAGTGGGTTGCGGCTCGGCGAGGCACTGAATCGCGAGACGCTCGCGCTGATTCTGGGCCAGACGGTGTTTGGTCGCGTGTGGGCGGTGCGGCTCGGGCTCATCGTCGCGCTTTGCGCGGCGCTGTGGACGATGCGGCGACCGCCCGATCGCCGGTCGCGGCGGACGGTCGGCGCGATCGTGCTGGCCGCTGCATACGTCGTGTTGCTCGCCCCGGCAGGACACTCGGCTGGCGGACAGGGGCTCGATGGACTCGTCCAGATCGTGTCCGACGCGGTCCACCTCCTCGCGGCAGGCACGTGGGTCGGCGCGCTCCCTGGATTCGTGTTCTTTCTCGCGAGCGCGCCGCCGCTCGCCGTTGTCGTCGAGATTACCCGCCGCTTCTCCGCGTTGGCCGTTGCAAGCGTCACCGCCCTGGTGGTGAGCGGCTTGATCAATGGCTGGTATCTGGTCGGCGATATCCCGGCACTGATCGGCACGACCTACGGTCGGCTCCTGCTCGCGAAGCTCGCCGTGTTTGCAGCGATGGCAGCCCTTGCGATGGCGAATCGCTGGTATCTGATCCCTCGGCTTGCCCGCAACGATCGCGACGCATTGTCCTCGCTCCGCCGCAACGCCACTCTCGAAACAGCGGCAGCCGTCGTCGTGGTCACGATCGTCGGTGCGCTCGGCATTACCGTTCCCGCCATGCATGAAACGCCGGCATGGCCATTCGCTTATACCCTGAGCTGGCAACCCGCGGAGCGAGCGGGCTGGATCGGCGCTGTATTGGGGGCGGCGGCCGTGATCGCCTGTGCGGCAGCGTGGGCCGTGCTCGGCGGACTGCACAGCCACCGGCCGCGCTATTGGCTGGCCGGGCTCGCGGGTGTTGCGGCGGCCGCTCTTGCCTGGGCGCTGTTGCTCGCGGTGCCGGCACATCCGACGACCTACATCGTGTCGCCACTGCGCTACGCAACCGACGCGATCGTACGCGGTGCTTCCCTCTATACGCACAGCTGCAGTGAATGCCACGGCGGCGCGGGTGGCGGCGACGGCCCCGCGTCCCTCGCGCAGCCGCTCGCGAGCAGAATCGACTACGCGAGGTATCGCCATCCGGGCGATCTCTACTGGTTTATCGCGCAGGGCGTCCCGGGAACCGCGATGCCGGGATTCGCGCCGCAGTTCGGCGACGAGGACATCTGGGCGCTGATCCAATTCCTGCGCGCACAGTCGGAGGCAAAGGCGGCGCTCGCGCTCACCGACCGCGTGGAACCGTGGCGACCCATCGTGGCGCCGGATTTCACCTTCGAGGTTGCCGGAGCGCCGCAGCAATCGTTGCGCCAGCAACGAGGGCGGCCACCGAGTCCGGCGCTTCTCGTCCTTTACACGCTGCCCGGGTCGCGGCAGCGGCTCGATGCCCTCGCAAGCGACGAATATACTTTGGCGCAAGCCGGATTGCGCGTCATCGCCTTGCCGTTCGATCCAATGTCGGCGCCGACGCATCCGGAGAACGGGCCCGCAGGCAAGTCGATGCTCGCCGTCGCGCGGTCCGACGTCGCCGCAACTTACGCGATGTTCGCGCGGGACGGCACCGCGGCGAGGTCCGACGCACCCCATCACGTCGAGTTTCTCATCGATCGCCAAGGCTACATCCGCGCAACTTGGCGCGGCGCCCCGGACGCGGCAACGAAGCAAACCGCCGACATCCTCGGACAGGTCGAGGTGCTGAACCGCGAACCGCCAGGGGATCCGACGCAGGCGCGGGGACATTGATTTCACGATTCCAGCCGGCGGTGAGCGTTTGCTGCGCCGCGAAGCGCCGTTGCTTGCGACGGGTGGAGGACGCGTCGCGTCCGCTCTCGAGCGGCCTCGCGGTTGCACCTCGTTGCGCTCATCCGCAGCTCGGGCTCCGCGCCCCCGATTGCCGCCGGCGTCCGACCTTGCGGAAACCCGGCACTCCGGTCGCCAAGCGCCAGCGGCGGCGCTCGCGCCGGCTTGAGGACCCCTTCGTGCGGTTGGGTTTCTATCCCTAACCGGAGGAAATGCTTTATTCTTGGAAATCGAGGGGCAGCCAATGAACCCGTTGCGTCCAACGCGTTCGAGCGGCTGCCCGGTGCGGGCGCAAGCAATGATCGATCGATACTTCGGAACAGCCGAATTGAGGTGGGAAGCGTGAGCACGGACCCCGTCGCTTACCGCGGCGGCCGCGGTGTGAAAGGGATCACACGCGGCGCCGGAAACGATCCCCTCCGCACATCATCCCTTGTCGCCGGCAATAACAAGTCCGCTCAACCGGGGTCATCGCTATGGTCTTAGCCATCGTACTGGTGTTGTTGATCGTGGGCTCCGTCGTATTTCACTACGCAAGCCCGTGGTTCTTCACGCCGATTGCTTCGAACTGGGAAACGATCGATGAGACCATAACGATCACGTTCTGGGTGACCGGCTTCGTCTTCGTCGCCATTAATCTGTTCATGGCGTATGCGGTGTGGCGCTACCGTCACCGCAAGGGAAGCCAGGCGCTGTACGAACCCGAGAACAAGAAGCTCGAGCTGTCGCTCATCCTGCTGACCGCAGTGGGCGTGGTCGCCATGTTGGCCCCCGGCCTGTTCGTATGGGCCAAATTCGTCGACCCGCCGAAAGACGCGGCGGTGGTCGAGGTCGTGGGCAAGCAATGGTACTGGTCGTTTCGATTCCCCGGGGCGGACGGCGTGCTGGGGACCGTCGACGCCCGTTTCATCAGCGATGAGAATCCATTCGGCATCAATCCGGACGATCCCCACGGGCAGGACGACGTTCTGATAACGAGTCCGGAGTTGCATCTGCCCATGGGCAAGCCGGTCAAGGCGCTGCTGCGCTCTACCGACGTCCTGCATGACTTCACCGTGCCGCAATTCCGCGTCAAGATGGATCTGGTGCCGGGCCTCGTCACCTTCATCTGGTTAACCCCGACCCGGACCGGCAAATTCGACATCCTCTGCGAAGAATTGTGCGGCATCGCGCATTTCACCATGCGCGGCAAGGTCGTCGTGGATGAGGAACCCGCCTTTCAGGCGTGGCTAAGGACCTATCCGACGTTCGCGCAGGCTTCGGCTCAACCGGCGGGCGATCCTGAAGCCGGCAAACCGCTCTTTACCGTATGTGCCGGCTGCCACGGCGCGCAAGCGGAGGGCAATCCCGCGGTGAATGCGCCGAAACTGAGCGGGCAGGGAAGCTGGTATCTCAAGCGGCAGTTGAAGTATTTCAAGCAGGGTGTCCGGGGCGCCCACGAAAAGGACGTGTACGGGAAGATGATGGCGCCAATGGCTGCGACCCTTGCCGATGATGCCGCCATCGACAACGTCCTCGCGTACATCAAGACGCTGCCGGATAATCCCGCCGCGCCGACGGTGAAGAGCAATGCCGCCCACGGCCAGGAGCTCTATCTGACCTGCGGTGCCTGTCACGGTGCCGACGGACGCGGCATGCAGGCAACCAATGCGCCGCGGTTGCGCGGCATGAGCGACTGGTATCTGGTCACGCAATTGAAAAATTTCAAACAGGGAATCCGCGGCGCGCATCCGCAGGACATGTATGGTTCGCAGATGCGGTCGATGGCCGCGATTCTGTCCGACGAGAAGGCGACCGACGATCTCGTCGCCTACATCGATACTTTCCGCTAATCGAGCCTAGTGCATAGCTAGGAGGAAAACTCAATGGCTTCCATTCCGCACGACGAGTCGCTGTACGTTCCGCCTGCCGAAGTCGCGGAGGCGGAGCTCTACCATCCGAAGACGTTCATCGGGAAGTACATCTGGAGCCAGGACGCCAAAGTCATCGCCGTCCAATACGGGATCACGGCGATCGCGGTCGGGCTGGTAGCGCTGGTGTTGTCCGGAATCATGCGGTTGCAACTGGGATTCCCGCACGTCTTTTCATTCATCAACCCGAGCAACTACCTTCAGTTCGTGACCATGCACGGCATGATCATGGTCATCTATCTGCTCACCGCGCTTTTCCTCGGAGGATTCGGCAACTATCTCATTCCGCTGATGGTCGGCGCCCGCGACATGGTTTTCCCGTACGTCAACATGGTGAGCTACTGGGTCTACCTGTTCGCCGTGCTGTTGCTGATGGCGAGCTTCTTCGCCCCCGGCGGGCCTACCGGCGCCGGCTGGACGCTGTACCCGCCGCAGGCGATCCTCTCGGGGACTCCGGGGGCGAATTGGGGCATTGTGCTGATGCTCGTATCACTGGCTTTTTTCATCATCGGCTTCACGATGGGCGGCCTGAACTACGTCGTCACGGTGTTGCAGGGCCGCACCCGAGGGATGACGTTGATGCGCTTGCCCCTGACGGTGTGGGGCATCTTCATGGCGACCATCCTGGCGCTGCTGGCGTTCCCTGCGCTGTTCGTCAGCGCCATCATGATGACGCTGGATCAGACGCTCGGGACGAGCTTCTTCATGCCGGCCCTCGTCTCGAAAGGACAGCACCTCAACTACAACGGCGGCAGCCCGATCCTGTTTCAGCATCTGTTCTGGTTTTTCGGTCATCCCGAGGTCTACATCGTCGCGCTTCCGGCTTTCGGCATCGTCTCCGATCTGATCAGCGTTCATGCGAGGAAGAACATTTTCGGTTATCGAATGATGGTCTGGGCGATTCTGGCGATCGGCGGCCTGAGCTTCATCGTCTGGGCGCACCACATGTTCGTGAGCGGGATGAATCCGTATTTCGGTTTCTTCTTCGCCACCACCACGCTGATCATCGCCATTCCCACGGCGCTCAAGGTCTACAACTGGGTGCTGACGTTGTGGAAGGGGAACATCCACCTCACCGTCCCCATGCTGTTTGCCATCGGCTTCGTCTTCACGTTCATCAACGGCGGGCTGACGGGCCTCTTCCTCGGCAACGTTCCGGTGGACCTCCCGCTTTCCGACACCATGTTCGTCGTCGCGCACTTCCACATGGTGATGGCCGTGTCGCCGATCCTGGTGGTATTCGGAGCGATCTATCACTGGTACCCCAAGATCACGGGGCGGATGCTGAATGACACGCTTGGCAAGTTTCACTTCTGGGTCACGTTCCTCGGAACCTATGCGATCTACTATCCGATGCACTACCTGGGGTTCCTCGGCGTGCCGCGGCGGTATTACGCAATCGAAAACACCGACTTCATCCCGCAGTCGGCGCATTCGTTGAACGAAGCGATCACGATCGCGGCGTTGGTCGTAGGGACGGTCCAGATCGTGTTCATCTACAACCTGATCTGGAGTTATTTCAAAGGCAAGCCGGCGGGTAGCAATCCCTGGCGCGCCACCACGCTGGAGTGGCAGACGCCCGAGACGCCGCCCAAGCATGGCAACTTCGGCGCGACATTGCCCGTCGTCTATCGCTGGGCTTACGACTACAGCGTGCCGGGCGCCGCCGAGGACTTCATCCCGCAAAACCAGCCGCCGAGCCGGAAAGGCAGCGGCCTCGAGGCAGTGCCGGATGCGTCGGAGCTACCGGCTTCGTCCGTATTGAAGCCGAAGCCATGATGCTCCCGTTGGTGGTGCTGGCGGTGATCATGGCCGTCGTTGTGTGGTGGCTCTTTCGACAGACACTGAACGTCCACCCCTGGGTGGAGCGGCGCCCGAGCGAAATGGTCGACGGCGACGGCGCGTTGTCGCTGCCGCCGATCAAGGTCGGCCTCGGCGTGTTCCTCGGAGTCGCCACGTCGCTGTTCGCGCTCGCGATCAGCGCCTATTTCATGCGCCGGCTGGGCGAGGACTGGAGCGCCCTCACCGTTCCGAAGGTGCTTTGGCTCAACACAGTCCTTCTCGTGCTGAGCAGTATCGGCATGGAACGAACGCGCGCTGCCGCCCAATGGGGGCAGCTCGACGGCGTACGAACCGGCCTGATGGCCGCCGGCGCATTCAGCTTTCTGTTTCTCGGCGGACAGCTTTGGGCGTGGCAGCAATTTCTGCTCACCGCGCTCCACGGAGCGCACCTGCTGGGCGGCCTGTGGGTCTGGGGCAGGACCACCGCGAAGGTGTGGCGCGGCGCTGAGGTCGGCGCGGTACGCTTGAGTGTAGAGTTGTGCACGGTGTACTGGCACTATCTGCTGCTGATTTGGCTGGCTCTGTTCGCTCTGCTGTTGTCCACCTAGGGGATCACCGGTCATGACACAACCTGCGCCGAGTAGTGCGGGGGAAGCTCTCCCGCTGCCCGAGGGCCTGCAAGGCATCGTCGCCGACTGGTCATCGGACCAGCGGGCGTTCAAGAACGTCCCGTGGGGGAAGGCGATGATGTGGATCTTCCTCCTGAGCGACACGTTCATCTTCAGCTCCTTCCTGATCTCGTACATGACGGTGCGCATCTCGACCACCGTCCCCTGGCCCAATCCGAGCGAAGTCTTCGCGCTGACGATCGCGGGCCAGAAGATTCCGCTGATCCTGATCGCGATCATGACGTTCATTCTGATCAGCAGCAGCGGGACGATGGCGCTGGCGGTCAACTACGGCTATCGAAAGAATCGCGTCACGACGTTTTGGCTGTTGCTGGCCACCGCAGTATTGGGCGCCACGTTCGTCGGCATGCAGGCGTTCGAGTGGAGCAAGCTGATCTTCGAAGAGGGCGTGCGTCCGTGGGGCAACCCGATGGGCGCGGCGCAGTTCGGCTCCAGCTTTTTCATGATCACCGGCTTCCACGGCACGCACGTGTCGATCGGCGTGATCTTCCTGGTCATCGTCGCGATCAAGGTCATACGCGGAGATCTGGATCGCCAGAAGCCGGGATTCCTCACGCACAGGAAGGGCAACTACGAGATCGTCGAAACCATGGGCCTTTACTGGCACTTCGTCGATCTGGTCTGGGTATTCATCTTCGCAGTCTTCTATCTCTGGTAGGGAAGCCATGCCACACGCAGAGGTTTCGGAACATCCGGCCGGCGGGCAACTCCACGTCGTTCCCGAGGCGCCGCATCAGGAGGTCGGACAACACCATCCGCTCGGGATCTATTTCAAGATCTGGGGACTGCTGTTCGTTCTTTCCACCGCTTCGTATCTGGTCGACTACTTCCACTTCCAGGGCTACCTGCGGTGGTTCCTGATCCTCACGTTCATGTTGTTGAAGGCCGGGCTGATCGTCGCCGTCTTCATGCACATGCTGTGGGAGCGGCTGGCCCTGATGTACGCCATCCTGGTCCCGCCGCTGCTGCTGCTGGTGCTATTGGGGATCGGCGCGCTCGAAGCCGACTACACGTTCCTGACCCGAGGCATTTTCTTCGGAGCAAACGCCGCGGCACCTGCAAATACCGCAGCGCCTGCAAACGCCGCAGCGCCCGCGAAAAGTCAGTAGCCGATACCGAAGCGGTCCGGCGCGGCCGCAAGTCGTCGATCGGTTGCGCAGGAATCGCGCGTTGCCTGCGCGTTTTCCCCGCGAGCGTCCGTGAGCCCGCGGTGACCCGCCCTCACGAATGGCGAATCATCCTCGACTTTCCCTGCAAGGCGATCAGCCAGTGGCGGGTCGACGATCCCGTTCCAGCGAGCTCGACCTGAGGGTGCGCCGCTAGCAGCTTTTCCAGCACCGCCTCCTGATCGGGCGCGAGATCCACGAAGAAGATGTGCTTGCCGTCCTTCAGGGCTTTTTCGAAGCGGATGAAATTGTGGTTGGGTTTCTGGATTCCCAGGAAGCCCCCCTCCCACGTGCAAAAGCCGAGCAGGATGACGGCGAGGAATATGAAGGGGATCCAGCCGGCCGCCGATTCCGTCCAGCCGGCAAAATAAGCAACGGCAAGAACCAGCGCGGACGCGCAGATTCCAACCACGGCGCCCCGGATCGTCGAGTGGACGATATCGGTCCTCATGAACGACTCGACCTCGTGCAGATGCCGATGTTGATGGACCTCCGCCTCGTCGCGGCTCAGTACATGGATCTGCGGCGTGCCGATGCCGGCAGCTTCCAGTTGCTCTTCCAGGACCTCCAGGTCGTCCAGGCTGTTGCCGATGAAATAATGCCGGAGCAGCTTCACAATCTTGTCCCTCCTGGTTTTATTACCCCGGCAACTATACTTGAGTTGGATTTGAGCGCGCCAGTGCGCGCGCGCTTTCGGCTTGGCGGGCGATTCCCACAACGCAAAAAAGGCGGCCGAGGTCTCGCTCGTCGCCGGCGTCGACTTATCGCTTATCGTCCGGGACCGCCTTGGCGCGCCCGAAAAAAAGCCCGGCACGCGGCCGGGCATGTCGGTTTGCGGACCGCAACACCGGCCCGGAGACCGGGTGCGCGGAGACCGACGAGGGGAACTCGGGAGCCGCCTTTAGCCGGCGGCGCCGCTCTGGAAGTGGTCGCGCATCTTCTGGCGGAACGATTCCATCCGGGCGATCCGTTTTTGCAGCAGGTCGCGGACAACCGCCTTCTGATCGGGCGAAAACGTTGCATAGAGGTTCAGCCACTGCGTGCGGACTTGCGTGCGCAAGGTCTGACCCTGGGCGCGCGCATCGTCGGCGACCGCGGCGACGGCCGCCAGATCCGGTTCCGCCTTGGCGAGCTCCGCCGTCATCGCGTCCTTCACCTTCTGCATCAGCGCGCGGCCTTGTTCGTGGGCGGCCTTCGACTGCGCGACCGCTGCATCGAACATCGTCTGTTGCGACGTGTTGAGGTTGAGGCTCGCCTTGGCCTGGGCGATCGCGTGGCCGAACATCTCCTCGCCCCCGCCCATGGGGCCTCCGTGGCCGCCGTGGCCCCCGGGTCCTCCGAACGGTTGTGCTGACGTTGCGCCGGCGAACGCGAATGCGAGCGCCGCGGCCGTCGCTGCAACAGCGCGACGCGGAGTCAAACGAGTGGTACGAAACGAGTTGCCGGACATGGTGTTTCCTTTCCTCATCAGGTGAACCGAACGGGGTGAACGCATCGGGTCCCGCGCATGACGCGAGCCTTCCGTTTCCTTGGACCCGATTGTCGCTCGACGTTCCGCGCGGTCCGCGCCCGATTGCAACCGGACGTTGCGCGCGCGGCCCCGCGTTACAATCGGTTACAAAGCGTGGCCCTCGCTTAAGCCTCGCCACCGTCTAATGCCACATGGCCGCCAAGAATGCACCATCGCGGATTCTCGTCGTCGACGATGACGTGCGATTGCGCGACCTGCTTTCGCGCTACCTGACCGAGCAGGGCTTTCAGGTCACGACGCTGGCCGACACGCGTGATCTCGACAAGAAGCTGCAACGCGACCCGCCGCATCTGGTCGTCCTCGATCTGATGCTGCCGGGCGAAGACGGTCTCGCCGCGTGCCGGCGCCTGCGCGGCGCCGGCGAAACCGTCCCGATCATCATGCTGACGGCGAAAGGCGAGGACGTCGATCGCATCGTCGGCCTCGAGATGGGCGCCGACGATTACCTGGCGAAGCCGTTCAATCCGCGCGAGCTCGTCGCGAGGATCCACGCGGTGCTGCGGCGGCAAACCGAGCGTCTCGCGCCCGGCGCGCCGGCCTCCGCAGGCAAGGCCGCGTTCGGCCGCTTCGTGCTCGACCTGGCCGCGCGCACGCTGTCCGACGGCAACGAAACCGTCCACCTCACTACCGGCGAATTCTCGCTCGTCAAGGTGTTCGCGCAGCACCCGCGGCAACCGCTCGCCCGCGAAAAACTGATGCTCCTCGCTCGCGGCCGCGACCATGACGTCTTCGATCGCGCGATCGACGTGCAGGTCTCGCGGCTGCGCAAGCTGGTCGAGCCCGACCCCGCCAACCCGCGTTACATCCAGACGGTCTGGGGCTTCGGCTATGTCTACGTCCCCGGCGACGATGCCGGCGAGACGTCGGCCGCCGAAGGGACCCCTTGATGCGCCGGATACGCGGAAGCGGCAACCTCTAGACGCCGAACGTGACGCTCATTCCGCGCTCGCTCTTCTGGCGTCTTGCGCTGCTCCTGCTCGCCGTTGTTGCGATCGCGCTGGTTGCGACGATCCTGTTCTTCCGCCACGACCGCGCGACGCTCCTCGCACGTGCATTCAGCGACACCAAGATCGTCCAGCTGCAAGCGGTGCGCGCGGCCCTCGAGTCCTCCGACGCACGCGAGCGACGCGAAACGGTGGCTCGGATCGGGCGCGAATACGGCGTGCGCATCATTCCCGAAAGCGAACGGCCGCTGCTGGGCGCGGGGGCGCCAGCGCTGCCCGTGATGCAGGAGCTCGAAAGGCAACTGCTCGAGCGCTTGGGGCCGGGAACGCAGGTGCGCGCCGCACCGGGTCGCGGGCTCCTCTTCATCCGCGTCGAAGCAGGCGGCGCAGGCTATTGGATCGGATTTCCGCTCGCGCCGCGCTCCCCCACCGAAGAAGAGCCCACGCGGGCCATCATCTGGAGCCTCTCGCTCGCTGCGGTGCTGCTCGCGGCGGCGTTCGGCTTCGCGCGTTACCTCGCACGGCCGCTCACTGACTTGGCCGCCGCGGCCGAACGCGTCGGTCGCGGCGAGACGCCGCCGCCGCTTCCCGAGCACGGCCCGTCCGAGATCGCCAACCTCAATCGCGGCTTCAATCGGATGACCGCCAATCTGCGCCAGCTCGAAGACGACCGCGCGCTGCTGCTGGCCGGCGTCTCGCACGACCTGCGCACGCCCCTCGCGCGCCTGCGGCTGGGATTGGAAATGGGCTCGCGCGACGACGCGATGCGCGCGGGAATGGTCGACGACATCGAGGAGATGGACAGGATCATCGGCCAGTTCCTCGATTTCGCGCATGGCGAGCACGAAACGGTGCTCGAGCCGCACGATCCGAACGAGATCACCCGCGCCTGCGTCGAGCGTTACGTCCGCAGCGGCGCCGCCGTCCGGTTCACGCCGGGCGCGGTGCCGAAGATTCCGTTGCGCTCGACCGCCTATTCGCGACTCGTCGCCAACCTGGTCGACAACGCGCTCGCCTATGGCGCGCCGCCCGTGGAGATCACGACCTCACTCGTCGACAATCGCGTCGTGCTGGACGTTGCCGACCGCGGGCCCGGCATCGCGCCCGATCAGGTCGAGCGATTGAAGCAGCCCTTCACGCGCGCATCGACGGCACGCACCAGCACCAAAGGCGTTGCCGGCGCCGGCCTGGGCCTCGCCATCGTCGACCGGATCGCGCGGATGCACGGCGGATCGTTCGACCTGCTCGCACGCGACGGCGGTGGCACGATCGCGCGGGCCACGTTTCCGATCGCGACGTAGCGAACTCGACACGCCGACAGCAATGCGTGGGCGAGAGTCCCCGCGCCCCGCCGATGATCGTCAGCAAAGGCCCCCTCCTCGCGGTGTTGCGCAGCAAGCGACTGGCTTATGGCCTCGTCGCGTGCTTCGTCGTCGCGGCGTGCGTCCTCAACTATCCGGGGCATCTGTCGCTCGATTCGCTTATCCAACTCAACGAGGGACGCAGCGGCCGGTTCGCCTCGATGAATCCGCCGTTCGCCAGCGCTCTTCTGGGCCTCTTCGACCGGATCCACGAAGGCGCGGGCCTGCAGATGCTGTTCGACATAGGGCTCTTGGCGCTGGCGTTGAGCGTCATGCTGCGCGCCCTCCCGCGGACCTCGGCGCTCTCGAACCTCCTGCTATTGGGATTTCTCGCCTCCCCTGTCACGCTGATCTACAGCGGAATCATCTGGAAGGATGTGCTCTTCGGCCACGTGGAGTTGCTGGCATTCGCGCTGCTGATGTCAGCGGAACGGCGCGTGCGCCGATGGAAAATGGCAACGATCGTCGTCCTGCTCGCTGCCGCGAGCCAGATACGGCCCCAAGGCGTCATCGTCGCGCTCGTCGCCTGTTTGGCTTTTGCGTGGCTGCCGCCGCGAGCCGGCGTCCGATCGGTCACGACAAAGGCGGGGCTGGCATTCGCGCTGTTTGGCGCGACAGTGGTCGTTTCGCTCCTGCTGTCCACGTTCGTGACGCAGAAGACCGAGCGCACGATCGGCATCGCCTACAGCAACGCGACTCCGGTGCTGATGCTCTACGACATCGCCGGAATCGTGAAACGCGTCCCCGACCTCGACTTGTCGCTGCTCGGGGAAGCCGGAACCGATGTCCCGCTGCTGAAGCAACGGATCCTGGTCCAGTACACGCCGCAGCGAATGGATCCTCTCGACCTCTACGCCGCGCTGCCGGACTCGGAACATCTGTACTCACCGCTGGTGCGGCAATGGTTGCAGGCGATATCGACGAATCCGGGTGCTTATCTCGCGCACCGACTCGACGTGTTTGCATGGCAGCTTGGACTGCATGATCCCGCCAGGTGTCTGCCGGTGCACGTGGGAATCGACGACTCCGATCCAAATTTGCTCACCGCCTTGAATCTGCGCGGGACGGCTTCGCCCTACAGCGGCGTGCTGTGGAATTACGCGAGCGCAATGTTCGCGACGCCCGTCTTTCGCGGAATCACGTACGCGGCGATCCTGGGCGCGTCATTGCTGCTTCTGGCGCGGGCCGGGTTTCGGCGCCACGTCGCGGCAACGAGCCTGGCGATTGCCGCGCTGCTGTTCGCGCTTTCGTACGTGGTCGTGGGCATCGCCTGCGACGTCCGTTACCTGTACTTCACGCTCACCGCCGCGATGTTCTGCGCGGTCTACGCGACGGCGCAGCCGTGGGATCGAAAGAAGTCTAATCCCGAATGAGCAGCACCGTCGCGATCGCAGCGATGCCCTCGCCGCGACCGGCGAAGCCGAGCCGTTCGGTCGTTGTCGCCTTGACGCCGACCTGCGCGATCTCGCAGCCCAAGTCGGTGGCAATGTTGGCGCGCATCGCGGCCACGTGCGGCGCGATCTTCGGCGCCTGCGCGATCACCGTCGTGTCGAGGTTTTCGATCCGCCAGCCTTCGCCCTGCATCAATCCCGCGACATGGCGCAGCAATGCGCGACTGTCGGCATTCTTCCAGCGCGGTTCAGTATCCGGAAAATGCGCACCGAGGTCACCCAGCGCAAGCGCGCCGAGGATCGCATCACCCACCGCATGCAACAGCACGTCGGCGTCGGAGTGGCCCTCCAGTCCGCGGTCGTGGGGAATGGTCACCCCCCCCAGCACGAGCTTGCGACCGGCGACCAGCGCGTGGACGTCGAAGCCGTTGCCGATCCTGATCATGGTCCCGCCTGCAACTCGAGTACCGCCGCGGCGAGCGCGAGGTCGGCAGGATACGTGACCTTGACGTTTTGCGCGCTGCCGGTCACGAGCCGCGGCGATGCGCAGACGCCGGTGATCGCGAGGGCCTCGACAGCCTGCGCTTCGTCGGTTGCGGCAAGCGCCCCCGGCAGCGCGTACGCGGCGCGCAGGATGCCATAACGGAACATCTGCGGCGTCTGCGCCTGCCACGATCCCGCGCGATCCTCGGTGCGCAACACGCGCGCAGGCGTCTTCCCGTCGTCGCGCTTCAGCGTGTCCGCGAGCGGGATGGCAAGCAGGCCACCCACATCGTCGTTCGAGAGCTCGGCGACGAGGCGCAGGACCGCTTCGACCGGCACGCACGGGCGAGCCGCATCGTGAATCAGGATCCAGTCGCCATCGCGACACCGCGTCGACAATGCCGAAAGACCATTGGCAACCGTTTCGGCGCGCGTGTCGCCGCCGCAGCGTAACGCTTCCACGTCGGGTCGCGCGCCGATCAAAGTATCGTAGAACGCATCATCGGGTGCGAGCAGGACGACGATTGCGACCGGCGCAAGCGCGGACACCAGCCGGTCGAGCGTACGCGCGAGCAGCGGCCATCCCGCGAGGTCGGCATACTGCTTGGGGGCAGTGCCGCCGAAACGGCTGCCGCCACCGGCCGCGGGAACGAGCGCGAACGGGCGTCCGGCTTCCGTCATAGGAGAAGCGCGATCCGCTCTTCGTCGAGCGGCTTGAATCCCATGCGCTCGTAGAAGCGCCACGCCCCCTCGTTGTCACGATGGCACGCGGAGTCGATCCGCGTTACACCACGCGCACGAAGATAGGAGACAAGCGCCGACAGCATTGCCTGTCCGACGCCGCGTCCCTGCCAGCCTTCGCGGATAGTCACGTCGTCGAGCTTGGCGACGAGCGACCCGCGCGACGTCGAGATCGCACGACAGACCACGCACGCGCCGACCGTGACGCGCGCATCGCCGTCATTCGCGGACGCGAGCCACACGAAGCCGATTTCGGGATGGGCGATGAAAAGCCGCAGCGCAGCGGCGAGCGCTTCGGCGCCGCCGTCGCCGTATACCGTGCTCGAGGCGAGGTAATGCGTATCGGCACGCAGGAAACTCGAAAGGAGCCCCTCGGCATCCGCCGCTGTCGCCGCTATCATCGGCGCGCAGGTGATGGACGTCACCGCCGACGGGGCGCCTGCCAGGAAGCGTTCTGCGCTCACGCGGAACCTCCGCGAATCACGGCGCCACCTCGGCG
>WNGE01014604.1_pt1 | contig 18529 bp, 14 predicted proteins | sample 5400651 | NCBI WGS metagenome assembly WNGE01 (sample SAMN13153370, study PRJNA577476) | soil metagenome | isolation source: 60 cm soil or saprolite under grassland replicate 2 | place: USA:California | collected 2016-06-15
CGTTTCAGACACGTCGTAAAAAGGATCGCCGAGCAGGGAAGGGCCTGGCCGGAAGTTTCGCTGGAGGAGATGGATGGGCACTGGGATGAGGCGAAGCGGATCGAGCGCGGAGAGGGAGAGAATTGAAAGAGGCATTGGTCGTGATGGCGAAAGCGCCGCGCGAGGGAGATGTAAAAACCCGTTTGCTGGGCGCGCTCAGTCCCGAAGAGGCGAGGCGGCTTTATGTCGCGTTCCTCAGCGACACGTTCGCGCTGATGGAAGACCTGAAGGAGGAGCGCGAGGGGCTCATCCTCGCGCTCTGCTACACGCCCGAAGGCGAAGAGGAGGCTTTCGAAGAAGTCGAGCGCGAAGGCTCCTTGATGATCCCGCAGCGCGGCGAAAACCTGGGCGAACGGCTGACCAACTGTTTCGCCGACCTCTTCGCGCTCGGCTTCGAGTCCGTGGCCGTCATCGGCGCCGACAGCCCGACGGCGCCGGGCGAATACGGGCGTAATGGGAGCGACGATGGATCGGGCGAGAGAGGCCGAGCTGAATCTGGTTCTGCTGCCCGAATGGTACGACGTGGACACGCCTGAAGGTTTTGAACGGCTGAAACGCGAGTTGGTTGAGAATAAGGGCGCCGCGAAATTCACCGGAAGATTCTTGAAAGAGTCGGCGAAGGGCAAGTAGCAAAATGAAGATCGTGGCGCGAGGGTAGGGCAAACTTCCTGGGAGCGCAGGCATCCCTGCCTGCTTGCTTCTGTCAGTCGGTCCTTGCCGGAAACTCCGCAGGCAGGGATGCCTGCGCTCCCAGGAAGTTTGCCCTACATTGGGGAGAGTAGGATGGACAAATTAAAAGCGATCATCAAGCGCGAATACCTGACGCGGGTTCGCTCGAAGGGCTTCATCATCGGCACGATCCTGAGTCCGCTGTTTATGTCGTCCCTCATCCTCATTCCTATTTTCCTCGGGCGTTCGGCGGGGCCGGACAAATATCAGATCGTGGCGCTCGATCAGAGCGGCGACGGGCGCCTTTTCGAGAGCCTGGCCCTGGCGCTCGCGCCCACGAAGCCCGGCCAGCCGCGATACGAACTTTCGCGCGTGGAGGTCTCGTCGCAGGAGGAACTCGAATCGCGCCGCCAGGCCCTTTCTAAACGCATCGCCGAAAAACAACTTGACGGCTATTTAATCCTGCCGCCTGACGCCTTGCGTCAGGAAGAGATCAAATTTTACGCGAAGAACGCCAGCAGCTTATCGAACGCGCGTCGGCTGGATAGCGCGATCAAAAACGCCATCCAGGAACGCCGCATCGCGCAGGAAGGATTGGACGCCGAGCGGGTCCGCCACCTGACGAGGGACGTGGAACTCACGGTCGTCAACGAGCGTGGCGAAAGCGAGCGCGGGCGCGTCCTGCTGGCCTTCATACTGGTGATGTTCATTTACATCACGGTGCTGATTTACGGGGTGGCCGTCATGCGCGGCGTGATGGAGGAGAAGCAGTCGCGCATCATCGAAGTCCTGCTGGCGTCGGTCAAGCCGTTCGAACTGATGCTGGGCAAGGTGATCGGCATCGGACTGGTCGGGTTGACTCAATATGTGGTCTGGGTGGTCTCCGGCGTGGCGCTCAGCGCCCTGTCCGCCGGCGCCGTCGCGGTCGCCGGGTTCGATATGCCGAAGATCTCGGTCTCGCTGATGATCTTTTTCATGGTCTACTATCTGCTCGGCTACTTCCTTTACGCGGCGTTCTACGCGATGATCGGGGCGATAGTCTCTAGTGAAGATGACGGGCAACAGGCGCAATGGCCGGTCTCGATGACCTTCGCCGTGTCGTTCGTGCTCTCGACGCTGGCGATGGAGAATCCGAACGGCGTGGCGGTAACCATCCTGTCATTAATTCCATTCTTCGGCCCTTCGCTGATGTTTCTGCGGATCGCGCTCGGGGCGGCGCCGGCGTGGCAGATCGCAGCCTCGATCATCATCCTGGTCGCGACGATCGTCGCCGTCTCCTGGGTCGCGGCGAAGATTTATCGCGTCGGCGTGCTGATGTACGGCAAACGGCCCACGCTGCCGGAACTGGCCAGGTGGTTGAGGTACAGTTGAAAAGAAGACAAGGGGACAAGGGGAGTGGGATTGCGGATTGCGGATTGCGGATTGCGGATTGACAAAACATTCAATCTTGATTTCGAGTCCCCGAGTAAACGGACTCATAAATCCGCAATCCGCAATCCGCAATCCGCAATCCGCAATCCCATTCCCCATCCCCTTTTTGCCAAATAAGTGTTGGGAACTGACGCTATTAGTGATATAGTTCGACAGTCGAATTAAGAACCGCTCTGAATCCTGAACGTGTGTTCGGGGTTGTTGTATGGGCGGAAGAGTTGAAATGCGAAAGATCGATCTTACCAATTTTCAGGTGGCGACGAGCGAGACGGCTCGCGACATCAACCGTCGAATCGTGCTCAATCTGATACGCAATCATCAGCCCATTTCGCGAGCTGATTTGGCCCGCCATTCCGGGCTTCAGCGCAGCACCGTCTCTGTAATCACCGAGAAATTGATTGAAGAGGATTGGGTGAGGGAGGGCGCAAGCGGTCATGTCCCACGGGGGCGCAGGCCGCGGTTCCTCCACCTGAACAAGGAGCGTGTGGGCATTATCGGCGTCAATGTTCGTCCGGCCACGACCACGATCGGGCTGGCCGACCTCGACGCCAATTTCGTGGCGCAGGAGTCGCTGCCGACGGCCGCGGATCCGGAGCGCTTCATCGCGGATTTGACGCCGCGAATTCGCAACCTGATTGAGATGCGCCCGGAGATCAGTTGTGAAGGGATCGGCGTGAGTCTGCCCGGTCGAGTCGACCTGAACTCTCAGCGGCTCGTCTTCGCTCCCAACCTGGGATGGGGACCGATTGATTTAAAAACCTCGCTGGAGAAGGTCACAGGGTTGCCGGTGGAACTGGAGAACGCCGCCAACGCCTGCGCGCTGGCTGAGTTCTGGTTCGGGCCGCCACGTGAGGGCGTCCGGAATTTGGTGGCCGTCACCGTCTCGGAAGGGATCGGAACGGGTTTGATTCTGAATCACCAATTGGCGCGCGGCTCTACGGGGATGACCGGCGAATTCGGGCACATCACCATTGTGGAGGAAGGGCTTGAATGCAAATGCGGCAACCGGGGTTGTTGGGAAGTCTACGCTTCGAACTCGGCGGCGATTCGCTATTACACCGGCTCTTCCTCGACCGCCCGCAACGGCAAGTCGGCGGCCAAATCCCCTGCCGCGGCGCCGGCCTTCGATGACATTTTGCGGCTGGCGGAACAGGGAGATCAGAAGGCGGTCGACGCCATCAATCAGGTGGCTCGTTATCTGGGAATAGGCGTCGCGCTGCTCGTTACTGGACTCGCCCCGGACGTCATCGTGGTGGTCGGAGAGATTACCCGCGCCTGGAACCGGGTCGGCCCGATCATCAATGAAGTCGTCAAAAGCCGCTCCTTCACTTACGCGCCCACGCGCGTCGTTCCCACAGACCCGGCGGGCGACCCGAGACTGCGCGGGACCATCGCGCTCGTGCTACAAAAACACTTCGGAGCGCCGTTGGTCGCATAAACGGAATTCTTAGTTTCTCTTTTTTGTTGCCGACCCGAACAAATGTATAGTCCGCAAGACTAATAGATCTAAGGCAGCGATTATCACCACTCATAAGCAGTAAATAGGTTGGCTTTGCTGGGGAATCCACAGGCTTGACGGCGTCGTCAAGCGTTCGAGCCCGGGGGGTGGGACAGACTTTAGTCTGTCCACCTATAGGACAGACTAAAGTCTGTCCCACCCCCGAAGCGCGCTAGATTTCCCCGTCTCCGTCGCCGCGCGACCGCGCGACCGTCGAGGCGTTAATACGTTTCAAGTGAGGATCATTCTATGAAGAAACGACATCTCATTCCACTAGCCCTGCTACTGCTCCTGGCGATTGCGACTCCGCGCGGCGTCGATGCCCAGGTTCTCTACGGTTCGCTCACGGGCAATGTAACAGATCAAACCGGAGCGGTCGTCAACGGAGCCAAGGCCGAGGCGCGAAACATCGCCACGGGCGTTTCGACCATAATCAGCGCCGATCAAAGAGGCTCATACCTGTTCAGCAATCTTCAGGTGGGCGTCTATAAGGTGACCATTACGGCCCAGGGGTTCAAAGCCCTGACTCAGGATAGGTTAAATCATGAAGCGATTACTTTCATTGATCGTAGCCGCCTCAGCGCTTTTTGCGCTGGCGGGCGCCGCGCTGTCCGCCCAACAGCAGCAGAGACAGTTAACGCCCGAACAACAGGCGCAACAAGAAGCCACCAGGCAGGATCACCAGCGCATGCTGGAAGCTTTGAAGATCACTTCACTGCGACCGGGCGCCAATCCCAATAATCCGCAAGCGCCCAACGCCGTCAATTACGATGAGTCTAAAGCGAATCCCTATCCCAAGCTGCCAGACCTGCTGGTCTTGAAGAACGGCAAGAAAGTCACCTCGGCCAAGATGTGGCGTCAACAACGCCGTCCGGAGATCGTCGAAGATTTCGACCGCGAAGTTTATGGCCGCGCGCCGAAGAACGCGCCCAAGGTGACCTGGGAAGCGACGACGACGAGTGAGACAACGTTCGACATACCAGTCGTCACGAAACAACTCATCGGTCACGTCGGCGGCCCCTGGCGGCGCGCCCAATTGGCAGCAACAACTTCTGATGAAGGGCTGGGGCTACGCCGTCATCGTTCCGACCAGCATTCAGCCCGACAACGGCGCGGGTCTGACGCAAGGCGTCATCGGCCTGTGCAACAAAGGCCGACCGCGCAATCCCGACGATTGGGGCGCGCTGCGCGCCTGGGCCTGGGGCGCGAGTCGCGCGCTAGATTATTTCGAGACCGACAAAGCGGTGGACGCCAAACAGGTCGGCATCGAGGGGCTTTCGCGTTATGGCAAAGCCGCGCTGGTCACGATGGCTTACGACCAGCGGTTCGCCATCGGCTTTATCGGTTCTTCCGGCGAGGGCGGCGCGAAACTCCACCGCCGCAATTTCGGCGAACTTGTAGAAAACCTGGCGGGCGCCGGCGGCTACCATTGGATGGCTGGCAACTTCATCAAATACGGCGGGCCTTTGACGGCGAATGATCTGCCGGTGGATGCGCACGAATTGATTGCGCTTTGCGCGCCGCGTCCGGTCTTTGTAAGTTACGGCACGGCGGAAGGGCCTGGGGCGGAAGGCAAGTGGGTGGATCAAAGGGGGAGCTTTATGGCCGCCGTCGCCGCCGGGCCGGTCTACAAATTGTTAGGCAAGAAGGATCTCGGGACGACGGAATTTCCGCCCGTGGATACTGCGCTCATAGATGGCGATCTGGCCTGGCGCCAGCATAGCGGCGGTCACACCACTGGCCCGAACTGGCCGACGTTTTTGACGTTCGCCAGCCGTTACATCAAAGGGCCGCCGCTTTCGCAGCCGCAGACTGAATCGAGATAACCGATCTGGGCCTTAATCATCATTTCCGCCGTCGGCGGAAGACTGCGGAAATCATCCACTCTTATTTTCCTCTCCTACATTTTCCTGTTTTGGTTTTACCGACAGGAAAATGTAGGAGAGGAAAATATGGATCGATGATTTCTCAAATTCTCAAAGGTCATGTCCAACAGACTATTGCGCCAGCATTGGATAGTTGTCTTCGCCGCCATTTGTGTTTTCGCGGCGGCCTACCCCCGCCCTATCCGCTGCGTGCAGCCGTCTTCACTCCCACACCTCCGCAAACAAGGCGCGGCGACGCAACTCATTGTGGACGGCAACCCATTTCTCATTCTCGGCGGCGAGCTGGGCAATTCATCTTCTTCGAGTCTCGAATACATGCGGCCCGTATGGCCGAAACTCGTCGCGCTCAATCTCAATACTGTTCTGGTCCCTGTCTACTGGGAATTGATCGAACCGGTGGAAGGCAAACTCGATTTTACGCTCGTAGACGGCCTGATCCAGGAAGCGCGGAAACACGGGCTGCGTCTCGCGCCGTTATGGTTCGCCTCCTGGAAAAACAGCATGTCCTGCTACGCTCCGGCCTGGGTGAAGACCAACCAACAGCGTTTCCCTCGCGCCGAAGACAAAGCTGGTAACGGCCTGGAGATCCTATCGCCGTTTAGCCAGGAAAACCTCGACGCCGACGCGCGCGCGTTCGCGGCCTTTATGCGCCATCTGCGCGAAGTGGACGGCCGCGACCACACCGTCATCATGGTTCAGGTCGAAAACGAGATCGGCATGATTCCCGACTCGCGCGACCGCAGCGCCATCGCCAATAAGATTTTCAATCAATCGGCGCCGCCGGAATTGATGAACTATTTGGAGCGGCGCCGAGACGCGCTGATGCCGGAACTTCGCGCCGTGTGGGCGGCGACGAACTTCAAAACTCGCGGAACGTGGGAAGAGGTTTTCGGGCCGGGCGTGAGCACGGACGAAATTTTCATGGCCTGGCATTTTGCGCGTTACGCCAATCGCGTGGCCGAACTCGGCAAGGCCGAATATCCGCTGCCGATGTTTGTCAACGCCGCGCTCATTCGCCCGGGCTATCAACCCGGTCAGTATTCGAGCGGCGGGCCGCTGCCACATCTGATGGACGTCTGGCGCGCGGGCGCTCCGCAGATCGATTTTTTGTCGCCTGATATCTACTTCACGAATTTCGCTGATTGGTGCAGGAAATATCATAAGTCCGGCAATCCGCTCTTCATTCCCGAAGCCATTACTGTTTGGATTTATTTCTCAAAGATCATAAACTCACGGCCAAATTCAACAGCCGCAAGCGCGGCAAAGTTTCCACTTCACCACTACAAAGGCAATTGCAACGTTCAGCTTACGGAGCTAGGACTATGTCACAAGCAAAAAAAGACCGGCGCGATTTTCTCAAAACCACCGCCGCTTCGGCGGCCGGGATCACTGCTAGTTCTCTACTGCCCGGGCGGATGTGGGCGGAAGGCGGGCGCATTCGCTTTGCGGCCATCGGCCTGAACCACGGGCACATCACTGGACAGACGCGCGCGATGCTGCGTAGCGGCGCAGAGTTGGTCTCGTTCTACGCCAAAGAGCCGGAGCTGGCCGCGAATTACAGCAAACAGTTCCCGCAGGCCAAGCAGGCGCGGAGCGAGGCCGAGATTCTCGAAGACAAGTCAATTCATCTGGTCATCAGCGCCTCGATTCCGAATGAGCGCGCGCCACTCGGCGTTCGCGTGATGCGGAGTGGCAAGGATTTCATGGTCGACAAGCCGGGCGTCACCTCGCTCGCGCAACTGGCCGAAGCACGCCGCGTACAGCGGGAGACGAAGCGCATCTATTCGATCATGTACAGCGAGCGCTTCGAGAATCCCGCCACCGTCAAAGCCGGCGAGCTGGTCAAGGCCGGCGCCATCGGCAAAGTCATCCAGACCATCGGCCTCGGCCCGCATCGCATCAATCCGAGTACGCGCCCGGCCTGGTTCTGGGACAGGAAGTATTTCGGCGGCGTTATCTGCGACATAGCGTCGCACCAGTTCGATCAATTTCTCTTCTTCACCAATTCCACACGAGCCGAAGTGGTCGCGGCGCAAGTCCGCAACGTGAATCACCCGCAGTATCCAGAATTCGAGGATTTCGGCGACGTGATGCTGCGCGGCGACGGCGGCTCCGGCTATATCCGAGTGGACTGGTTCACGCCCGACGGGTTAAACACCTGGGGCGATGGGCGACTGACGATTCTGGGGACTGAAGGGTTCATCGAAATTCGCAAGAACACCAACCTCGGGAGCGAGAGCCCCGGAGGGAATCACCTCTTTCTCGTCAATCAAAAAGAGACCCGTTATTTCGATTGCAGCAAGGAGCCGCTGCCCTACGGCGAGCAGCTCATCAACGACATTCTCAACCGCACTGAGACCGCGATGACGCAAGCGCACTGCTTTTTGGCCACCGAGCTGGCGATCAAAGCGCAACAGCAGGCGCGCAGGCTGGGCTAAGCGCGGTTCGCAATTATTGCTTTGAGGGTTTGTCAATCGGCGCTCGCCGCGTTAGCGGCTCCTTGAATTTAGCCGTGGGTTTTAACCCCTTGTCATTACCCAAAACTTTCGCGATTCGCGATTGCTGCTTTTCGCCCTGGAAGGGCGATGGATATTAGCCGGTGGGTGAAACCACCGGGTCCAGGCGACCAATTCTTCGCGCCCCGGCAGGGGCGCTGGACGTGAATGAATTCGACGAAATAGTTCAGGATCGCGTTACGGTCCCGCGCCCCTGCCGGGGCGCAAAGGCAATAATGACGGGCTTTCCGGTGGCCGGCGCCACCGGCTAATATCCGCCGCGCCTCCGGCGCAAAACTGAAAAGATTTAGGTAATGACTAGGGGTTAAAACCCGCGGCTAAATTCAAGGCGCCGCCACGGGTAACACGGGACGCCGATCTGTATTGCCTTTCCCCATGCTCCTTGCTCCCCGTGGTTGGTAGCGGCGCTAATGTTCTCTAGTTCGATCTAAAGGAGACAAAATGAGACGAAAGTTGTTGTGTCTGGCAATTCTGATCGTCGGGTTGGCGCCGATTTGTTCGGTCGGCCTTCAAGCGCAAACCGTCACGCAACCAAAAGAGGTCGCCGTTACAATCGATGATCTACCCCTCAACGGCCCGCAGTTCGACGCCGGCAGATTGCGCGCGATGACTGACAAGATTCTGGCGGCGGTCAATAAACATCAGATTCCGGTCGTTGGATTCGTCAATGAATCGCTCCTTCATGTCTCCGGAGAGACCGAGGCGCGAATCATGATCTTGAAAGCCTGGTCTGACGGCGGCGTCGAATTGGGGAATCACACTTTCTCTCATTTGGGTCTCAAGGACGCTCCGCTCAATGAATATCAAGATGACTTTCTGCGGGGCGAAGTGGTCACAAGATGGCTGCTCAAACAAAAGGGGCAAAGGATCAGGTACTTTCGCCACCCGTTTCTTCAGATGGGGCCGACCAGGGAAATCGAACAATCCTTCGAGAGCTTCATCGCGGAAAGAGGGTACAAGATCGCGCCTGTGACCGTGGACGTGATGGACTGGATGATCCTTTCCGCTTACGCCGGCGCGCGGACGCAGGGCGACAGCGAGATGATGAAGCGGGTCTCGGAGGAGTACTTGAAATTCGCCGAACGTAAATTCGAGTTCTGCGAGCAGGCCGCGAACGACCTGTTCGGGCATCCGATCAAACATATTCTCTTGTTACACGCCAATGAACTCACCGCCGACAACCTCGACGGATTGGCGGCAATGCTCAAGAACAAAGGCTATCGTTTTATTACACTGGAGCAGGCGCTGAAAGACCCTGTTTATCAGGCTCCGGATAAATACCTGGCCAGTTCCGACTGGCTGGGGCATTGGGCGTTCAGCAAGGGGAAGAAGCTCGCTCCGCCAATGCCGCCGGACTTCATTCGGAAGCCGTACCCGGACAACCAGAAAAAAGCGACGCCGGCGCCAGGCTCCGAGCAGGCGCAGGCGCTCGGCCCAGACAAATGGCCCGATTATGCGTCGGCTGATTACGACATACTGCCGAACATTACTTACTCGGTAGCCAATAATACCGAGTTGAAGCTCGATCTATACCTGCCCAAGAACCGCAGCGCGCCGAACCCGACTCTTATGCTGTTTCACGGAGGCGGTTGGGTGGACGGACAGAAAGAGCGCAATGTTTTCCAACTCCTGCCGTATTTGTCGCTCGGTTGGGCGGTCATCAATGTCGAGTATCGTCTGGCGCGCAACACCCCGGCGCCGGCGGCGGTGGAAGATTGCCGCTGTGCGCTCAGGTGGGTGACATATCACGCGAAGGAGTACAGCCTGGACACTTCAAAGATCGTGCTGACCGGGACCTCGGCTGGCGGACATCTTTCGTTGATTACCGGGATGCTGCCGGCGCAATCGGTTTTCGACCGCCAATGTCCGACCGACAGCGGCACGCGATGGAGAGAAGGGACGGAGCCGAAAACGAACGTCGCCGCCATCATCAACTGGTACGGGATAACCGACGTGGCCGAGCTGATTGACGGGCCGAACGCGAAGCATTACGCGATGGAATGGTTCGGCAGTATGAGCAATCGGGAGGAGCTCGCGCGACAGCTTTCACCAATCAGTTACGTCCGCGCCGGACTCCCGCCAATCCTCACGATTCACGGGGATCAGGACGACATTGTGCCTTACAACCAGGCGGTGAGGCTGCACGCCGCATTGGACAAGGCCGGCGCGCCGAATCAGCTTGTCACGCTGCGCGGCCGCAAGCATGGCGGTTTTAACAGGCAAGATTTAGTGAATAGCTACGCCGTTATACGGGAATTTTTGCGTAAACATAATCTCTTGAACGCGGAACAGCGCTGATGGTCTCTGAACAAATAGCGCAACAATATCGCAGGCGCTGATCTCCCCGAATCCGACCCTGTCGGAGCCGGGATCACGCAAGGGTCCGCTCCTCGCGATGAGGGCATTGTCGCGCTATTTGTTCAGAGGCCATCAGGGCGCGGCTGAAGCCGAATCCATTTTCCATTTTCCATATCACGATTGTCATTTGTCATTGCCTGAGGCGATCTCTTCAACTGACAAATGACAATCGCGATATGGAAAATGGAAAATGGATTACTATGAAAATCATTCCAAACTGAGGAGGCTCACAAATGTTCCATCTCACCAGACTACATCGGTCACGTAAAACCTGGCGCAGGAGCTATGCCGTCCGGGCCTGCATTCTCGCGTTCGGCATGGCCTGCGCTCTGGCGCTCTATTTCCTGTCGCCGCTCGGACGCCGCGCGGTTATTGCGCAAACCGGGGCCGTCGTTCAGAACGATTTCGAAGACGGCACGTTGCAAGGATGGATTCCCAGAGGCCCCGTCACACCCCCCGTCACAGCGCAACCTATCAGGTGACGGCCTGGGTCCGCCTGGTCGCCGGAGAGATGCCCACACAGATTAGAGTCACGATGCAGCGAACGGTAAGCGGCAGCAATAGCTTCGACAGCATTGCATCCAGCTCTGCTACGGGCGTAACCGACGCCGCATGGGTGCAGTTGAGTGGGCTGTATTCGTTTGGCGGGAATGATCCGTCCGCGCTGCTGCTCTACATCGAATCTTCAAGCGCCACTGCTTCTTACTATGTGGACGATTTCTCGATTGTTAAGATTGCTGATCCGCCCGGCCCTCCCTCCAACACCAACGGGCTGGTCAGCACGTTTGAGTCAGGCGCGACAGAGGGCTGGGGTCCGCGTACCGGCGTTGAGAGTGTTACAGTGACCTCTGCTGACGCGCACAGCGGCGCCAACAGTCTCCTGACTACCAACCGTACGGCCGCTTTCCGCGGCGTCGCCGTCAACGTCACCAACATTATGTTCAACGGCTCGCGCTACAAAGTTTCGCTGTGGGCCAAGCTGGCGCCGGGCGAGGCGCCCACGCAATTGCGAGTTAGTTTGCAGCGTAACGCCGGCACGATTTCGACGTTCCATCAGGTAGTTGGAAATACAAACGTCACCTCCGGCGCCTGGGTGCGGCTCACAACTACCTATGACGTGGCCCTGGCCAACAGTTCGCTCATTCTCTACGTGGAGTCGGCGCCTAACCAACCGTCACCGTTGTCCTCTTTCTACATTGACGATGTGCAGATCACGTTCGTGCCGCCGCCGACCATCGAACCGGACCTGCCTTCTGTCTTTCAGGCCTATGCTGACTTCTTCCCGGTGGGCGCGGCGGTCACTCCACTTGAAATCACCGGCGTACATGCTGATTTGCTGAAGAAGCACTTCAACAGCATCACCTCCGGAAATGACTTCAAATGGGACGCGACCGAACCTGCTGAAGGAACTTTCCGGTTTACCAACGCCGACGCGCAAGTCAGCTTTGCGCAAGCTAACAACATCATCGTGCGCGGGCATACTCTACTGTGGCACAACCAAATCCCGGCATGGGTTTTTACCGATCCAGTTACCGGCGCCACGATGCAACCGAGCGAGGCCAACAAAGCGCTGCTCACCCAGCGACTGCAGAACCATATTCGAGGCGTTGCCGGTCACTTCGTCGGCAAGTTGTATGCCTGGGATGTGGTGAATGAGGTTATTGATGAGAACCAGCCCGACTGTTTGCGGCGCAGTACCTGGTATAACATCCTCGGACCGCAGTATCTCGACATCGCCTTCCAGACCGCGCGCGAAGTCGATCCGAACGCCAAACTGTTCATCAACGAGTTCAACAGCGCCTTTGGTTCCAAGCGGGCCTGCTACTTCAATGTCGTGAGAGATTTGAAGGCGAGAGGCGTTCCGGTGGACGGTGTTGGACACCAGATGCACAACAACTTTGAATTCCCGCCAGTGCAGGGATTCATTGATACCATCAACATGTTTGCCACGCTCGGGGTCTTGCAGCACGTCACCGAGATGGATGTCAACATCTACAGTGGCAGCGCCAACACGTCGATTCCGAATTACGACGAAATCCCGCTTGACCGGCACGTCAGGGTGGGGTACCACTATCGTGACTACTTTGAGGCCTTCAAAAAACTCAAGGACAAGATCCAGTCGGTCACTGTATGGGGCCTGGCGGATGACAACACGTGGATCACAAGCTCCGGACGCGTCAACGCTCCTCTCCTCTTCGACGATCAGTTGAAGAAAAAGTTCGCTTATTGGGGCGTCATCGACCCGCTGCAACTCCCCGGCGCCGATCTCTCGACTGACGTCAGCGCCGATTCCAACACTGCGCTGAGCGGGCATGATCTCTCCTACACGATCACCGTCAGGAATAACAGGGATAATGATCAGGAACCCTTCCTCCCGACTGATGATGATCTTCCGGCCGACAACGTATCGCTGACCGACGCGATCCCGGCGGGGACTGTATTCAAGTCGCTGTCGGCGCCTGCGGGATGGTCTTGCGCCAAACCGGCGGCGGGCGGGGCAGGACAGGTGAATTGCACAGCCTCTTCGCTGGCCGCCGGCGCTTCTGCGCAGTTCAATCTCACCGTGACGGTGGTCTGCCCGACTCCCAACAACACTGAAATAGTCAATTCGGCCACCGCCGCTTCGACCACCCGCGATCCCAACACGGCCCCGAACAACACAGCGTCGGTCAACGTCCAAGTGTCCAATCCGCCGCCGGTGATCTCCGGCCTCTCTGTAGACAAGCCCGTGCTCTGGCCGCCGAATCACATGATGGTACCCGTCACGCTCAGATACAGCGTCAGCGATAATTGTGACGCGAGTCTTAAGCCGGTCATCACGATCAGCAGCAACGAGCCGGTGGACGGGACCGGTGACGGCGCCACCTCTCCCGATTGGGAGGTGATTGACGCGCATCACGTCCTGTTGCGGGCCGAACGCGCGGGCAATGGCTCGGGACGGATATACACTATTACACTGACGGTCACAGACTCGGCCGGATCGAGTTCCAGCAGTTCGGTGACTGTCAATGTGCCGCATTAAATCAGAGTGGGACGGACTTTAGTCTGTCCGCCTACGATTCAGACCACGGACAGACTAAAGTCCGTCCACTAGGCGCGGGCCCTGTGTTTCGGAAGAAATTCGGCAGTTGATGGAGCGATGAACAGAATGATGGAACGCCGGCGCGGCGCCGCGCGTGTAAAGGAGCGGTCGGCCCCGCGCATAACTGCTTTACGCGCGCGGTACTGCACAAATGGCCGGCAAGGAGGCGCAATGATCAAGGCTGCATTCATCACATTCTTGTCGCTCTGCGCGTTCGCGCCGGGAGCGGCGGCCCAAATCGCCGGCCTGACGCCGCTCGAACCGCGGGCTGGGGAAGTGTTGACTATCACTTACAACCCGAAGGCTCCCGGCGCAAAGCTCACGTTGGATGAGGATGTCTACGCAATCGGCCAGATATACTTTCCCGAACGCAAACCCGTCGTGTTCAAAATGCGCAAAGTGGGCGAGGTATATCAGTACGAGTTCCAAATTCGAAACGTATCTGCTCGAAGCTCGCATCCTGCGCGCGCAAGGCAATCTGATAGCCGCTGAAGGGTCCTACCTCACGGCATGGATGAACGGCTCTGACGAAGCCGAAGCCGAGTTGAAAGAGGTCTATCAAAAACGCAAAGGGACGCTCGACGGATTCACCGCTTACCTGCGAGGCAAACGCGATGTGTTTGCGGGCAAAGAGGCCGCGCCGGCTTTCAATGCGACATCGCTCGACGGGCAGAAACTGGACTTGGCGGCGTTGAAGGGCAAAGTCGTCGTGCTCAACTTTTGGCACATCGCCTGCCTTCCTTGTCAGGCCGAGATGCCCGGCCTCAATTCGCTGGTCAGCGAATTCAAGGACAGAGAGGTAGTGTTTATCGCCCTCGCCACCGATCATGAAAAAGAGTTGCGCGAGTTTCTTAAAACGAAGGCGTTCAACTACCAGATCATCCCCAACGCTGAGACGATCTGCCAGAAATACAATATCAATCTTTGGCCGACCCACGTCATTCTCAACCGCGACGGCAATCTTGCGCAGCGCATTACCGGCGGAATGAATCGCCACGAGGAGTTGCGCCGTTTGATCCACCGGACGCTTTATTAAAGCTGGAAGGAGAAGATGACCGCTGAGCGTAATCGAAGCCGCAAAGGATTTATCGCCTGTCTCACGATCGCCATACAGTTATTCTTGTGGACGGCCGCAAAAGCCGAGGACGGCTATCGCCTGTGGCTGCGCTACGATTCGGTTCCGAAGGCGATGATCGAAGTCTACCGGCCTCGCGTCACTTCCATCGTCGCGCCCGGCGGCTCCGCGACTATGGAAGCCATTCGCAGCGAACTCATTAATGGTTGTGCGGGCTTGCTCGGCGGCTCTATTCCTGCCGCAGAGAAAGTTGAGCGCGACGGCGCGATATTCGTGGGAACGCCGAAGAGTTCGCCTCTGATAGCCGGCCTCAAATGGGGGCGCCAACTCTCCGATCTTGGGTCTGAAGGATTCCGCATCCGTTCTCTGAAGCTCGGCCCACACGCCGTGACCGTGATCGCGTCCGACGGCGAGATCGGCGCGCTCTACGGCGCTTTCCACTTCCTGCGCCTGATACAGACGCTTCAGCCGATTGACAAACTGGACATCAGTCAAAGGCCGCGGCTGCAGCGTCGCATGCTCGACCATTGGGACAACCTCGACGGCAGCGTCGAGCGCGGCTATGCGGGGCGTTCGCTGTGGGATTGGCAATCTCTGCCCGAAAAAGTCGATCCGCGCCTGCGCGAGTACGCCCGCGCCAACGCGTCAATCGGCGTCAACGGGGCGGCGCTCAATAACGTCAACGCCAATTCGCGTAGCCTGAGCGCCGAATACCTGCGCAAGGCCGCCGCCATCGCCGACGTCTTCCGCCCGTACGGCGTGCGCGTCTATCTCTCGGCCCGCTTCTCCGCTCCTATCGAACTGGGCGGCTTGAAGACGGCTGATCCATTCGATCCTGACGTGGCGACGTGGTGGAAGAAGAAAGCCGACGAAATCTACGGCTTCATTCCCGACTTCGGCGGCTTCCTGGTCAAAGCCAACAGCGAGGGACAGCCCGGCCCTCGCACCTACAACCGCAACCACGTTGACGGCGCCAATATGCTGGCCACCGCTGTTGCCCCGCACGACGGCGTCGTCGTCTGGCGCGCCTTCGTTTACGACATGAAAGAGGGCTACGACCGCGCCGGGGCGGCTTATGAAAACCTGCAACCCTTCGACGGCAAGTTTGCGCCGAACGTCCTGCTGCAGGTCAAGAACGGCCCCATTGATTTTCAGCCGCGTGAGCCTTTCCACCCGCTCTTCGGAGGAATGCCGAAGACGCAGCTCATGCCCGAATTGCAAATCACGCAGGAGTACCTGGGCTTTTCGAATCACCTCGTATTTCTCGCCCCGATGTGGCGCGAGTTCTTCGATTCCGACACTTACGCCAAAGGTCCCGGCTCGACCGTTACGAAAGTGGTGGACAGCAGTCTCTACAAGCTGCGATTGACGGGCATCGCGGGCGTGGCCAACGCCGGATCGGATCGGAACTGGTGCGGGCATCATTTCGCTCAGGCCAACTGGTACGCCTTCGGTCGTCTCGCATGGAACCCCGACATCTCTTCGCGGCAGATCGCCGAGGAGTGGATCAGGATGACGTTCACGCGCGATCAAAAAGCGGTGGACGCGATCGCGCGCGTTATGCTCGAATCGCACGAGGCGCTGGTGGATTACATGACGCCGCTCGGGCTGCATCACATTATGTGGGGCGGGCATCATTACGGCCCCGCGCCGTGGTGGGACATGGAGAAACGCGCCGATTGGAATCCAACCTATTACCACCGCGCCGACGAGCGCGGCCTGGGATTTGACCGAACCAAAACAGGCAGCGATTCCGTGAGCCAATATCACCCGCCCGTGCGTGACCGCTTCGCCAACCTGGCCACTTGCCCGGAGAAGTTTCTGGTCTGGTTCCACCACGTCCCGTGGGATCATCGCATGCGTTCGGGACGAATCTTATGGGATGAACTGGCTCTGCATTATCAGCGCGGCGTGGATTGGGTGCGAGCCGCGCGCAAGGGGTGGGACGCGCTGGCCGGCGCCATTGACCCGGAACGTCACGCCGAAGTGGCGAAGAAGTTGGAGATTCAGGAGCGCGACGCGGATCATTGGCGCGACGCCTGCCTGCTTTATTTTCAGATCTTCTCCAAGCGCCCTCTGCCGGAGGGGGTGGAGAAGCCGCAGAAGACTCTCGAAGAGTACATGGCGAAGAGCCTCGCCTGGTGATGGCCGATATGACCAAGGGCGCAAACACTTCCGACGAAGACCTGCTTGCCGCGGTGAAACAGCGGCGACGCAGACAGCGGCGCATCCGTGTGGTCGTTATCTTTATCAGTGTGGCGCTCCCGCTGGTCCTCGCGGCGGCCTGGTATTTCCGTGAGCAAAGACAAGAGGCCGAGAAATTGGATCAATCCGTGACTCGGCATGAGGCGCGGACTCTTAGGGGACACGAACACATTGTCAGCGCCATTGCGGTCTCGCCTGACGGCAAGACGCTCGCCTCGGGAAGTGTGGACAATACGGTCAGGCTGTGGGATGTAGCCTCCGGCCAGAACCTGGTCGCACTCAAAGAGCACGGAGACGCAATCTGGTCGGTCGCATTTTCGCCTGACGGCAAGACGCTCGCTTCGGCAGGTAGAGACAAGACGATCAGGCTGTGGGACGTGGCCACCGGCCAGAACCTGGCCGCGCTCAAGGGACACGAAAGCGATATTGCGTTTGTCGCCATCTCACCCGACGGTAGGACGCTGGCTTCGGCAGGTTATGACGCGACGATCAGGCTGTGGGAAGTGGCCACCGGTCGGAACTTGGCCGCGCTCGTAGGTCACAAGGACATTGTTGACTCAGTCGCTTTTTCGCCCGACGGCAAGACGTTAGCTTCGGGGAGTGTGGACAAGACAGTGAAGTTGTGGGATGTGGCTTCCGGGCAGAATGTAGCTACGCTTGAGGGAAACTGGCTGTTGAACCTCGGCAACCACGTCCGATCAGTCGCGTTTTCGCCTGACGGCAGGATGCTGGCGTCGGGGGATAGGAACAATACGGTCAGGCTATGGGACGTGGCCTCGCGGCGAAACCTGACTACACTCAAAGGCCACAAACGCGCTGTCAGGGCAGTCGCATTCTCTCCGGACGGTAGCACACTGGCCTCGGCTAGTTATGACGGAACGATCAGGTTGTGGGATGCGACTTCGCGTCGGCTATTGGCTCTGCTCAAAGGTCACGAAGATATAGTTTATGCAATCGCGTTTTCGCCCGATGGCAAGACGCTCGCTTCCGCGAGCGCGGACAAGACAATTAAGCTGTGGGAGGCGTCCCGCTCCAGGTAAAGATTTGGGGCGATTTGACGACATGAGTACTCTGGAAACTAGGTTTTTCGGTGTTTTTCTTGCCATAGAAGGAGAGCGTTTAGAGTACCGGCTTTAGCCGGCAGTGTTGGGACTCCGAGCACTGCCGGCTAAAGCCCAATGAGGTTAAGTTAGGCGTCTGGCGCGATTAGTGGCGCGGACTTTAGTCCGCGCGCCAGCCATCAGCGCGGACTAAAGTCCACGCCACTAATCGCTAACTTAACCTCATTGGGCTAAAGCCGGTACTCTAAACGCTCTCTCCCAACGATTGCGATTTAACTGAATGGCTCCAATGCCGGTTGTTTCGATGCGGGAAAACGCCAAACGATTTAGTTAGCAGAGTAATGAGTAATTTATCCGACAAGGCAAAAGGAGCGGTGGACATCTTCTGGGCAGCAGACACTGGCTGCGACCCTGAGGATTTCGATACGGACGCAGTGGTCGTCATCGAACTATTGGCGCCTAATGGCTCAGAATACGCGCAATTCTTTCGACGCAAGCAGCGACTTCAGATTTCCTGTTCCGCTTCGATTGTCGACATCGTGCGCAACGCCACTTACGGTCAGGCTCATGATGCGATTTTCGACGTCGCCTTTGTGGAGCGGGCGCTGACAGGCCACATTGATCGTGTTCTAGGACCAACCTATCTGGGCTACCTGGACGCGCTCGACTCAGACCGTGAGGACCCGAACGTGCGTCTACTCAGTCGAAT